>Ga0187851_10002844_pt1 | contig 14983 bp, 18 predicted proteins | sample June2016WEW_6_10_FD_132997 | JGI IMG/M metagenome (GOLD analysis project Ga0187851, IMG submission 132997) | Peatland microbial communities from SPRUCE experiment site at the Marcell Experimental Forest, Minnesota, USA - June2016WEW_6_10 | ecosystem: Environmental > Terrestrial > Soil >...
GCGCGGCGGATCAGTTCCTCCAGGATCGCTTTGCCCTCGGGCGTCTTGGTATCGATCTCGAGCGACCGTTTATTGCTGTTGACCATGGTGAAGTAAAGCGCATCCGCATTGGGGATGTCGCGTAACTGGATTCGGGTGTTGTCTCCTGTGTGCATGCGCTCGACTTTCAGGACGTCGGCGCCGAACCACGCCATCATTTGCGAACACGCCGGTCCAGCCTGCACGCCGGTGTAGTCGATTACTTTGATTCCTTCGAGAGGTAAGCCCATGAGCAAAGTCTCCTTATTCAGTTGTGAGTTTCCGGTAACAAATCCAAACGACATCCGGCCTGCACGCCAGGTTCTGAAGCATCTGCCATGCCAAACTCACAAATGACGCTGCGGTTCTTGTGGACACGATTCCTGTCAGCCGCTTAGCTTGTCGACCGGACTTTGGGTGGCGAGATCTCCTCCCCGTTAAATCAATGGGCCGTCGGTCCATAGACGGTGCGAGTCGAAGAATCGACACAGGAGATCGACGCACAAGCTCGTTCACTCGTCGGCAAGTGGCGCGCTCACCCTCTTGACACGACTGTTCTTTGGTTCATGCCTGACAAGGGTGTCCCGAATCATTCAGGTACTGGAAATGACTGGCGCCGTCATGGCCCAAACGAGCATCGAGACGAGTGGCCGACACCCAAGGCAAATACCCCACTGACCCAACGCGCAGGAATTGATTTCAGAACTCAGGGCAACCTGCACGCTGCCTCTCCTTAGGCGGCTGCCGCGATGTCAAGGAGGGAGCGCTACAGGCCCCTGTCGAACAACTAACCCTTCTGTCCGACGTTCGACACATATCTCGATTGAATTGCAATGGCGACGACACGTTCAAAAGACTAACGTCTACGAATGCAATCAAATGCCAGGAGCCAACTTGCGGCCCACTTTGGCATCGCGCATGCTTCAGCGGTAGCGAAGCCGAGGAACTAGATAACGACCGGGGAGGAGCGGAGAAGAACTCGTTCAACGCTCGGCGAAAGGACAGTTGCTATGAATCCAATTAGGTCGGCGGGAAACAAGCGCGGAATTCTCGGGGCACAATACATGAGCAGCCCGATCGCGCTGAAATTGCTTGGCGCCGGCTTCACGGTTGCCGTCAATGAGATGGGGCGCATTTTCAAAGTAATGCGACTGGGTTGCGTATTGCTATTAGCCGGAATCGCCGGCTTGATGGGGCACTCGCAGGAGAAGGTGAACGACTATGTTGCCCCATCGGCTGCCGTTCCTGAGGGCAAAGCTCCCAAGATGCAGGTGCAATTACTGAACCCTGGAGAACGGACGAAACAATATGCGGTGATCTTCTACCAGGGTGACGAGGCTTTTTCCGGACTGTTGGAGTTTGCGGAGAAGTATCGAGTTACGAGTGCACATTTCACCGCGATTGGTGCACTGAGTGGAGCAACGTTGGGATGGTTTGATCCCCGGCGCAAAATGTACAAGAAGATTCCTATCATCGGTCAGCACGAAGTGATTGGGATGAGTGGCGATATCGCGCTCTATCAAGGAAAGCCCATAGTCCATGCTCACATGGTCGTGGGCGGTCCGGACGGAACAACGCGCGCCGGCCATGTTCTCGAGGCGTATGTGTCTCCAACGCTTGAAGTAATAATTACCGTCGACCCGGAGGCGATGCAGAAGCGGTTTGATCCGGAAACAGATCTTACGCTGATCGATCCAGCTTTGAAGTAGTTTCGTAGTTTTTCTTGCCTTTTGTGCGTCTCAAAAAGGTTTGGCATTGCGATTGCAGCTACTTTGGGGACAGGAGGAATGACCATGGCCCGACAATTTGAGAATCCTGAAGAGACGAAGTTGGAAGATGAGACCGCCTCGAATACCACAGCACAAAAGAGGATAGAACGCGTGGCCGAAAAGGCAGCGGAGAAATCCTCGAAGGTCGAACAACGATACGACGAAGACCACAACATTATTTCCAAATAAGAGTAGTAAGTCGGCGCGATGACGAGCACGACATCGAGCCCATGCGCTTCTCCGGGGCGTGAGGGCCTGCTTTCGGTTCAGGAAGGGGAGAGATCATGCGATGGAAACAGATCGAAGATGAACCGAAGACCTTTGTTCTAGTCTTCGAGGCCGGCGACGAGATCGCAGACGTGCTGCAGCAGTTTGCGAGCGGGCAGCGCCTGGGAGGAAGTAGTTTCAAAGCCATCGGCGCTCTATCTCACGCGAAGTTGGGCTGGTTCAACTGGGAGACAAAGCAATACGATGAGGCCTGCGTTCTTGACGAACAAGTGGAATTGCTTTCCCTCATTGGCGACATCGCGCTCAGAGACGGAAAGCCGCAGGTGCATGCGCACATGGTAGTTGGAGGCTCTGACGGAACCGCCTACGGTGGGCACCTCCTTGAGGCTCGTGTGCGCCCGACATGCGAATTGATTTTGACCGAAAGTCCGATTCATCTTCAGAAGAAACTCGATCCCGAATCAGGAATAGCGCTGATCCAAATCTAACGGGCAGCAAGGAGCTCGTTGCGCCACTATTGCCAAGCAAATGTGAGGGATGAGGTGAAACAGTCATGGATCTGGTCGTGACGAATGTTCTCGTCAAAGATCGGATTGACCATTGCCTGCTTGCCACCGAATCAAAGATCGGTGCAACTTTCGCTCTTTGTCCAGGCCATGCGCCTCATCTAGGCGACACGTCCGGCCGGATGCTCTACATGACCAAATAGCCGGAGCATCTCCCGGTTGAATGCAGGTATGTCGTCGGGCTTGCGGCTTGACACGAGCTGGCCATCGACAACGACATCCTGATCCATCCACTGCGCCCCCGCATTTTGCAGGTCTGTCTTGAGCGACGGCCACGAAGCGATCTTCTTTCCCCTCGCATAGCCAGTCTCAATCACCGTCCAGGGGCCGTGGCAGATGACAGCGACGGGTTTACCCGCGTCGAAGAATCCCTTCGCGAACGCCACCGCTTTGGGCAGCATACGGAGCGAATCAGGGTTCATAACTCCACCCGGCAGCAGAAGAGCGTCGAAATCCCCAGGGTGGGCGCGATCCAGAGGGACATCGACAGCAAACTCTTCACCCCACTCTACGAAGCTCCACGAGCGGACGTGCGGATATTGCGGCGACACGATACTTGTCTTGGCTCCCGCCTGATCAAGCACCTGACGCGGCTTCTGCATCTCAACCTGCTCGAATCCGTCCGTAATTAGGATTGCGACTCTTAGTCCGGTAATGTTGCCCATAACTTCCTCCATAATCGGTAAATGTTTGCCGGCCTCACAAACCGGCACTCTTGTAGGCGACTCGGGCGATCGCTGACCAGTCCGCGTCTCCCAACCCTTGCGCCAGGGCAGCTACGAATCGATCGTGCATAAGGCTGACCATCGGCATGGGAACCGACGCTTCCTCGGCCGCCGCCTGGAGCAGTCGGTTGTCCTTGAATCCGAGCGGCAATTTGAAACCTGCGGGTTGGAATTTGTCTGCGGCGATCATCGCGCCATAGGTCTTGTAGACTGGCGCCGAGAACATGGACTCCGTGAGCACTTCCAGAAACTTTTGCGGATCGACGCCGGCCTTTCGGACCAATGCAAAGCCCTCGGCGAGACTTTCAATAACGGCGGTGGTCAGGAAGTTTCCGCTGAGCTTGATTAAGTTGGCTGCGGATGCATCTTCACTGATCATGAACGTTCTCTGGCCCATCGCGGCAAACAGGCTGCGGCATTTCTTGATCGCTTCACTTGGTCCCGCCGACAAGATGTACAGCCTGGCCGCAGCTGCAGCCTCCGGGCGGCCAAAAACCGGAGCAGCAACATAGTTCTGATGTTTCTCCGCATGCGCCTTTGCAAGCCTGCGAGACAAATCCACACTGATGGTACTCATTGAGATATGGACCGCTCTCTCTGATAACGATTCGATCGCACGCCCGGGGTCGAAGATCACGTCTTGCACGGCGCGATCGTCAGCCAGCATGGTGATAAGTGCTTCCACACCAACAGCTGCTTCAGAGACGGTATCAGCGACTCTCGCTCCAAGGCTTTGCATTTCCTCGGCGCGGCTGCGTGTGCGGTTGTAAACGATCAGGTCGTGGCCCGCTTCAATTAGGTTGCGAGACATCCCCGCGCCCATACTCCCAAGACCGATGAATCCAACCTTCATGGTGTCGCACTCCTACCCGTTTTTCGTTACGATCTCTGACTGAGCAATCGGCTTGCCAAACAACAGGTCCCCGCGAACCAATAACCCTAAAATCTTGCCGCAGAATCAGCAAACGGCCAACACACAGCTCCTTCAACAATTTCAGATGAATGGGCGTGGTAAACCACAATCCCGTGCCTAGACGCGAAGGCTCCCCGATGCGCGCACGGATCATTTCAGAGAGGTCTGCTGTCGGCAATTCGTCGCGAGAGTGACGGAGCGTCGAACCGCGAACAGCAATTCAGAGATTCTCCCCGCCAGTTTTCGCAATTCTGAAGGATTTATTGGCACAACATGATGGCACAGTGGTCATGCCAATTTCTCTCACCTCCGCATAACATCGGGCAGAAGAATTGCGCGCGGGTTATATGCTTCTTTTGGAGGATCTTCCTACTCTAAGGAAGAGAGAGGAGAATCACTGATGGAAACACGAAAGCTGGGAATTGCAGGGCCGGACGTGCCGTTGATTTGCCTGGGAGGAAACGTCTACGGGTGGACGCTACCGGAGGCAGAGGCGTTTCGGCAGTTGGACGCGGCGCTCGATGCTGGACTGAACTTTGTGGATACCGCAGACGTGTATTCACGTTGGGTTCCAGGGAATAAGGGCGGCGAGTCGGAGACGATTATCGGCAAGTGGTTTGCGAAAACCGGAAAGCGCAACGACGTGATCCTGGGGACGAAGGTCGGCAACGAGATGGACCAAGACAGAAAGGGATTGAAGGCAGTCTATATTCGACAGGCGGTTGAGGATTCGCTGCAGCGCTTGCAGACCGACTATATCGACATTTATCAGGCGCACAAGGACGATGCGGAGACCCCACTGGAAGAGACGTTGGGAGCCTTCAACGAACTGGTGAAGCAGGGCAAGGTCCGGTATATCGGCGCATCGAACTACAGCGGAGCGCGCCTGGCAGAAGCCTTGGAGACAAGCCGCAAGCATGGATTTGCAAGCTATATCTCGCTGCAGCCGCATTACAACCTGGTGGAGCGGCAGGAGTTCGAATCGGATCTTTTGCCGGTGGTGGAGAAGTACCAGTTGGGCGTGATTCCATATTTTGCGCTGGCATCGGGCTTTTTAACCGGCAAATATCGCAGCCCGCAGGACGGGGCGAAGACCGCGCGGGGATCGATGGTGCAAAAGTACCTGAACGACTGGGGGTTCACGGTGGTTGCGGCGCTGGATGAAGTGGCGAGTGCACACGGATCGACACCCGCGCGCGTGGCCTTGGCGTGGCTGCTTGCGCAACCCGGAATTACGGCTCCGATTGCCAGCGCCACGAATGAGAAGCAACTAGCCGATCTGGCTGAAGCGGCGGAGCTAAAGCTGGATGCCGGGTCAATTCAGAAGCTAAACGAAGTAAGTACCCAAAATGTCGGGGCAGAAGCTCTGGCCGGATAAAGGCAGGAGATTCGCTGTAGATGGGGGCAGATTCTTTGCGCATTTTACGGCAGAATCGGCCCCTTGGAGTTGCCAGGCACGGCCTGTCTGCGGACGTGCAAATCAGCTTCATGCCCTGGCTTGACACACTAACTCGACGACCACCGCCCGATTGCCCAGTGGAGTGGCGACAGAGCAATATACGCCTCGTCTCTGCCTTCAATGCAAAGCTTGCGCCTACCCCAAGTGCTTGATTTTTTCCCGTAGACGCTTCGCAGCGAGCTCCGGATCCTTCGCTCCATAGATTGCCGCGCCCGCCACCGCGACCGTCGCGCCTGCGGATTCAACACCTTCGATCCGCTCTGCATTGATGCCGCCTGCAACCGAAAACGGGATCTGAGCATTTCGGCCCACTTCCAGCAGATTCTCAATCGAATACCCTGCCTGCGCCTGCTCATCCAGACCTGAATGCAGCTCGACCCAGCTTATGCCCAGGGCCTTCAGTTCCTTCATCCGCTTGGGCTTGTCGGCGACACCGATCATGTCGGCCACAACCGCCTTCCCATACTCCTTCCCGGCCTTTACGGCTCCCGCGATTGTGCTGTCGCCGGCCGTGCCCAACACCGTCATGATGTCCGCGCCCGCCTTGAACGCAAGGTCAGCTTCCAATTCGCCGGCATCCATCGTCTTCATGTCCGCAAACACCAGCTTTTCTGGATAGGCTGCCTTGATGTCGGTAACTACGCTCAGTCCTTCCTGTTTGATTAGCGGGGTTCCCAGCTCGATAACATCCACATATGGCGCCACCTTATGGAGCAAGGCCAGCGCATCCGGTACTGAAAGTAGATCAATTGCAAGTTGCAGCTTCATCGTGTACTCCTTTTCAATGTTTTGAAACAGTTGAGATCGGGAACAACCGGCCAGCGTAAGAATCAGCCAGTGATTCCAACAGAAAGACAAGGTTCCGAATGAGCCCGTGAGTTTATTCCAGATTTGCGTGCCGCTTCCATAACTCATCCGCACTGGCGCCGCTCTCGCGCCACATGACCTGAAACATCGCATCCATGACCAGCAAAGTGCTCTGCTCGAAGAGCGCCCCAGCATATTGCTCAGAGATGGATCCGCCATGATCCTGCTTGGCCGCCGCCGGAATCACGATTACGCCGTGCGCGAGCGTGGCTAGTTTCGAACCGGGCGACGTAGTCAGCGCCAAAACCCGTGCTCCGGCCTTCACGGCAACTTCAGCCGCATGCACTGGACCAGCCGTCGTACCCGACCCTGAGGCCACCAGCAGCAGGCCGTCCGGCCCGATCGCAGGAGTAGTTACCTCACCGGCGACATGCACCACCAGGCCCAGGTGCATCAGTCGCATCGCTACCATCTTCAGCGCCAGTCCGGTGCGTCCCGCGCCCATCACGAACACGCGGTTGGCTGCCTGAATCATTTTTTGCGCAGCAGCGATCTCTGGCTCGCTTACAGCTGCGAGCGTGCGTTCCAATTCAGTAAGAATCAGGCTTTGATCGAACGAATAACTTGTTGTTTGAGCAGCACTAAGCGTCTTAACTCTCATAGCACGACACCAAGCAAGTGGCGGCTCAAACAGATAATTCTGATCGCTTGCTTCCCATTCAGCACGACCATTTCCCCTTCCAACTGCCTGATTCCTGCCGGCAGAACTGGTTGCGAGGCGCCGCATTCAGCGGCCCCCACGAGATGCGGCTCCGTATTCAACGACAGAAGATACTCAAAGTTCCTGAAAATCAAACTGACCCCTCTCCTTGTAGACATTCTCGTTCTGAATCTGAGATGCCGTGCGGGATAACCAGTATCGAAAATTCTTCCAAAAACACTTCGGAATCGAGAAAGTAATCGGGAAGCTGTCTTCATTGCCTTCTTCGCTTCGATCGAGGCGGGCGAAATCTTTTCCAATCAGGAGCGCAAGCGCCCCGAAATTCCCTAGACTGATAATTCGAGCTGCGAATGCAACTTGGCCTCGGGCAGACGGCAGATGAAGGCCTGGTTTTCGTCGATTGAATTAGTTTGTGGGATGGGCTTCCGGAGACTCGTGAACGGACGGCAAGCGCGAGATTCATTACAGCCCACTTTAGGCGGGTTTGAAAAACGCGGCGTGCGGGATGGCGATCAGTAGTCGAAGCGGCCCGAGCCTTAAGAATTGTTAAGCATGTCGCCGCCGCCTTGATCTGTGCGAGACTTAGGAAGCGTTGGGGATTGCTCGATGGCCGCCCGGTCCCGAGGCAGTGCAGATGGAGACTGCGGAAAATCAAAAGCAACTATCGCTGCTACTTGTCGACGACGACGTTGAGTTATGCGGGATGATGAAGGAGTTCTTTGCCGAAGCCGGTCACCATCTGGATTGTGCCTACAATGGCCGGGATGGCCTGAATTCTGCACTCAATGGTGCCTACGATCTGGTGATTCTCGACGTGATGCTACCCGTCTTCGACGGCCTGACACTGCTGCAGCAGTTGCGGCGGCGAAAGGACCTTCCGGTGATCATGTTGACCGCGCGTGTTCAGCAACATGACCGGATCCTGGGCCTGAACACGGGAGCCGACGACTATCTTCCCAAGCCGTTCGACCCCGATGAACTGCTGGCGCGAATCAGGGCTGTGTTGCGCCGGACCGATACCGCGAGTGGGAAGGGCCGCGCCGTTTTGACCATCGGCAATATCCAGCTCAATCCGGGCACGCGCGAGGCGTCGGTCGCGGGCTCGCCGGTGGAGTTGACTCCCGTTGAGTTCGACCTGCTGGAAATGCTGATGCGCTCCGCCGGCCGGGTTGTCTCTCGAGAGGAAATCACTGCGGCCCTCTTCGAGCGCGAGGCAACGCCTTATGATCGCTTTCTCGACGTGCACATCAGCCATTTGCGCAAAAAGCTCGAAGGCGGGCGAAATCTGATTCGCGCAGTCAGGGGAGTTGGGTATGTATTTACCGGAACGGCTTAAGACATACCCATTGAAGTCTCTGTATCTTGGCGTCCTGCTGGCCATGGTGATTACGCTATCGCTTTCCTTCCTTGTGTTTCACTCCATCGCGGATCGCTTGCAGAGGAAGTCTATCGATCCCTCCTTCGAGCGCATTGACGAGTTGGAACTGGAGAGTGCGCGCGGCGCATTGGCGAGCGGTGGGCAGAATGCGCTGAAATCCTATTTGGCCAGCCTGGATCGCGTCTTTGCTGGATCGACGCATTATTTACTCGACGCACACGGCATAGATGTCCTGACCGGCGAAAATCGGGTCGAGTTGTTGCCTCCAGCTCCGCGCACAGAATGGCGCACCCACGCGAATGGCTATTACATCAAAGCTCAGCGGTCGCCAGACGGGCAGTATTGGATCGTCAACATGGGCTTATCTGAAAGCCGGCCGCATCTCTGGACGTTTCTTCCCTACTATTTCCTTGTTATCGGCGCTACCGTCGTACTGTGCTGGCTGGCTTCAGTGGGCGTGGTTTCGCCCATCCACAGAATCGCTGCGTCCATTGCGCTCTTCGGACAGGGCAATCTCTCCGTTCGCGTCAATACCAGGCGGCAGGATGAAATCGGCCAGCTGGGCCGCTCATTCAATCAAATGGCTGAACGACTGGAACGGCTGATTGTGAGCGAGAGAAGATTGTTGGGCGACATATCGCACGAGCTTCGATCACCGCTTGCCCGGCTGAAATTCGCTATCAAGCTGGCCAGAACATCCGCGGACAGCGAGTCAGCTCTGGATCGCATCGAGAGGGACGTAGACCGGATCGCCTCGCTGGTGGCCGACATCGTGGAAATTAACTTCATCGAATGTGGCCCTGTCGTCGAGGGCGCCGAGATTGTGCGCGTCGCTGACATTGTGGATGAAGTGGTTCGCGATTGCCAGGTGGAAGCCGAGATTCGCTGCTGCCGCATCGCGGTTAGTGGCCATCTCTCCGGGCAGATAAAGGGCAATCGCGAACTGTTGCGGCGCGCCGTGGAGAATGTGCTGCGCAATGCGATTCGCCATTCACCGGAGTATTCCTCTATCGATGTCTCCATCGCGGAAGAATCTGACGCCGCGGCTATTACGATCCGCGATTATGGACCGGGCGTTCCTGAGGACGCGCTGTCACGAATCTTCGATCCATTCTTCCGGGTTGATGAGGCGCGCGACGCGATGAGTGGTGGATCGGGCCTGGGCTTGTCCATCGCGAAACAAGCTGTGCAAGTGCATCAGGGCACGATCACCGCGGAAAACGCATCGCCGGGTTTGCGCGTCAAAATCACGATTCTACATTGCGCAGCGCCCGCTCCGAATTGATGCGACGCGGTCTTCTCAGTTTCGGCTACCCTGCAAGTTCCTGGAATTGCTGCGATTCAAAGCCGTTCCGCCTCTTAAGGATTCTTAAGCTTCAAAATCAACGCACCGTATTGTAATCGTCTCAATGCCTCATGCGGCAAAAGGAATACGCGAGGCAATTGAGGAGATTCAGATGAAACGTTCACTTGGTTTTGCATTGATGCTCGTTCTCTTTGCGGTACCGGCGTTTGCCGGCAGCAGAACTCCAACCGTAGATATCCCGATGAATGTGCAAGTGGGATCGGCGCAGGTCCCTGCCGGACAGTACGAGCTGACTTGGACAGGTTCCGGATCAAATGTTCAGGCGTCGCTCGTGCAGGATAAGAAGACCGTTGTCACATTTTCGGCAAGGATGGTTGAAGGCAAGAAGAACGCCGGAGTGGAGACGGACAGGCAGGGTGAGACCTCGATCCTGGACGTCATTAACACCAGCAAGTTCAGCCTGATCTTGGACGGCGCACCACAGTCCGGACAATAAGACGGCGGTTGCCGGCGGCGAAGGCGGAGAGGCTGTGCAGTCATCGTGTGTGGGCAGCAGAACCTTTATCGGGCCGGTGTGCTGAGCTCGACCAGCATGCCGGACTCGATATTGCTTTTGGAGAGGAGATACAGCTCGGCCATTCGCACGCGGAGGATCCCGACCTGATCAGTGATTCCCCCGGCATTTACCTGATCGACAAGTATCAAAACAGCCACACCGTTCTCAGTGTAATGAACAGCCGGCTCACCTACCAAGCGATCCAGTTGCAGGGCATAAGTGAGTGTTCCTGCGTGAATCGCCAGCTTTCGGCTTTGGCGAACCCTAACAACTTGTGCCGGCATTTGGGTTCGGGAAAGTGTCGTGATTGTCTTCATCGCTTCGATCCAGGCAGGCAAAATCTTTTTCAATCAGGATTGCAAGAGTTCCAAGATCCCCCAGGCTGATATCTTCAGCAATCCCGACCTCATCAGTGGTGCCCCAGGCGTTCGCTTGATCAGCAGGTATCAAAACTGCCACTCTGTTCTCCGCGTAGTGAACGGTCGGCCTACCTACCAGGCGATCCTGTTGTAGTGCATATGTGAACCGTGCGCAAGGCTCCGGCGCAAACCAGACTGTTTCCTCCAGGCAGTCGCCCTCGAGAAGTCTCGTGACCTCCGAGCGCGAGATCCTCAGCCGCAAGGAGTTCCCCTTGATTCGCAGTTTCATTCTGCGCCCCCCGCTGCCGTCGACGTATATCCGTCGATGCGATCGCTGCCGTGATAAATATTGAAATGTCCGTCTCGCAGGAACCCGATGAGCGTAATATCGAACTCCTTCGCTACGTCTACCGCAAGGCTCGATGGAGCTCCTACGGCTGCAACCATCGGAATCCCACCCATGAGCGCCTTCTGCAGAAGCTCAAAACTGGCCCGTCCCGACAGCAAGAGCACGCGCTCTCGCAGGGGCGTACGGTCCCCTAGGAATTCAGAGCCAATCAGCTTATCCACTGCATTGTGGCGACCCACGTCCTCGCGAAGCGCCAATAGATTCCCGGATGAATCGAAGAGCCCCGCACCGTGCAATCCCCCAGTACGATCGAAGACTCCCTGCGAAGAACGGAGACGGCCCGGGAGAGTGTGGAGCATCTGCGCGTCCACTCTGAAGTTGTTCGCCGTGCGCGGCGGGGATACCGTGCGCAATGCAAGGAGCGACGCTTTGCCGCAGATACCGCAACTGGATGTTGTATAGAAATTGCGTTGAAGGCTGGCCATGCTCACCGTTACATGCGTGGCCAGATCCGCTCGGACAATATTGTGTTTGGAATTTGGTCCGCTGGCATCCAGGATGAGCGGGAATTGCGCGGACTCACTGACGGGATGCTTTGCGTAGGCAATCTGCTCGATATCGCATGCGCTCTGAACGACTCCCTCAGTCATCAGAAAGCCCGCAGCAAGGCCGAAGTCATCGCCCGGTGTGCGCATCGTGATGGAGATCGATTTCGTTTGCCGTGCGTTCGAAGGTCCATAACTAAGTTGGATCTCAAGCGGTTCTTCAATCGCGAGCTGGTCCAGCACCCGTCGCGATGCCTGCCCGATAACTTTCTCCACGGACGTTTGCGACATAGGCCCATTGTTTGTGTCCGGATGGGCGATAGGGAGGGCGGCTTTCATGTTCTCATCTCCATAACATCGGCTCTTACTTAGCACGTTGAGTACCGCCCGGTGTTCGAGTCTCTACCAGGTGAGCAAATTCCTGATTTCGTTTGAAATGCGATGCGAGGTCATGGTACGTTCCCCTCCAGCCTATCTTCCGTGCCTTGGTTCTCCCTGCTGCCGGAGTTGCCAAGTCGCAGAGCCTCACCCGCGTTGTAGTACGAATGAGCTGTATTAAGCAGGTCATTTGCACGATTCATGCCGTTCCGTATCGTCTTTAGAATCAAAAGCCATCGGGCGCAAACCGCTCTGCATGCTTCCGTCGCCGTCGAATGTCCGACACGGAATGACAAGGGATGAGACGGCAGCTTTTGCGCAATCCTTTCCTGAAACATAGCATCAAAGCGCCTCTCGTTCGACATGCGAAAAGAGTGCGATTTGACTCTCGTGATTTCTAAGGCCAGTGGCGTCACGACGACGAGCTCGGAATCTTTACAAAGCAGAGATGATTCGGGGTTGAAGAGTGGCGACGATCGCGTTCATCAATCACGAATACTTTAGAAGTACTCGGAATAGTCACTCGTGAGTTCTAGCATGAGCTCTGTCGGATGGCGGACGCCGAGTCAAATATTCGACGCTCAAAGCAGACTCTGCAGGAACCCACCCGCCCCTTCGATTGAAGTATATCGCTGAAACTGCATAGCTAACCCATATCAGGATAATTGGCAAGCGACATGCAACTAGCTGATGACAGGAAGAGACAGAGAAACATGCAAGAGCAACAGTCGCACATCGTGGATCAGCAGAACCCCGCCGTAACTATTCGCGAACCGACGTAAGGAGGGCGCAGTATGGCAGAGCAAGACAAGGTGACGAGCAGTGACGGCGTCAGCCGGCGATTGTTTTTGGGGAAGGCCTCGGCCGCTCTGGCAGCGGCAACGAGCCTCCCGATTTTGGCCGCGGCGCAGCAGACGAAAGACATGAGCGGGAATACGCATACCGGCATCAACGAGCAGGAGTTGGGGCCGGAGAACCCGGGTCTGGAGGCGCAGGAGCCCGATTCGGTTTACCCGCCAATGACCGATGCGGGCGGCCAGCCCCCGTTCAAGTACCCCTTTGCCATGTCGCACAGGCGCATCGAATCGGGCGGCTGGACGCGTCAGGTGACGGTGCGCGACTTCCCGCTGTCGAAGAGGATGGCTGGGGTGGAGATGCGTTTGACCTCCGGCGGCGTCCGCGAACTGCACTGGCACCTAAGCTCCGAGTGGGCCTTTATGACATACGGGAGCGCACGTATCACGGCTGTGGACCAGAAGGGTCGAGCGTTTATTGAAGACGTGAATGAGGGCGATCTCTGGCTGTTCCCGGGCGGCGTACCGCACTCGATTCAGGGATTGGGCGAGAATGGTTGCCAGTTTCTGCTCGTATTCAACGACGGCAACTTCAACGAGTTCGAAACATTCCTCGTGACCGACTGGCTGCATCACACGCCGAAAGAGGTGCTGGCGAAGAATTTTAACGTTTCGGAGTCGACCTTTGACAATGTACCGCCGCGGGAAAAGTTCATCTTCGCGACCGATCTGCCTCGTCCGCTGGACGAGGAGAAGAAGCAGGTGTACGCGGGCACTGGTCCAGTTCCGGAGTCGTTTGCCTTCTTCACCGGGAAGATGGCGCCCACCAAGGTGACGGCGGGCGGCAGCGTGAAGATCGTCGATCGCAACAACTTCCCAGCCACAGACATTGCCGCGGCCATCGTAACGGTGAAACCCGGCGGGTTGCGAGAACTGCACTGGCACCCGAATGCGGATGAGTGGCAGTACTACGTCAAGGGCACGGCCCGTATGACCGTCTTCATTGCCGGCGCTGAGGCTCGCACCATGGACTTCCACCCCGGCGACGTTGGCTACATCGAGCAGTCGCAGCCGCACTATGTCGAGAACATCGGGGACACCGATTTGGTGTTTCTTGAAGTGTTTCCGACAGCCGAGTACCAGGATATTTCGCTGGGTGAGTGGCTTGCTCACACGCCGTCGCGCCTGGTGAACGAACACCTTGGTACGGGGGAGGACTTCCTGTCGAAGATCAGCAAGACGGAAGTTGTCATCACTCCGGAAAAGTAAAGCGGAATCAACTTAGATCCAGATGAAACCCCCAGCCGCGAGCAAACCGCGGCTCCGGAGCGCTCAGGAGAGGTGTGCTTTGCGCAAATTTGCCGATGTTACAAATACTTTTCGGTTTTGGTCAGCTTTCGCGCGGGTCTGGACCCTGGTTGCGATTTCCTGGTTTGCCTCTTCCGGGTGGTCGCAGCAGGCGCTCTATCCGCTCAAGGAAGGTATCGTGCAGCCCTTTCACAATCCTGACATTCCGAGCTGGATGACGCTGAACGTAGAACTCCGTGGGCGCACGGAAGAGCAGACGGCGCTGGGGTACGTCGCGGGCAAGGATCGTCTGTATGAGCTTACCCGCGTTTGGGGCGGTATGACGGTGGTTCCGACGAATTGGCTGACATTCTATGCCCAGTTCATGGATCTGCACGCGCTCGGGCTTCCGCTGCGGGATACGGCGGCGAACATGCGCGACAGTTTTGACCTGAGGCAGGGTTACCTTGATTTCCATTACAAGCCGGTGCAGTTCATTGTGGGCCGGGAGGAACTGCGGATTGGCGACGAGCGCGTGGTTGGTATCAGCGACTGGACGAACACCAGCCGCACATGGGACGGATTCTACATGCGCGTTGGAAATGTCAACCAGCTGAATGTCTTCAGCACCTCTGTGGTCATGGTTCATCCCACCAGCCCGGACACGCATGGCGCGGGACTGACCTTCCATGGCGCGCACGCGGTGCTGGCGACGTACGTACCGCATACCACGATTGAGCCGTTCGTTCTAATTCGCGCGTTGCCCCGCGTAACCGGCCAGCAGGCCGTGGCTGGCAGCGAGACCGAGGTGACTTTCGGCTCGTA
>Ga0187851_10002846_pt1 | contig 14978 bp, 17 predicted proteins | sample June2016WEW_6_10_FD_132997 | JGI IMG/M metagenome (GOLD analysis project Ga0187851, IMG submission 132997) | Peatland microbial communities from SPRUCE experiment site at the Marcell Experimental Forest, Minnesota, USA - June2016WEW_6_10 | ecosystem: Environmental > Terrestrial > Soil >...
GGCAGCAGCGCCGGTTATTTTTCCCACCAGGGTGACATCGCCGATTACGCCACTTACATCTTTAGGCGCCAGTACGATTACCGGAATTCCCAGGTTTTGCAGTTGGGTGACGTAGTCCGGCAGGGTATACCCGAAAGCGATGGCTAAATCCGGCTTCAATGATACGATGGTTTCAATGTTAAAACTCGGATAGTCCGAACCCACATGGGTGATGTTTTTTGCTGCGTCAGGATAATCCGAATAATCGTCTGTCCCCACTACTTCCGATCCTTCCCCCAACGCGAACAATATCTCCGTGTTGCTGGGAGAAAGCGAAACAATCCGCTGCGGAATGGCAGCAATCGTAACTTGCCTGCCGAGGTCATCGGTATAAGTGGTCGCCGTCGGGGTGGGTGTTTTAGCACAAGCCGTAAGGCTTACCATGCAGATTACCAGAATTGCAGTGCAGAATCGTAGCAGTTTCATCGGGCTCCTGTTAAATTATTTTATTCCGCTGATACTCCAGAAAAAGAAAATCCCCCTCAAGTACTGCTAGAGGGGGATTTCAAACCAATGTGATATCCCGCCTCCTTTCCCGCGGAGGTATTGGGACACTCAGCGTTCTGGCTTTCCCGGAAAACCGGGTTTACAGCAGGCGGTACTGCGCCGGATTTACACCGGACTTGCACTCTGAGTTCCCTGCAATTTTCTGTTGTTTTACCACTATAACATAAAACAAATAAACTTGTAAATATGAAACAAGACTTGCGCAAAATAATTTTTTATCACCGCTAAATCTTCTTAATTGATTCTGATATTTTTGACTTTTAATGCCGTCACGGCTATAATTCATTCAATAATTTTCAACAAAAATTAAGGAGTATATTTTTGGAAAAAGTTGAATTTTACGGCCTGAAAAATTGTTACCGCATTTTTAACGACACGGTTGATTTAGTCGCGACCACCGACGTCGGCCCCAATATTGTCCGCTTCGGTTTTATCGGCGACCGGAATGAATTTCAGGGCGACCCGCCTCATCATTACGGCGGCCACGCCATGCGTCATGCTCCCGAAGCGCAGGAACGGAAATTTCCGGCCAGATCGCCGGTCGCCGTGGCGGAATACGATAAATTTATCCGTCTCACGCAACCGGTTGAAGTGCCCACGGGCACACAAAAAGAGCTGGATATCCCCACGACTATCAAAGGCAATCATATCAGCATTGTAAACCGCATCTACAACCGCGGCCTCTGGCCGGTGGAGCTGGCGCCTTGGGCCTATAAAATCATGGAATTCGGCGGGAAAGGTATCGTTCCCCTGCCGCCGTTTATCCCGCAGAACAGCGGCGGTCCGTTATTGCCCACTACCTGCATCTCGATTTGGTGCTATTGCGACCTCACCGATTCCCGTCTGCAATTGGGGAAAAAATATATCATGCTGCGGCAGGACAATAACGCGCCCGGCGTTTACAAATTCGGGATGATGGTCACCGAAGGCTGGGCGGCTTATTATAACAAGGGGCATCTTTTTGTAGCAACCTTTGATTTTAAAAAGGGCGGGAATTATCCGGATTTCAACAATACCGTGCAATTCTGGACCGGACCGGGTTTTGAATTTGAAACGCTGGGCCCGCTGGTGAAATTACAGCCGGGAGAATACACCGAGCATATCGAGAACTGGTTCCTTTTCAAAGACGTTTCCGAACCGAAAAATGACGGCGACATTGATAAAAATATTCTGCCGTTAATCTTGCAGGCTAAAAAATCCGTTTAGACGGCATTATCGGTTTTAGGTAAAATAAAAAGGCGGGTCCGTTATTGGCGGACCCGCCTCCGGCTTATTAATTTAAATCCTTGAAACGAAATATTAGCTTGGTTTTCCTTTACGGACCGGTTTGGTCTCTTTAAACCCTGCCGGCGGTTTTACCAGGAAAATCGGAATATCGGTGGTGTGCGATACTTTCTCCGCTGCATTGCCTACATCCCAGCGTTTTAGAGTCTTTTTCCCGCCGCTGGCCATCACAATCAGGTCTGCTTTTTCGTCTTTGGCAAAACGGGTAATTTCCGTGGCGACGTCACCGATTAAAACGGCAATCGTTACCTGAATCCCTTCTTTCTCTAATTTAGCCGCAATTTTGGAGAGGTAATTATAGCCGGTCTTGGCCATTTTGCCGATGGTCACCGGTAAATCCATTATCGAATCCGGGACAATCTCTCTCCCGGCGCCGGTAACACCGCCGTAATAAAGTATCGGGCCTTGATGTATTCCGGGCAATTGTTCGATACGTAACGCCCGGGGCGTCTTAACGTGAACCGGTTCGGTCACCGTCACCAGAATCACCTGCGGCATTGCGCATCCTTTGGCAATCTTAATCACATGCGGCATTACACTTTCCGCCAGATTGGAGCCGTCCAGTGGGACTACAATTTTGTTGTATTCCATAAATTCACCTCCCGCTAATTATTTCACATACTACCTGATTTCCAAACGGATTTCAAGTACAAAAATCACACCTTTTAAATCTGCCCGTCAATGTAATTTTCCCTCAAGGTGTTCAGCGCGGCAAAAAACTCTTTCTGCATCACGCACAGCGTGTACATGCCTTTCGGCGTAACTGTGATATTTTTGTTCTGTTTTACCAGGCCGGACATTTTGAAAAATGACAATTCCCAGAACAGTTTACGATTGAAATCTGCTCCAAAACGCTGCCGGAATTTATCAGGGTCCAGCGACATGCCGAAAAGTTTGGTCAGCATATAATAACGTAAATACTCCCGCTCCGACAGTCTCCGCCAACTGACAATGGGCAATTTGCCGCCGGCAATCATTTCGTCGTATTTTTCCAGTGAAAACGTATTCACAAAGAAATCGCCGTTTAGAAATCCTACCGAACCGGCCCCGACCCCGACATAATCGTCATAATCAATGATGTATTCATCAATCAGGCGGTTGCCGCGGGAAAAGCACCAGGCCGTGGACGCTTTATAGCCGCCCTGATAAAGCTCTTTCAAAATCACATCGTAGAATTCCTTCTCCCGCGACGTGTCCACTTTGTGGAAGCGTCTTTCCAGCCGGCTTTTCTTGTGCGGCGACGGCATCAGGGGGTAAAACGTCGCCTGGTCAATCCCCAGTTCCTTGAAGGTAATAACGTCTTTTTGAAACCGTTCCACGGTCTGTGTCGGGAAATTAAAGATGAAATCGGCGTTGACCGTATCGAACTGCCCCTGCGCCATTTTCAATTTTTCGATTGCTTCTTCACCGCTGCCCACCAGCCGGCCCATCGCCTGGAGCAGCTCATTATCGAAACTCTGCACGCCGATGGAGAGCCGGTTAACGCCGGCCTTTTTCAGCGCGGCGATGACTTCCGGGTTGATTTCGCGCTGTGTGGTTTCCATGGAAATTTGGCGGACCTTAAAGTTCTTTTTGAGGAAAGCAATAAAATCCAGTAATTCGTCCATCAGCACCGTGGGCGTCCCGCCCCCGAAATAAAAATCGGAAAAGCGGAAACCTCGGTCGATGTAAAACCCGACTTCTTTTTTCAGATTGGCGAAATACCGGCGGGCTTTTGTTTCATCAAACAAATACCGGTTAAAACAGCAGAAAGGGCAGAGCGTGCGGCAAAACGGGATGTGGATGTAGAGGGAAGCCCAGTCGTCCCGGCCTTCTTTGCCCGGCGGGACGGCCGGAACGGGCACGTCCGAACGCAGCTGCAGGAATTTCCTGCCTTCGCGCCGTGTGATCCAACCGGCAAACCGGGCGGTTGATGTTGAGAGTGCATTATTTGTCATATGGTCTCTACTTAGTAATTTACGCCGTAATTGTGATTTGTAGCGATTACCAATAATATTTTAGTAGGGAAAAATACTGTCTTTGCGAGACCTTCTATAGAAGGTTGAATGTTTGGTATTGGTCAGGATATAAACATAGTATTGTTTTTCTATGAACATACATTTTAGATTGCTTCGTCTCCCTCAACAATTCGGGACTATAGGCTATTGCTCCTCGCAACGACAATAATGTTTATTTCTTTCTTTTCCAGGTGGTGCCCTGCGCCGTATCTTCGATAATCACACCTGTTTCCAGCAGTTTATCCCGGATTTCATCGGCGAGCTTAAACTGTTTGGCATCACGTAATTGTTTACGGGTTTTAATCAATAATTCAATGAACGGCGCGGCATCGGTAAAAGACTGTTCCGCCGCCTTTAAAGTCAAACCCATTACACCGGCGAGCTCTTTCAGGGCATGGCGGGCCTCAGCGGTAGCGGCTCCCTGTTCCGTGCCGCGGTTGATGTCCCGCGCTAAATCGAAAAGCACCGCCAGCGCCTGCGGTGTATTGAAATCATCGTCCATTACTTCCGTAAATTTCTGGCGGGCATCGCGGGCGTCAATTCTTCCGGCTTCAGCTTTGACCGCCGCCGGTTCGCTGTTGGCGGCTTGAATCAATCTCTCCAGGCCTTTTTCCGCTGCTTCGATTGCCTCGTTGGAGAAAGTCAGCGGATTGCGGTAATGCGAGCTGAGGACGAACATCCGGAACCCGTCGGCGCTGTGTTTCTCCAGTATCTGCTTGATACCGACAATATTGCCGACGGATTTACTCATCTTTTCGTCGCCAAGCTGGAAAAGCCCGTTATGCATCCAGATGCGGGCAAACGGTTTTTTGCCGGTGAAGCATTCCGATTGCGCGATTTCATTTTCGTGATGCGGGAAAATCAGGTCCTGTCCGCCGCAATGAATATCAATGGTTTCGCCCAGGTATTTAAGGGACATCGCGCTGCACTCGATATGCCAGCCGGGCCGTCCTTTGCCCCAGGGACTGTCCCAGAACGGCTCGCCGGGTTTGGCGGCCTTCCACAAGGCAAAATCCATTGGGTGCTCTTTATCCTCTCCCGGTTCGATGCGCGCACCGGCCTGCATCGAATCCAGCGTGCGGTGCGAAAGCTTGCCGTAATCCGGCATGCTGCGCACGCGGAAATAAACGCTCCCGTTCACCGCATAGGCATGACCGTTGTCCACCAGCCCCTTGATTACTTCCAGCATTTTCGGAATTTCTTCGGTAGCATAAGGGGTGATATCAGGTTTCATCACATTGAGTGCTGCCATGTCTTCAAAATAACGGCCGGCAAACTTCTCCGCCAGTTCCCGCGGCGGGATGCCCAGTTTATTCGCCCGGTCGATGATTTTATCCTCGACATCGGTGATGTTCTGCACGAATTTTACTTTATAACCGCGGAAAATGAGATAGCGGCGGACGGTATCGAAAATAACCGCGTTCATCGCGTGCCCGAGGTGTGATTCCGCGTAAGGCGTCACGCCGCAGGAATAGATGGTCACTACTTCGCCCTGCGGCTGGAATTCCTCTTTTTGACGGGATAACGTATTATAAATTTTCATGCGAAGCATCCTTTACTTTGTTTTCTGAATCGAGGCAATCGCCATCGCCGCGATTCCCTCTTCGTTGCCCAGTGCTCCCACCCGGTTGGCGGTGCTGGCTTTGACACTCACCTGTCCGATTGGGATTCCGAGCGTCAGCTGCAGCCGTTCCCGCATCGTATCAATGTATTCCCGGAGGTGCGGTTTTTCGGTGATGACCGTGGCATCAATATTATTGATTTGCCAGCCGCTGGCCGCCATCTTCACCTTAATTTCCGCTAACAATTTTAAACTGCTGACGTTTTGATATTCCGGCTTGCCCGGCGGGAAATGCATCCCGATATCGCCCATCGCCGCCGCCCCCAATAAAGCGTCAATGACAGCATGGGTTAAAACATCGGCGTCGCTCCAGCCGTCCAGGCCGCGGTCGAAAGGGATTTCCACGCCGCCGAGCACCAGTTTGCGCCCCGCAACCAGGGGATGGATATCAAAACCGATGCCGAACTGCATATTATGCTTTCCGCCTTTTCCAGAGCATTTCCGCCATCGCCAAATCAGCCGGGGTGGTTATTTTAATATTATCATAGCTTCCCATGTAGAGCTTAACTTTCCCGCCGGTCAATTCAATAATTTGAGCGTCGTCGGTAACCTCTGCAGTGGCTTTACGGTAGGCTTTTATCAGCACATCATAGTCAAAGACCTGCGGGGTCTGGCAGAGCCATAAACTATCCCGCGGCAGCGTCTCCCGGGCAATCATATCTTTATCCGCCGTCTTAATCGTATCCGTCGCCGGTACCGCCGCCACCGCAGCACCGGTTTCTTCGGCCGCGGCCAGGCCGTCTTCAATCAGGCCGACCGTTACCATCGGTCGAGCGCCGTCCTGAATCACCACCAGGTCGCAGTCACCCAACAACTTTAATCCGGCGAGCACGGAATCCTGCCGTCTTCTGCCCCCGATGCACACCGCCACTTCTTTTTCCCAGTTCTGTTCGATAATCAGCGCCTTGCCCTCATCGTAATTCCGGTTGTTCAGCACCACTACAATACGGTCGACATTTTCGCAGTCAATGAACGGCTGCAGCACGCGCAATAAAACCGGCTGACCGGCTAACGGCGCAAAGATTTTATCCGTGCCGGACATCCGCTGACTTTTTCCCGCGGCGACAATAATTACCCCGACTTCGGGCTGTTCCGATTCCACCATTTCATTTACTCCTGACCGACTGCCTTGAGTTTATCATATTTGATTACGCTTGGAAACACTGCCAAACAATTTCCGGCCTGCAAACCGGCGGTTTATTGTCTCGTCCCGCAACTCCCTGTATAATCGAAGAAAAGCAGCAAATAAAAACGGTTGAGGTTGAACCTTGCGTCCTAAATTACTGTTAGCTACTAATAACGCCGGTAAAGTCAAAGAGTTCCGCAGTCTGCTGGCAGGCATTCCTTTCGACCTGGTGACACCGAAAGAACTGGGCATCACCATGGCAGTCGAGGAGACCGGCGCCACGTACCGGGAAAATGCCCGCCTCAAAGCTTGCGTCCTGGCAGTGCAAAATGGTTTGCTGACGCTGGCGGATGACTCCGGTCTTGAAGTGGCCGCGCTCCACGGCGCACCGGGCGTGTTGTCCGCGCGCTACGCCGGCGAGAATGCCTCAAATGACGAACGCATCACTTACCTGCTTTCCAAATTGAAAGATGTTCCGCCGGAAAAACGTTCTGCCCGTTTCTATTGTGTAATTGCCATTGCCAAACCCGACGGCACCGTGCAGTTCTGCGACGGCGAATGCAAAGGAACGATTACCATTAAAACATCCGGTGCAAATGGTTTCGGCTACGACCCGGTTTTTTATCTGCCTGAATTCGGTAAAACAATGGCGGAAATACCCGCCGATGTCAAAAATCAAATCAGCCACCGCGCCATCGCCGCTCAAAAAGCGAAAAAGTTGCTCCTGAAAATGGCCGAATAACGCGTACTTTGTGAACAATTTTTTCACAGCCCGTTAAAGCTGCGTGCTGACAGCTGTAAGCTTTTCCTTACAACCTCTTGTACATAATTCTTATTTGTTATATACTACCTAACTACCGACACTACTTTGGGGGGAAATAAAGATGAAATTATCATGTCTGCAGGAAAACCTGAGTAAGGGATTGGGCATCGTTGGCCGGGCCGTCGCCACCCGCACCACTTTGCCGATTACCAATAACGTATTACTTTCCACCGACGAATCCCGCTTGAAACTGGCGGCTACCAATCTGGAAATGGCCATCAGCCACTGGATTGGCGCCAAGGTAGAGGAAGAAGGCTCGATCACAGTCCCGGCCCGTTTGCTCACCGAGTTCGTCAATTCGCTGCCCGCCGGGGAAAAAGTGGACATGAAATTAGTCGGTAAAACGCTGGAATTAAGATGCGCCCGCTTCGAAGCGCGTATCAGCGGTGTTGATGCCGCAGATTTCCCACCCATCCCCAAAGTTGACGAAGGCATTAAAACCAAAGTCGACACGGCCACCTTAAGACAGGCCATCAACCAGGTTGTTTTTGCCGCCGCCACCGAGGAATCCCGTCCGGTACTCACCGGCGTGGATGCGCAATTCGAAGGTAACGCGGTCACGCTGGCCGCCGCCGACGGTTTCCGCCTGGCAGTTTACCGGATGCCGCTGGCCTCCAACGTCAAAGAAAAGGCCGAAGTCATTATCCCCTCGCGCACTTTGAATGAACTCAACCGGCTCATCGCCGACGATGAAGAAACCGTGGATATCACAGTCAACCCCAATAAGAGCCAGGTCATGTTCCACATGAAGAAAACCCAGCTTGTTTCGCAGTTGGTGCAGGGAACTTTCCCCAAATATTCCCAGTTGATTCCGCAGAGTTTTGCGGGACGCGCCACCGTCTCCGTGGCGGATTTCCTCAGAGCCTGTAAAATGGCTTCCATCTTTGCCCGCGACGGCAGCGGTATCGTCCGCCTGATCATGACCCCGGGCGGCGAACTGGCGCCGGGCAAGATTGTCATTTCCTCCAAATCGGAAGAACTGGGCGAGGATATCGGTGAAATTGACGCCGCCGTAGAAGGGCAGGAAGCAAAAATCGCTTTTAATGGCAAGTACCTCACCGATGTGCTCGGAGTGGTTAAAGAACAGAAAGTCACGCTGGAAACGACCAATCCCTCCAGCCCCGGCGTCATCAAGCCGGTCGGGACGGACAACTATCTCCATGTTGTGATGCCGATGTTTGTTCAGTGGTAGATGAGGCTAATTCGAGGGGAATGATGCCCTGAATCTCTACGGCGTCATTCCCCTTCGCATAGACTTTTATTTCTAGGGCATCCAGTGCCATTGCTTTTATTTCTATTGTGCTATCTTGAAGATTGTCCATCACATTATTGTATAGGTGATTGAGCTTGATTTTGGCATTTGCTAAACTTGCTATATTGTCTCTAGTTTTCTTCAAGTCCACTAACTTAATTTCATCTTCAATTCGAAAATGTTTGATATTGTTCAAACGGTCAAGAATCTCATTTTTGCCAAATTCGCCCAATTCCATTGCTTCGAGCAAGTTACTCCGTCGTTTTTCATAATTAAGTAAATTATTTTCTAATTCCTTAATATCTTTTTCCAAGGAATCAATGTTCTTTTGATCAGTTGCCTCGGCCAAGTGTGTTAAAACAACCTCTGGGTTTTCTAGCACTTCCCGAGTTTTATTCCACACTTTCCCTTCCAATTCATTGGCGCGTATTAGCAAACCATTGCATTTCCGCCCCCTATTTTCATAAATCCTATTATTACTGCATTGGTAATAGCGAAACTTCTTGTTCATACAATGGCCTACCAAAGGTTTGCCGCAAATCGCGCAAAATACATGGTTCCTTAAAAGATATTCATTCTTCGGTCGACCTGTTCTTACTTTAGGCTTATCAAGTTGGGCGTTAGCATCATTAAATAATTCTTCACTTATTATGGCGGGAGTTACATTTTCTAAAAGTGTCCATTTTTCTTGAGGGTGAACAATAGTTCTTGCACTGCTCACTCTGGAAGTAACGCCAAAATAAGTTTTACCGATGTAAGACGAATTTTTAATCATTCTCCTTATAGTGAGACTGTGCCAAAACTTACGTTCTCCGGTTTTAGAACCCTTCGTGGGGATCAGCCGTTCGTTCAGACCCTTAGCAATAGAAATCATGCTCTGGCCAGTGGATGCCATGGTGAATATTTCTTTTACTATCTCCACTTCATCCGGTATTATTGTTCGTTTCTTGTTATTTCTATCCCATGAATAACCGTAAATACCGACACCTGTTCCTTGGGGCAATTTCCCATCCCTGAGTAGTTTGCGTTTCGCCCTAGACGTGTTCGATTTCATGGTCTGAACATAAGCCTGTGCCTGAGTCGCTTTGTTTAGATAACGTTCCACGCTCTCAGGGTCATTGGGGTCTAATGCTAATTTTTCTCTTGCAAAATAAACACGCAAACCAGACTTTATCACTTCTGTTAGTAATGGGAATGAACCAAACACAAAACGCGTTTCTCTATCTACTCTCGGGAACAATAAAGCATCAATTTCACCCCGAACATGCAAGTCCAATGATTCTCTAACAGCCGCCTCGAATTTGGAACGTTCCCAACCCGTCGCAGATTCTTGTATAATGCGACGATATTTCTCACTTACTTCCAATCCAATTAACGGAGCAACGGGTAAAATATCATCTTCCCATTGGACATCGGGGCCATATCCTTTAAGCTGATCTTCTGCGCTAACCCTTACTATAACGAACGCTTTTTTCATCACTTTTCCTCCTTAATCACTATCCCTCTCCAGAATCTCTTCCCGAATTGCTCTCGGCCACGCTACGCAAGGCGCCATCCCGGTCTGTATGCAAGCTTCGGCTGTGCTCCGGGCTGCCGCCGCCTTCGCTATCACCAAATGATCTTGCTCTTCCCTGCTCATCTTTTCCAGGTCTTGGGATGAATCTGCTCTTCGAATGTCCGAGCCTTCGTTCTCAGTTCCCAATCCTCGTAATTCGTGTCGTCTATCATTTTAGCCTCCAAAAATTTGATTACTTGTCATAATAACACTTTTAGCAAGTTTGTCAACGATCATTAAAATAACTTTAAGGAACACGTATCGGCCATATGTGAAACTAAGCGACTCATCGATTGTTTTGTTTTTTAGGATTATTCATTGTCTGCCATTCTGATATTTCTCGCTTCCATCTATTGATTGGCATTATTTCATACCATCGCGAAAACCACTCTTTACCCTTAACTGTAAGCTGATAACAATAGAATCCAGCTATTTTCCGCCGTTGTAAGGTGTGCCAGGTGGGGCCAGACCATTTTCTCATTAACGTATATAATGACCGCACATTTAATCCGGTAGAACTGGCAAGGTCCAGAGGTCTAACCCATTGCCCTGGATGAGTTATTAATACAAAATAGACTTTACCCTTTGTGTTATTGAAGGGTTCATCTTCCCGACCGAAGTGAGGTACACCTAATAACCGAACTCTCATTTTTCCTCCTCTGCGGTCTATTCGAATAATTTAAGCCTAATACCCTCGTAAAATCGCCGCGCCGTATTATATACTATTCCGTATAACCCCTATCCGCTTTGTTTACGGATACCGAATGCGGGTAAGTGTCGCCCGAATTATTTTATTGTATTAGAGTTATACCTCTCTTATGCTTTCGTAGTAATAGTGAGTAGTAGTGGTGGCACCGATGTAGGTATATATTACAAGTGTTGACTAGATTCAATTTTTCATGCTATTCCGCCTACTTACTACCGGAAGTTACCATAAAACCTACCAATCACGATTTTTGAGCGTATACAAGCAGTATATTTAACATTTTTCACCCCTTAATACTGCCGATTTGTGGTAGGTGCAGCGGGAACTTTTTCTATTTTCCCGGTACCATGTTGCCGGACGGTGTCTGAAAAGGTCAAAACTGGCGGGTGCCCCCGTTTTTGTGCGTATACACTTGGAGCTTTGTTGCAATTTGCGACAAAAAGATTGACATATCCGGGTAACCAATCTTTTCTATCAATATCTTCTTTAATCTCTTTGATGTCCTGATAACTTTTGAAACGGTTGCGCCATTGGTAAGTAGCTGTGGCCGCCCATTCTGCAACAGTCTGATTGCGCTCTGTTGCCGCATCTTTTATCAGCCGCATGGTCGGATCATCTACCCGGACATGAAATAGGTAATTGCCACCCACTGGCAATTCCGGGTTTGCTTGCTTATTGAATAACCTGCTAATACCCTTGGCTGGTGGGTCCTGTTCTAGTGCCGTCATTAGCAACAATAGCCTGAGAAAGTTGGATCGCCCGCCGGGGAATACTTCCGAAATACAATCTACCCAACTGGGCATCCACTTTTTACAACGGTAACTTAAAATGTTCTTATTGGTTATCATTACAGTTAATTGCCTCCTAGTTATTATCCGTATTAAACTTGCGTGAAATATGCCGCAATGGCATTAATTACCCCATGTGTTCCCTTTATATAACAATTGTTAGAGACCTTTACTCCCATTTGTCCCCAACTCTAATTCTTGCAGCCATAATATTATTAGGTTGAATATTGATATGTCATCGGGCATTCTTGTACCCTTCTCCCAACGGCTAATATTGTATTGGGGGACACCTAATATATCACCCAATTCTTTTTGACTAAGATTAAGTAGAGTCCGTAGTCGTTTTAAATATTTAGGAAACTCATATGTTAAATCTAGTGCTTCCTTAACTGGCAGGTTTAGTTTTTTATTATCCATGCTTTTATTCGCCTCCTTTTAAATCAGCCTTTTTACCGTCTTCCCTGGTATCCCGCCAGTTAGGCAAATATTTCTTGAGAAATTCCTTGGCATTCAAAACACGTTCCTCGAGTGTAATCTCGCTAGATAAAGAAATCTTCTCTTCATTAGGCGTCACAATTCTTTCCCGCTCCACCCTTTCTCGGTTAAACGCAATGATGTTTAGAAATTCAATTTCTTTGTCCGGGGCAACCATATGTAGTATTGAAAGGAATTCAAGTCCGTATGCACCAACATAATATCTATATTGCCGCGTGCGACCCCGGCGGATTACGTAACGATTATGCCAATGCTGCCATCGGCATAAGGATGATTTAATTGAATCGATGCCAAGTCCTGTGAGTGCTGCAAGTTGTCTTGCTGAGAGATCTTTATTATTAGGTTCAGTTTTAATCGCCAACAATATTAACGACTTCAGCCTGTTCAGCTTTCCGTTAAATTGGGCTATGTGATGCCAGTGTCCGCGGGTGTCTATATATTCCTTATTCATACCCTTGCCATCCTATTAAATAAATGTCTAGTTTTTACTATTGCCCGTTTAATAAACGGTAAAATAAACAGTTTCTCGAAAAATGAAAAAATTCTTGGGAATAGGATGATGAATGGTAGATCACACAAACTCCACCCGGCCATACTTACACCTCCTGAAATACGTTAATCGCCTGCTGATTCCGTAATCCCTCAATCATTGTGAGTGTTTTTTGATACCTGAGTGTCATAGTCGCGGACTTGTGCCGGAGTTGGATTTGAACCTCGCGCGGTGAACCGGAAAGCGCCAGGCGAGCCAGGCAACCGGAATGTCTTAAGATGTGGACGGCGCCGACTCTATCCCGCTCGATGCTGGGCAAGCGTAAACCCGCTTTGAGATATGTCGCCTGAATGTTCCTGAAGGCTGTTGACCGGGATACTGGGAAGAGTAAATCAGACTTGGCTAACTGGTAGTCATAAGCGTATCGAGATAATACGTTGACTGTTTCGACGTTGAGCGCGGCCAGTCCGGGCTTGGAGCCTTTGCCCAAAATTGCCACGATCCAGCCGCTGGGCGTTTCGTTAATGTCAATCATTCGAACTTGTAGTGCTTCGGAAACTCTTAAGCAGGCATCGAAGATCAGCCGGATTAATGCCGCTGTCCGTTCTCCGTCCTGTTTGGCCTTGCCTCCAGTCTTTTTAGTTTGAGTTGCACAAATGCACATTAGTTTTACATCGGTGGCTGTGATGTGCGGTACATAGTCGGAATTGCTACCCTGATTTTCAATAGTTTTGAGCATTTTAATATTTTTGTTGCATAAATCAGCCCTTCTGTTTGTTACCAGTGCGGTGTTTTCATTCTGCGTCATTTTTCAGTCCCCCTGTTTTTGCATACTTCTTGTATAGATTGGTGCGCATTTCGTTTGCTCAATAACTCTTTCGCCGTTAATCTATTCGCTTTCAGAACTTTGTAAATATATGCTCGACTGCAACCCAACTGATTAGCTGCCATTAACACGCTATGATGAAGCTTCAATGCGTCACAAACTTTGGTGACAGGTATATTAAATGGCTTCCGTCCTGAACTGCCGACCATTATCGAGTTACCGCAATATGGACATAAGACCTTCATACTCCACCCCCGTGTGGATTGGGATGACAGGATGCGCAAACCCACTCAGCCTTTCCCCAACGTGACGCGGCACGTAGCCAATAATCGTTACCACCACAGCTATAGCAAGGTGTAGCGGGACGAGCCAGTTTCTCTTCATCATTGTTCCGTGTGCTGGCAAGTGTCCCAACCGTCCCATCTGTCCCATTTTCTTCCGATTCGGTATGGTTTGGGGACACTTGGGACAGATGGGACGGTTTATGGCACACGATGTATTTTTTACCTCTCAATATTTCTGGCGCATCTGCGGGTGCAATATCATCTTCAGAAAAGTAATAACGAGAGACCATCTCAGCCCACTTTTGTGAATCAGAAACAGCATAAAGCCTGGGCTTCTTGTTACCTGAACCAATCCTTCGAGTTTCGACCGCAAAGCCAATACTGAGCAGACCTTGCGTAACAGCTTTTGGTGTGCTGTTCATCTGTTTGGCTATCATGGTTGGTGTTACTGCCAAGACGGTCGCATTTTCATAGTATTCAGGATACGATTCCTGTAAATCCGATTCACCCGTCGCAATGGCCAAGACGTAATTGAACAAAGTACCTTCCCACGACATTGACCGCGTTCGTCTCACTTCCTGCTGACGAGTAAGAAGATAGGTTTCAAATTCCTTCAATCCTTCGGGGTACAATTGAAAAATAATCGATAAAGGCATCGCTAGTTGTTTCAGACGAGGTTCTATGGGTAAGTGACCAAAAGTAATTAGTTTGTTCGGGTTAATGTTGTTCCAGTGTTCCAGGACAAACCGGGCTATAGCATTGCGCAAAGTCTGAACTTCCTTTGGGTAACCAACGGGAAGTAGTATTGGGATATCAAGATTATTTGTCTCAAATATGCTTATCGAGAGAAGTCGTCCCTCTGTAGCGTTGTCTTGAAATGGTTTCCTCATTGCGATGACTTTCGGCATAAATGGATCAAAATACTGCTGATTGCGGGGATTCTCTTTATCGGACAACACATAATATTGCCCATGTTCAAAACCTAGGTTCAGGAATTTAATGACCTGATTAGCTGTATCTCCATTGAGATCCGCTTCGTCCATCACCAATGTCCCTCGCCATTTCTGGCTTGTTCTTGCCATCCCGCTGAAACTGGAAGCGCCACTGGTTCGGAATGGATAAAAACAGAGGTCTCCAACCGTCCGTTGAGCTCTGGATTTCCCTTTGCCTGTGTCAGCAATAAAA
>Ga0187851_10002847_pt1 | contig 14978 bp, 7 predicted proteins | sample June2016WEW_6_10_FD_132997 | JGI IMG/M metagenome (GOLD analysis project Ga0187851, IMG submission 132997) | Peatland microbial communities from SPRUCE experiment site at the Marcell Experimental Forest, Minnesota, USA - June2016WEW_6_10 | ecosystem: Environmental > Terrestrial > Soil > Wetlands...
CCACCGGACCGAAGGTCCTGGTCGGCCTGGCAAGCTGAGATCGCCGCACCTCCGCGAGCCGGCCATGACCAGCTCCATTGGTCGGCACATCCAGCCCCCGCTTTCTCGGCCCGAGACCCCTGAAAATATCGAGGTCTGAACAGAGGTGCGGAACACGCCGATGCCGCAACGTGTCAATCAGTTGTTCATCATCAATTGTGGAAACCGGGCCGCCCCGCGCGGTTCAGGTTCGTGACAGGGGTCACGTAGCTAAGCGCCCGCATGTTTTGAATTCCGATTGATATGAAGAGGGTTAGGCCGACTACCAGAATCAATCGCCGATTGGCAAGCCCCAAATTCTGGTCTCCCCGGACTTCTTTAGGGAAGTAATCCACAGAATTTTCCACAAAAAGTGGCAGCCAAACGAAAGCGCCCGCCTTCCTGCAAGGCGCTCGCCTCAATTCCGATGCAGAATCAGTGCTGCGCCGGTGGTTTTGCTGTGGAACTGGCTGGCTTTGCCGCTGGTGAAGCCGCTTTCGGCTTGAGGGTTGCGTCGCCCGTTTGGGCCGGCGGCGCAGGCACACCAGACTTGACGTTGTAAGCCTCGATCACCTGCTTGGTGATGTTGGTGCCTTCGCTCGCAAAAAGAACCGGAGATTGCTGCTGCGAAATGTCGAGAACGAGCGTGAATCCCGCCTGCTCGGCATACGACTGCATGGCGTCGTAAACCTTCGACGCCAGGGAATTGTAGGTTTCCTGCATCTCCTGCTGGCCATCGTTTTTCAGATCTTCCGTTTCGCGATCCAACTGTTTCTTCTTCTCGTCGATCGCTTTGGAGCGGTTATTGCGCTCCACTTCGCTCAGGCTGGCGCCCTGAGTCTGCAATTGCTTGGTTAGATTGTCGATTTCGTCGTTCAGCGACTTGAGGCCCGCCTCTTTGGGTGCATACTTCTTCTCCAGATCGGCAAAGTCGCGCAGCCCTTCGTTGGTTTGCGCAACCGCCAATTGAAAGGCTATTACCGCGATCTTGGCGGGGCCGGTTGGTGCGGGGGGCGGTGCTGCGGCAACTGGGGCCGACGACAGCCCCGGCGCAACTGGAAGTTGAGCGGTCGCGCTCAGGGCCACACCCAAAGTAAGAACGGCAACAACGGTAAGCGAACGCTTCATCTGACTCAACAACTCCTTCAATACCCTGCGGCTCTTGCTTTAGACGAACCAAGAGCCAATCTACTTCACGCTTTTCTTCGGGGAACTCCGCACCGGACGGCGCAAAGGCGGAAAAGTACGCGAACTGAGACCTTGGCAGGAACTATGGCAATTATACAGGGATCAGGTTTTCAGAGCTTGGGGGGAAAGCGTCAATCTCTGCTTGCCGGTGAAGCTGCCCCTGAAACCCCAAACCTGACACCCGACCCCTCATTTCACTTCGACGGCTGTGGCTGCGGGGCGTCGACACCGCCGGCCGCGCCTGCGCTCTGCGCCGGAGCCGGAATTCCCGATTTCACGTTATAGGCGTCGATGATCGCCTTGGTGATATCGGTCGACGGCACCGCATAGAGCACGGTGGCATTCTGCTGATCGCTGGCGTCGAGCACCAAGGTATAACCGTGGCTCTTCGCATAATCGGTCATCAGCGCTCCCACTTTGGCGGCCACTCCGTTGATGATCTGCTGCATGTCGCCCTGGAAGTCGCTCTGGGCGTCCTGGCTGTCGCGATCGAGTTGCTTCTTCTTCTCGTCGATGGTCCTGGCACGAGTCGCGCGCTCAGTATCGCTCAACTGCGTGCCCTGATCCTGCAACTGTTTCGTGAGCTTGTCGATGTCGTCGTTCAGCCCTTTCAGCTGGACGCGCTTGGGGTCGTATTTCTTCTGCAGGTCGGCAAAGTCGCGCTGAAACTCGTTGGTCTGAGTCACGGCAGCCTGGAAGGCGATGACTGCGACTTTGGCAGCGGGCGCAACTGCTGCGGTGCCCTGAACGGCGGGCTTGGCCGCAGCCGGTGTGGCGGGTGCCTGGCCTTGGGCGGCCAGTGCCGATGCCATGCACAGGAAAAGTGCGGAAAATGACAGAACCTTCATGCGAATCGAAAACTCCTTTGGGTTTCTGGGTGCCGGTAACGCAGCGATCGGTTGAACCCGGTTCGCGTCGCGGAGCACAGGCTCTCTCCGGCGTGAATCTGCGCTTTACAACGCAGCGCAATAGTGTGCCGGGAACCTCAACGGATTATAGGTGCCCGCATTTCCGAGCGTCAAACCCGGCAACCAGCGCCGAGGGCCGGGAACGGGGGATCAAACGCGAACCGCACACTTCTTCGCCGCGGCCGTAGCCTTCGCCGGCCTGTTTGTTAGCTGGATTTGCCCCGCCGCGCCAGTTGCAGCGTGTTAACCTGTTGCCGGCTGGGTGATGGACGCTTCCTCGCCATCTCTCTCCCTTTTCGGGAGGAAATCCCCATGGCATTACAAAAGACTGAAGCTGGCGCAAACTGCGCTAACGAGTTGCTTTGGCTCCGAGTAGGAGGCTCCGCAGCACTCGCTTTGGCCATCGGTTACGTGCTCGTGATCGGGTTATATTCCATCGCCGGCGCCCCACCCACCGGCGCCGAAGCCTGGCTGAACTACCTGCCTGGCAAGACGGCTGACTGGTGGATGATCCTTGGTGTTTCTGTCTTCACTGACTTTCTCTATGTCCCCGTCGCTCTCGGCCTCTACCTAGCGCTGCGCAAGGTCAACCAATATGCAATGATCGTGGCCACAGTATTCGTGGGGCTTTTCGTGGTTTTGGACCTGGCGATTACTTGGCCGAACTACGCTTCCATCCTGGTGATCTTTCGCGACTATGCTGGGACGACGGATGCCGCTCGCCGCGCCGCCGATGTCGCGGCTGTCACCTACGCATGCGCCGTGCTGGCCGCACCTCTGGAAGTTGTCTACGCTATTGTGACGCTTTCGTTCGGAATTCTCGTGACCGGATTCGTCATGCTGAAGAGTTCGTTCCCTAAGGCAACGGCTTGGCTAGCATTGGCAACTGGCGTCCTTGGCATCCTGTCGCTAACGCGCCTGAGTTTCGCTGTCATCGGGAATGCGCTCTGCGCGACCGCCTGGCTCTTTTTCGTGGGCTACGCGCTCGTGCGTCCCGCCGGGCAGAGCTCTGAGTCCTCTGTCTCCTGATCCCGGCTCTCAGAACGTCGTCGAGACGGTGAAGCGGAAAGTCTTCCGCGGCTCGCGGAACAGATACTGAGCGCCGTAGGACTCGATGACTTCCTGGTAGGTGTAGTCGCCTGCACCACCTGGAGGAAACATGGCGCGGGTGATCAGCTCTGCCGAGCAGCTATACTGCTTCACTCCCAGAACCACGTCGTTGCAAAACGGCCGCTCGTAGAGGCGCAATGGGTTATAGGCGTAGTAGAGGCGGAATGGCGCATTGATGACCGGCATCAGCACGGCAAGCTCGACGCCGGTCGACATGCGAGGAACAAAGTTCGTGCCCTCGACGAGGCGAATATTGCGCTGGAATCCGACCTGCGAGCCGGGTATGCCGCCCTGGCACGAGCCGTTATTGAAGACCGGGCAGCCGTAAAGCGGCGCGATCAACGAGTCAAATCCTTCGGGACTTTGCTTTAGCTGCCCGTGGCTGATCGCCGTGTCGATGCCAAAGTCATCGAAGAATGAGAAAGTGAACGGTCCGACCACCGGAATGCGGTATTCCGCATTTGCCAGAAGATTGGCGTCGCCACCCACTGAGGCGATGCCGTAGATCGGCAGGGGTACCTGGATGCACTGGTTGTCTTCAGGGTTGTTGGGGTCACGTGGAACGCAACTGCCGTCCGGGTTGGTCAGCTGCACGTTCACCCGAGTGGGAACGTAGCCGTACGGCGTGGCGCCGCGCACGTCAAAGCCGCGCAACTCCATTTCACCGCCTGAATAGAAGCGATTGTTGGGCGGAGCCACGTCGCCGCTGAACCCGTGGATATATCCCAGCTGCGCCCGCACCCCCAGCACATTGCGCCCTTCCTTCGACGCGATCAGGTAGTGCATCGGTATATAGCGCTTGTATGCCACCACGGGATTGACATAGCGCACGCTGCCCCAAATGCCCGCCGTCTGAACGAACGCCGTATACTCCTTGCCTTCGTGAGGGCGCAGAGGATTGCTGACCGTGTTGTAGGTGTAGCTCAGTCCCAGAGAACTGGTGATGATGCCTGCCAGCGGATTTGCTCCCTGCACTCCGGAGCGGAAGGCGATGGTCTGAAAGAAGGTCGACGATGCCGTGCTAAATGCCGTGATCGTCGATTTGGTCCATGAATATGTCGCGCCCAGGCGCTGAAACGCGTGCCGTTTCAGCGGATAACTCAGCGAGAAGTTGAAGCCGTCGGAACCCACGTTATAGTTCTGCGTCAGCGACTTCTCCGCGGAGCTCAGATTCACCGAGGCTCCCGTCGTGGCCTGATAGTTCTTGGCGGCGTTGTAGTCCTGCTTGTTGTTGAAGACCTGGAAACCGACATTGATGGGCCGGTTGCGGATGTAGGGCTGGGTGAAACCGAAAAGGAAAGTGCGGCTGATGCTGCCCAAGTTGGCCTGCACGCTGAGCGTCTCGCCGAATCCAAGGAAGTTGTTGGTCGAGTAGTTGAGGCCCAGGAACGCGCCCGACAAGCCGCTGATGCCCCCATTCAGGCCGATTGAGTTCTTGCCCTTTTCCTTCACCTTCAGCAACAGGTCCACGGTGCCTGCATCAGGATCCTGGTGCGCCTCGGAGTCCTGGTCGACCCGCAGGGGATCGAAGTACTCCAACTGGTTCAGGCGAAGCAGGCTGTACTCCCACATCTGGGAGTTGTAGACCGAACCTTCATTCAGCAACAGCTCGCGGCGAATCACCCGGTCGCGCGTGATGGTGTTGCCCTGGAACTCGATGCGCGAGACGAAGAACTGCTTGCCCTCGTCGATATCGACGTTCAGCGAGACGGTCTTCTTCTGGTCGTCGTAGATCGGCTTGGGGATGGCGCCGAAGTTGATGTAGCCTAGGCTTCCATAAGCCTTTTTGAGGTTGTCGAGGCCTTTGCCGATCATGGTGGCGTTGAACCAATCTCCGTCCTTGATGGCGAATGTGGCGCGCAACGCCTTCACATTGGTGATCTGCTTGTTGCCGGTGAAGGTAATGGCGCCCAGCCGGTAACGCCCGCCCTCCTCGATGGTCATATCAATATCGACGCGCTTGCCCTGGTTCGGCCGGAAAGTGAGCCAGTTCAACCCGCCGACGTCGCGGATGTGCGTAACCGGCGTTTCCACAGCCGCGTTGGCGTAACCCTTGTCGCGAAATGCCTGGCGCACGCGCTCCGTATCCTCCTCGAGCTTGGAGGAATCGTAGGTCTGCGCAAACAGGTCCTCGAAGATGATCGAGTAAGGGATGCCGATGGGCTTCAGATTCTTCATCGCGCGGCGCAGGTAAAGCCCGCTCAAATGCTGGTTGCCCTGGAAGGCGATCTTCCCGACTTTGACCACCGGGCCTTCTTTGATGTTGAAGTTCACCTGTACAGAGGCCGGCGGCACTGTCTTTACGTCGGTCTTTATGGTGGCGAACTGGTGTCCGTGCTCGGCCAGCAGCTCCTTGATCTCGGTCTCGGCCAGCTTGATCTTGGTCGGATCGTACTGGCTTTCCACAGAAAGCCCCACTTTGTCTTTCTTGAACCTGTCGAGAATATCCGAGGTAGTGATCGAATTATTGCCCTTGTAATTGATCTCCCGAATGGTTGGTTTCTCGCGCACAAAAACGTTCAGAATCACGCCCTTTTCCGAGTCCTCACGCTCGATGCGCAGGTCCTCGAAGTACCCCGTGTTCCAGAGAGAGTTGAAGTCGCGCTCGACGGAGATCGGGTCGTACGCGTCACCCTCGTGGGTGAACATGCGAGCCAGGATGGTTTCCTTGGGAATGCGCCGGTTGCCGATCACGCGGATCTGGGTGATGGTCTCGGCGCTCTGCGCGAAAACCCCCATCGCCCCCGTAGCCAGCATGAATAAAAGAGCGAAGCGCACCAGCTTCGCAGCTGCGCCCAAAATGGAGGAGTGCTTCATCTTCACCGAGTTCCAGCCCTGCGGCGAGCACAAAAGATCTTTCGTTCCAACCATCGGCTTCACGGGAAGAATATGCACACCCTCAATTGCTCAAAAATCTTGCCCAACCCTAACGGAAACTTCGATTCTACAGGACCGCGGCCATCCCGCCCAAACGCTCCGCGAAGGCGGATTTCATTTCACAGTTTACCGGACCCGGGCGGGTCGCTCGCACCTTGCAGGATGCCGGTTAGACGCAGGGCATAGGATCAGGACAGCGGGCGCAGCGTCGACTGCTGGAACCCCAGCCGGCGTCCGCCGGCTCATCCTGAAATCGTTGCGGGCAACCGTTGCGCGCACCCGGCACCACAGCCTGGCAACAAAATCGGCCGTCGCACCGCGAGCCAGGCTGCCGTTTACCGCTCTCGTTGGCCTCGGGTCGAAATCCTTTCCCTCGCGCCACGCGTCCTATCAACAAAGGCCAATGATGAAAACCCGAGCCTCTTTCCAAGGCTGAACCCCGTACCCTCGTCGTCATTCGACTACCATAGTATTTCCAGTGGATTATTGGAGCGGATGAGTGCTGTAATTCCTCCGATCCCGTACCCGGCGAGCTGGCGCAAACCGGACTTGGGCTGTTACCGACCCTTTCACGACAGGCGTTCGTAGCAGACCGGTCCCACTCCACGAAAGCATGTGGGCGCCGGCCCAGGAGAGAAGACCAGACCTATGATGTGGATTGTCCGGCTTGCGCTCAGGCGGCCTTATACCTTTGTCGTCTTTGCCTTGCTGATCCTGATCCTTGGCGTCTTCAGCATCGAGTCGATGCCCACGGATATCTTCCCCAACATTAATATCCCTGTCGTGACCGTCGTTTGGTTCTACGGCGGCCTGTCTGCCGACCAGATCGCCAATCGGATCGTGACCAACGCCGAGCGCAGCATGACCACCACGGTGAACGACATTGAGCACATCGAGTCGACCTCATTGGTCGGCTACAGCGTCATCAAGGTCTACTTCCACCCCGGCGTCAACATCGGCAATGCAGTGGCTCAGATCACCGCCATCAGCCAGGGGCAAATCCGCTCATTGCCGCCCGGCACGACCCCGCCATTCATCATTCAGTACAACGCCTCCAGCGTGCCGATCATGCAATTGGGGCTTTCCGGCCAGGGATTGAACGAGCAGCAACTCAACGATCTCGCTACCAATACCACCCGTCTCTACTTTGCAACGATCGAGGGCGCGCAGTCGCCCTACCCCTACGGGGGCAAGCAGCGCCAGATCGAAGTCGACATCGATCCCAGCGCGCTGCAAGCGCGCGGACTCTCGCCGGCCGATGTGGTCACGGCCATCGGCAACCAAAACGTCATTGCACCCTCCGGCACCATCAAGCTTGACCGCTTCGAGTACCAGGTCGAGACCAACTCCGCTCCCTCGCTCATCCAACAGCTCAACGATCTGCCCATTAAAGCCGTCAACGGGACCATCGTCTACATCCACGACGTGGCGCATGTGCGCGATGGCAATCCGCCCCAGACCAACATTGTGCGCGTGGACGGCCGCCGCGCCATCATGATGAACATTCTCAAGATTGGCTCGGCCTCCACGCTCGACATCATCAAGGGCGTGAACGCGGTCATCCACAACCCTGTGGTGCTCGGCCAGCTGCCGCCGACGATTAAAATCACCGCGCTCGTCGATCAATCGATCTTCGTGCGCAACTCGATAGAGGGAGTGCTGCACGAGGCCATCATTGCGGCGTGCCTGACGGCCGTCATGATCCTCGTCTTCCTCGGCAGCTGGCGATCCACCCTCATCATCGCCGTCTCCATCCCTCTTTCCATCCTCTGCTCCATCGTCGTCCTCCACGCCCTGGGCGAGACCATCAACATCATGACCCTAGGCGGCCTCGCGCTCGCCGTCGGCATCCTGGTTGACGACGCGACCGTCGAGATCGAGAACATCAATCGCAATCTCGAGGCCGGCAAGGAGATCGAGCAGGCCATCCTCGACGGCGCCGCGCAGATCGCCACTCCCGCCCTCGTTTCCACGCTCGCCATCTGCATCGTCTTCGTGCCCATGTTCCTGCTCAGTGGCGTGGCCCGCTACCTGTTCGTTCCCCTCGCTGAGGCGGTCGTCTTTGCCATGCTGGCCAGCTATCTGCTGTCGCGCACCGTGGTGCCCACCATGGCCAGGTATTTGCTCCTCGAGCACAGCGACGCCGAAACCGCCAGAAAACAGGCCAGCCGGAATCCCCTCGTGCGATTTCAGCACGCCTTCGAGCGCGGCTTCGAGCGCATGCGCCACGGCTATCTTCGCCTGCTCACCTTCTGCGTCGATAAGCCAACCGCCTTCATCCTCATCTTCCTCGTCCTGATGGTCGGCTCCGTGCTTGCGATTACCCCGTGGCTCGGCGCCGATTTCTTTCCCTCCGTCGACTCCGGCCAGTTCACCCTGCACGTGCGCGCTCATACCGGCACTCGCATTGAAGAGACGGCCGCGCTCTGCGATCACATCGAGCAGACCATCCGCGAACAGATTCCGCAGAACGAACTCGCCACCATCCTCGATAACATCGGCCTGCCCTATTCGCCGCTGAATCTCTCCTATTCTGTATCCGCCCCGATAGGCCCATCCGATGCCGACATCCAGGTGCAGCTCAATCCCAGGCACCATCCCACCGCAGCCTACGTGCAGCGAGTTCGTGAGGCCGTGGCGCAGAAGTATCCGGGCGTCACGTTTTACACAGTGCCGGTCGACATCGTCACTCAGATTCTCAACTTCGGCCTCGCCTCGCCCATCGACATTCAGATCATCGGCCCCAACCTCTACTCCAACCGCGCCCTCGCCGAGCGCATGCTCAATGAAGTCCGTTACGTTCCCGGCGCGGTGGATGCGCGCATCCAGCAACCGTTCAACTACCCGAACTTCACTGTGAACGTGGACCGTACCCGCGCACAGGCCGCCGGCTTGACGCAGCAGAATGTGGCGCAGAGCATGCTCGTCGCGCTCAGCGGCAGCTTCCAGACCAGCCCCAGCTTCTTCCTCGATCCGCGCAACGGCGTCTCCTACAACGTCGCCGTACAGACCCCGCAGTACAAGCTTGACTCGATGGCGCAGCTCCAAAGCCTTCCTGTCACCGGCGCCGCGCCCGCGCAGGTGCAGGGCCCTTCAGCTGCGACCACCACCGCGCCTGGCTCCGATGCCTCTGCACCGGCCGGCGCAGCGTTCACCGGAGCGCCTGGCGCGGGCAAGCCGGTGCAGATCCTCGGCAACCTGGCCTCGTTCGATCCCGGCGCCGAACAAGCAACCGTGAGCCACTACGACGTGATGCCCGTGATCGACATCTACGCCAACGTGGAAGGAACCGATCTGGCCAGCGTGACCAGAAAAATGCAGAAAATAGTCGACGAGCACCAAAAAGACCTGCCGCGGGGATCGCGCTTTATTCTCCGCGGCCAGAGCCAGACCATGTACAGTTCGTACATCGGCCTGCTCACCGGCCTAGCCTTCGCCATCCTGCTCGTCTACCTGCTCATCGTCGTCAACTTCCAGTCCTGGCTCGATCCATTTCTGATCGTCGCCGCGCTGCCCGCCGCGCTGGCCGGCATCGCCTGGTTCCTGTTCCTCACCGGCACCCGCCTCAGCGTGCCTGCGCTCACCGGATCCATCATGTGCATGGGCGTGGCTACTGCCAACTCCATCCTCGTGGTGAGTTTTGCCCGCGAGCAGTTGGAGGTCCTCGTGGGCGATGCGCGCCAGGCCGCACTCAACGCCGGATTCGTGCGGCTGCGCCCGGTCATTATGACTGCTCTGGCCATGATCATGGGCATGATGCCCATGTCGCTGGGCCTGGGCGAAGGCGGCGAGCAAAATGCGCCGCTGGGCCGCGCCGTGATCGGCGGCCTGCTTCTCGCCACGGGCGCTACGCTCTTCTTTGTGCCTGTATTCTTCTCTGTCGTTCACGGCTGGCTCGAACGCCGACGCAGGGCAAAACTGCCTGCGGGAATAGGTTCAGATGCCGACGACTTCGCATAAAACGCCGACTTGGAGTCACTCGCTATGAGCAACGAAATCAAACCCGGCCCCGATTCAGCCGCCAGACCTGCGGCCGGCCATGAGCACGCTCCCGAGCAGGAACCGATTTCTACGCACAAGGTCGTGATTGCCCTGGTTGTGGTCCTCATTGCCGCGGTTGTGCTCGCCGGCCTTGGCATGCTGGCACGTGTCCACGCCAACACCGCGCTCGCGCAACGCACTGACGCAGCCGCCGCACCCACCGTGGCCATCGCGCCTGCCAAACCCGGTGCGCCCGTCGACGAGTTTGTCCTTCCCGGCAACGTCACTGCCTACACTGATGCGCCCATCTATGCCCGCACAGACGGCTATCTGGTCCACTGGTACTTCGACATCGGCGCCCATGTGAAGAAGGGCGACCTGCTCGCTATCATCGACACTCCCGAACTCGACAAGCAGGTGGCGCAAGCCGAGGCCGACCTGGTCACAGCGCAAACCAACGCCGGCAACGCCAAGGTGCAGGCCGACCGCTACGCGGGACTCGTCAAATCCGATGCCGTCTCGCAAATCGACACCGACACTTTCACCACCCAGGCTGCCGCCACTTCCTCCGCCGTCAAGTCCGCCGAGGCCAACCTCGAGCGCCTGCGCGAAATGCAGTCGTTCGAGAAGGTGTATGCACCTTTCAGCGGCGTGGTCACGGCGCGCAACGTCGACACCGGCCAGCTTATCTCCCAGGGATCGGCAACTGAGCTCTTCCGCCTGCAGGCGCTCGATACGCTGCGTGTCTACACCAACGTTCCGCAACTCTACACCCAGACTCTCAAGCGCGGCATGAAGGTTCCGCTCTCTTTTCCCGAGTATCCCGGCAAGAGTTTTCAGGGCACGCTGGTCCGCACGGCCGATGCCATCGACCCCGCCAGCCGAACTTTGCTTGTGGAAGTGGATGTAAACAACCGGAGCGGCGAACTGATGCCTGGCGCGCTGGCGCAGGTCCATTTCAAGACGCCGCCCGTCGGACCAACGTTTATCGTCCCCACGGCCGCGCTCATCTTCCGGCACGAAGGCCTCCAGGTTGGCACGGTGCAAGACGGCAGCAATGGAACGATCGCCCATCTTAAGACCGTAACCATCGGCGAAGACGACGGCGCCAGTGTGCAGATCGTCAGCGGGCTGAACCCCGGCGACCAAGTGATCCAGGACCCGCCCGACTCATTGATCGACGGCCAGAAAGTGACCGTCGAGCAGCCGGCCAGCGCAACGCACACCGTGGGAGGCCTATAGCAATGCAGGCCAAACCAAACCTGCTTGTCATCCCGACAGACTCGCCGCGGCAACGAGTCGAGGGATCCGCCACTCTGCACTGTCATCCCGAGCGAGCGGAGCGAGTCGAGGGATCTGCATTTAATCCTGCTTTCCAGCGTCCTCAATCTCGCGAACAAAGCCGCGGAGACGTTCTGTTCCCTGTTCCCTATTCCCGCTTCCCTCTCTTTTTCGCTCCCTTGCTCGCTTGCACCCTGCTCCTCACCGCCTGCAAGCCTGTCGGCCCCAATTACAACAGGCCGGCATACGACGCGCCGGCAAATTACAAGGAGATGGGCGCCACAAACGTAGTCCCGCCGCCCAATCCTCCCGGCGGCAACTGGCAGCCGGCCAACCCATCCGACGGCATGTTGACCGGCAAATGGTGGGAGATTTACCAGGATCCGCAGCTTAACAAGCTCGAAGAGCGCATCGCCGCCGACAACGTGCAACTGAAGCAGGCCCTCGAAACCTACCTCGCCGCGCGCGACCAGGTGGCCGTGGCCCGCGCCAACTTTTACCCCACCCTCTCCGCCGGCCCTTCCATCGATCGCGAAAAGTATTCTGCCAACCAGCCGCTCTGGAAAGCGGGCAGCCCCACGACTTACGGCGACTTCACCATCGCAGGCCAGGCCACGTGGGAACCGGATTTCTGGGGCCGCATTCGCCGTACCGTGGAGCAGGCGCGTGCCGGCGCGCAGGCTTCGGCCGCCGAAGCAGCCGGCGTCGACCTCACTCTCCACGCCGAAATGGCGACCGACTATTTCGCCCTGCGCGGCCTCGACTCCCAGATCAAACTGCTCACGGAAACGGTTGCCGACCTGGGGCACCAGCTCGACTTGACCGAACGGCGATTCAAGGGCGGCGTGGCTACGCAAGTGGACGTGGCGCAGGCGCAGACCCAGCTAGAAACCGTCCGCGCCCAACTTGTCGACGTGGGCGTGGCCCGCGCACAGTTCGAGCACGCCATCGGTACCATCGCCAACTACAAGCTGCCGGACTTCAGCGTTCCTCCTTCGCCGCTGGACCTCGCGCTGCCCAAAGTCCCCTCCGGCGTGCCTTCGCAATTGCTCCAGCGCCGGCCCGATATCGCGGCCGCCGAGCGCCAGACCGCCGCGGCCAACGCCCAGATCGGCATCGCCATCAGTGCCTACTACCCAACCATCACGTTGAGCGGCTCGGGAGGCTTTCAAAGCACCGGGGCCAGCACGTGGATTCAGGGCCCAAGCTCGATGTGGACGCTGGGCGCGCAGGCCGCCGAGCTTCTGTTCGATGCTGGGCAGCGCCATGCGCTCACCGACGCCGCGCGCCACAACTACGAAGCACAAGCCGATGGATATCGCAACACCGTCTTTTCCGCATTTGAAGATGTCGAAGATCAGCTCGCGGCGCTGCGTGTCCTCGATCAGGAGTCAACGGTCGAGCAGCGGGCCGTCGACGCCGCCCGCCGCTCCTTCGACCTCTCCAATAACCGGTATAAGGGCGGTGTGACCAGCTACCTCGAAGTCCTGACCGCCGAGCAGACCCTGCTGCAGGATGAAGTGACGGCCATCAACATCGAAAGCCGTCAGTTCGCCTCGAGCGTCAGCCTCGTCCGTGCGCTGGGCGGCGCCTGGGATGCGACGCAGCTGCCGAAGTGACCCCTGCGTCCCTACGTCCCTCCCAGCTTGTACGCTGCCGCCGGCACCTCGCCGAGCGCCACGCCCGGCCCTTCCCACAGCAGGCGCGGCGCGCCATCGCTCGCCGTATTCAGCGACTCAAGGTGAATCGCATGCAGCCCGGCGCGCAGTCCAAGCGAGCCGCGGTCGTAACGTAGCGCGTTGCCGGGCGATCCGCAAACCTGGGCGAACGGTGGGCCTGTCTTCGCCACTTCCATGCCGTCGATCACCAGCCGCGCACCGTCGCGATCGATGAGATGGAAAGTGTAGCCGCCGTCTTCAGGAATCTGGATGAATCCGTCCCACACAGTCGCGTAGCGTGTAAATCCCTGGGCGCTCGCCTGCAAGTTCGGCGCGCTGCCGGTCAGTGCCGGCGTGAGTTTCGTAAAATCGGGCAACTCCGTCCAGCCGCCCGCATAGACTTTGTACGCGAGCCCCGGTGACACCGCTCCGCTCACCTTCGCTCCATCCTGCCACTGCTCCACGGCCACCAATCCCTGCGCCGCCCAGTCCTGATGGCCGGAATTGTCCGTCACGTGCAGCAGCACGCGGAAGCGGCCCGCGCCATTTCTGCCGTCGAGCTCGGTTCCCTTTGCGTCGGGAAAACGATGAGCGACTTGCCTTCGGTGCGCCGTGGTTCCATCGCCGAAGAGCCATGTGTAGTGCGCGCCGGGCGCGGCCTGCGCGGTGAACGTGACCTTCTGGCGCGGTCCAAAACTCTGGCGGTCGGCCGCAAACTGCGCCACCAGCTGCGGCGCCGCCGCAACCTTCGGGGGCTGCGCGCCCTGCGAAACCACCAAAGGAATCTGCCCGGCGACCGTCACGCGCACCTGCCCGTATTTCACGTTGTCGAAGACGACATCTTTCACGTCGCCAACGATCGTCGACTCGGCAAGCGGCGGCTGATCGAGAGCCCAGATGTTGCGGAAGTTGAATCCGTGAAGTGCGGGCTGTTCCTGCTCGACTTGCAGCAATGAGTACCAGTTGTCGACCAACAAATTCTCCAGCGTGACGCCGGAGTGATCGCCTCTGGCCCCATTTGCTCCCCACAGTCCGAGCAGTGCGAAAGTTTGCCCGCACGCCCCGATGCCACCGTGCAGAATGTCGGAATCGCGCAGCGTGAAACCGTGCGAGTTGAAGGTTTTTTGCGGCCAGGCAATGCGCACAATGTTCGAAATGCTGGTTGAGAATTCGCTGTTCTCCACAACAATGTTGTCGACATCCGCTCCCGGGCGCAGCATGTCGGCCTCGGTGTAGCCATCCCAGTTGCCTTCGACGGCCAGATCGTCATCGGAGGTGCGGAAAAATGCGCCGTCGACCACGGTATCGCCGCCGCCCAGCCAATCCATGCCGTCCTGGTTGGCGTTGCCCTCGTTCCCTCCCACCACGCGCAGATCGTGATAGCGGAATCCGGTGGAATCCTTCATCTGGATCGACCATGTGCGTGAGCGCACGATGCAGGTCAGGCCGTCGATCTCTACGTTGTGCGCCTGGTAAGCGCCGATGCAGTGCCAGTCCGGCTTCTGCATCCACCCCTCGTCGGCGAATGGGTCCTGCGGACCGTCGTAAACGATGGTTCCCCGGCCCAGCACCTTTACGTCATGAACTTGCCACAGGTTCAGGCTGCCGAAGACGTATGCGCCCGGCGCAAGGTAGATGGTATCGCCGCTCTTTGGATTGAGACTCTCGCGGTGCACACCTGCAGGCACAACAGTTACGTTCGTCCCCGACGGCGCAGGTGGAGGCGGCGCACCGGTGAAGACGAAGAGCATGCGTGCCCGATTCAGAAAGTCGCCGGGGCTTGAAATGGAAAGCTTGGCCGGTCCGGGCAGGTGAATGTGGATCGTGGGTCCGGTGCGCGTGGCGCGCAGGCCCAGCCGCCAGGGTTCGATGTCGACGCCGCGATCCCAGAAGCCGGGCTCGGCTGCGGTGATGGAGATGTCGACAGGACCGGTGGTATCGAAGTTAATGAACTCCA
>Ga0187851_10002852_pt1 | contig 14967 bp, 11 predicted proteins | sample June2016WEW_6_10_FD_132997 | JGI IMG/M metagenome (GOLD analysis project Ga0187851, IMG submission 132997) | Peatland microbial communities from SPRUCE experiment site at the Marcell Experimental Forest, Minnesota, USA - June2016WEW_6_10 | ecosystem: Environmental > Terrestrial > Soil >...
CTCGCCGATCCGCACGCCTCTGCCGATCACCGCGCCGGCCTCGATGCGCGTTTCCGAGCCGATCTGCGCGCCGTCCCCGATCACCGCGCAAGCGCCGACGGTCACATTCTCGCCAAGCTCGACCTCTTCGCCGATCACGGCCGTTGGATGAACTCCCTCCGGCGGCGGCAGCGGACGAAGTAGCTTGGCCGCCAAGGCAAACCACAGCTTCGGCTGCTCGGCTTCGACGACGCAATAGCCTGGAGGGTACGCCTGGGCAAGCCCGCCCCGTAAAACGACCGCTCCGGCGCAGCTCGCTAATGCCTTTGTAGCCGACCCGGCATCCTCGGCAAAGGCCAATTCCAGAGCGCTGGCTGACTCGACCGAGCTTACTCCGTCGATCTCAGACTCCGGATCTCCTTGCGCCAGCCTTCCGCCTAGCACCTCGATCAGTTCGCCCAGCTTCATGCGTTCCACCTCTGAACCCAGTCTCACAACCCATAGAGATGCCTACTAATAGGACTATGAGTTTTGGATGAACAATGTAACTTCCTTTTTTCTGGTCCATCGTGTAATCCGTACTTTTACATATGTTGTATGGCAACCGTAAAACGAGAGTCTCAGGTAGTGAAGGTTTTTGCTGGCTGGATTCGGAATCGAGAAGTGCCCATTCTCATCGGTTCGTGTGGTGGATAATACAGTCTTCCAATCGGTTGTCATTTCTTCAACCAATGCACCTTTCAGGATAGTAGACGTTTCATCGATTGATGCGCCTTTGATGCAATCGCCGCAACCAACTCTGATGGTTCCCGACAATGATTGCGATTTGAAGACCCAATCATAATGAACAGTTTCTTCATTAGAATTTGCGGAGATTGGGCTGCAAACCACCAAGAATGCCGTCGTCAGGTAAAGAAGAATGCGTTTCATGATATTCTGCCTCGCGATCTGAAAACTTCAATACAGTCCCGGCTCACCGGCCAGTCGCGTCTTCCAGCGCCGATGAATCCACAACCACTGGTCAGGATAGCGCCGAATCCAGCTTTCGATTACACTGGTGCACTGCTGTGTTACGGCGACGATGTCGGCCTCCTCGTCGGCAGTCCGTTCGAAAACCAGTTGCGGGCCGAAATGGAGCACGTAGCGGTGCTCGGCCTCTTCCCACAACATGAAGCCGGGCAGCACGGCCGCGCCGGTTTTGAGAGCGACTCGCGCCAAGCCAGAGGCGGTGCAAGCCTGCCGGCCGAAGAACTCCACGAAGACTCCCTGCGGCGGGGTCATATTCGTGTCCATCAAAATGCCTACCGTCTCGCCCAGGCGCATGGCTGTGAGCAGGCCGCGGGCGAAGTCGTCCTTGTGCAGCACGCGGTTGCCGTGCAGGCAGCGGATGCGGTTTACATACTCGTCGAGCCGGCGGTTGTCGAGCCTGCGAATCACCATCCCCATGGGATGTCCCATGAGCGAGTGATAGAAGCTCGATAGCTCCCATGCGCCCAAGTGGCCGGTGACGATCAGCACTCCTTTTCCGCGCGCCTCGGCGGCCAGGTAGTGCTCAAGTCCCTCGGTGCGCATCCAGCCGCGGGTATTCTCCGCGGTGTAGCGGGTCATGCGGCAGAACTCGACAAGCTGCCAGCCAAGGTAGCGGAAAAGACGCCGCAGGATGCTGTCGCGATCCTCTGGAGAGAGCTCGGGCAGCGCCAGTTCCAGGTTGCGCTCGCCCACGCGGCGCAGGCGGCCGTGCAACCGGTAGACGCTCCAGGCCAACGTACCGGCCGCAAGGCGCGCCAAGCCGCGCGGCAGCCTCCCGAGGGTGCGCGCCACGGCCAGTACAAGCCAAAACTCAAGGTTCTCCCGCATCGCAAGAAGGCACAAGAAAGCAAAAGATAAGTTTAGTCCTCGGCGCGGACTCCTTGGTGCAAAAGAAGAGAGGGGCTTACTAGTTGCCCGATCGCCCCTCTCGCTCAAATGCGCCTCGCCCTGTCGCAGGGTGCCCCACCCTCGCCGTTCCGAGCGAAGTCGAAGGGTATGCGTTTTGCAACTTGCGGCTAGGGTCGGTTTGGCTATGCACCCACGAATTACCTGCGGTTCTTTGCGGCAACAAAGTATTGCGCCACACCGCGAACAAACGGCACGGCGCCCTCGGGAACCGCGACATTGCCCTTGAGGATCGACTGGAACGTGTGCGGCTGTCCGTAGTAAAGCTCGGTATCCTCGCTATTCTGGCTGACGGTGGTGCCGTCCAGGTCGATGCCGGCAAAGATCCCCTTGTTGCGCGAGTAGCTCAGCAACTCCGCATTCATCTTCCAGTCGGTGGAGGCTTGGCCGCTGCGGCCCACAGGCCCGGCCGCCGCCGAGGCATCTCCGCCAATCTTGAACTTGTTTTTCAACAGGTCCTGAAAGCCGCGATCATTTACGGCCACCAGCACCAAGTCAGTGGACTGGCCGCCCGCCTGAAAGCCGAACGACATGCCAGCCATGCGAAGGAAGACCGGCGCGCTCCAGCCGTGGCCGGTGCGGCAGGTGACCACGCCCTGGCCATACTGGCCGCCGAAGACAAACGCGCCCTTGATCATTCCAGGCACCACGGCTACGCAGGTGGCCTGCTGGAGGATGTCCATCGGAATGCTGTTATCTTTGGCGGCCATAATCTCGTCCAAAACCTGTTTGGCGGCGTCGATGCGCGCCTGCAGGTTCTCCCGCGTGGAGCCTGCGAAGGCCGCTGGCCTAAGCATGAAACAGAGACAGATCAAAGCAAGTGTCTTCTTCATATCCTGGTCCTTTCCACTCCGCGGCCATTGGGCAGCGTGGGTAGTTGAGTCGTCAAAGAGTAGTTGCTGTCGGCAAAGCCGCAAGCCGGCGCGGCATAACTCGAAAGCCATCCGGGGTCCGAAAAGCCATGCCTTTCGCCGGGCTTCCACACAAGAGCATCCTCAGACAGGCTACAACATTCAGGCTAAAACGCGCATCCTCAAGCTCAGCGTAGCCGGGATGGCCTCAGAACAGCCTGGACCGCAGGAGCTCTATCCATCGCAAAGCACGGAGATGGGATCTCAAATCAAGTCGACGGCGACAGGCTTTGATACTTCATTGGAGGGTTGAACGCTGGGGTGGCCGAACGAGCGGAACGCAGGATGAAACCACCGGGGAAAGACGAAAAAGAGGAGTTCCCAGGCTTCCGTGTTGAAAAAGCTGCCTGGGAACTCCTTCCCCAGATCTGCGTTGTTTCTAGAAACAAGTCTCTGGGATAGATCTCATTCGAATATGGTCAATCCTGCACAGTCAATAGGTTTCCGAAGGAGTGCAGATAAAAGTAAGATCCTTTATTGCTTTAGGCTAAAGGCCCGCCAACGGGCTTTAAGACGGGCGAATTCAGAGCAGCAGCGGTCTGAAATAAGCGTTAATGTGTAATCATGAAGACGGCATGGTCTTCGTGTTCACCGCGACTGGCTGAGGTTCGCAGTGAGCCGGAAAAAGAGGAGTTCCCAGGCTTCCATGTTGAAAAGGCTGCCTGGGAACTCCTTTCCCCAGATCTGCGTGTTTCTAAAAACAAGTCTCCGGGGAACGTCTCATTCGCACCTGTTCAATCCTGCTCAGTCAAGAGGTTACGAAAAGATGGGAGATAAAAGTAATATCCCTGCTTGCTGAGGGGGAACGAGCGCCCCGACAGGCATTGGGCGCGAAAACAGAGCCGGCAGCCGTTTGAAATGACCGTCTCGCCGCACTCGTGAAGACGGAACTGTTCTGGGGTTCGCAGCGACTGGCTGAGGTTCGCCGTGAGCGAGAAAAAATAGGAGTTCCCAAACATCTTGGAAACCTTGCCGCCTGGGAACTCCTTCCCCAGATCTGCGTTGTTTCTATTAAGAGTGTGCGGAAAGTGAGCAATGTTATACAAGATTACGTAATGAGTGTAGACCTAAGTAACATTATCGTTTTGCTGATATTTAGCCAATTCTGGGCCGAGTGCCGGAGCCCGGCGGCGATCTCCCTGCCGGCGATCGCTCTGGCGGCGTTCGTCGCCTTGGCCGACCGACAGCAGCGAACTGTTCAATGCACGAATGGAGAGATTGATCCGGTTGCCCGCACCCGTTTTGCGCATCAAACGGCCGACATGGGCCTGAACGGTTCGCTCCTCGATGCCCAAATTGCGCGCAATCTCGCGATTGGAACGGGCGGTCAGAATCAGTTCGAGCACTTGGCGCTCACGACCGGTCAAGCGAGCGGGTTGGTTCGTGAGGCTGGTATCGGAGGCCGCGATCAGCCTGTCGATCAGCTTGGAGAGCAGGTGGCGCGGCGCCCAGATCGAGCCGCCGGTTACCTCATCGATGGCCTTTCGCACCATGCTCGGATCGGCGGTCGAGTCCAGGTACGCCCTGGCCCCGGCAATAATCGATTCCATAACCAATTCATCGTTGCCTGCCGGCCCAATGACGATAAGCCGGACGCCGGGGCACTTGCGGGCAAGGGAGGCCAGCATCTTCAACCCGGTTGAAGAGGCATGCAGGTCCACAACAAGATACGTGAGCTTGGGGTGATTCAGCAACTCTTCGATGCTTCCATAAACCGGAAGCAGAGGAGGCTTTCCTTTGAGAGGGGGCTGCTCAAAGATGCTAGCGAACCCTTCAAGCCGGATCGGCTCATCGGTCGCCAGACCAATTTGAATTGGCTCGACATCAAGAATCAAAGACATCTTGCTCCCCCTCCGTCATTGATTAGGAGAACTGAGCCCGGCGCGCCAATGGAGCGGGTAAGGCCGCCATTGCAGCGCCTTGTATTCTTCTGAATCAAGCGCCCGAACCGGCCGAAGTACTGCCCCTCGCCTGAGAAACACACTCTCTGCTGTTCTTGATACTTGCCCTGCGGCCGGCATCGCTGACTCACAAGGCTCATCGAAGCTGAAAAACAAAATCTGGCACAGCCCCTCGTTGGCGTAGACCTTGGCCGGCAGGAGCATGATGCTGGGGGATTTTCAAGTTTGCTATTCCCTCCCGCCCCGGCTCGGATGGCGTCACGTTCCCCGGTGATCCCGCAACGCGCATAAGTTGATTTCCAACGCAGATCGTAAATACATCCCTGAGGATACAAAACATCTTTCAGAACGGGTTAATGCAAATGAACTCGGCTGCTCGATCATACGCCGTTGGACTGCCTGTTCCCTCATCCAACGCCCACTCTGATCCGACATGCCTCTCCTCTTCCGGGCTTGGCCCGCACCCGGATTCGAATTCGTTGGGCTAAGAAACACTTTGCAGATTATCTTACGGAATCTTCCGGCAATTCTCAATATGCGGTATACGAATCGGCATCCGGAAGCCCCGGAAAGGCTGCTCGGCCGTCCGCACCGCAGGCTTTCATCCGGGGGAAAGAGACGCAATGGCAAATTGCCGGTGGCCGGGTATTCCACAATCGCTCCAAAACCTGTAGCATCACTACTGTGAGTCGTAGTACAGTCAATTCAGTTGCGCCAGCGAGGTTACTCCATTGATTAAGCAGGACATCGTCCATCAAGTGATCGAGCGCACGGGCCTGCCCCGCACCAAGGCGGAGGCTGCCGTGGATACGGTCTTCGAGGGCCTCAAGCAGGCTCTCACCGCCGGCGAGCGCATCGAGTTGCGCGGCTTCGGCGTCTTCAGCGTCCGCGCCCGCAAGACTGGCATCGGCCGTAATCCCCGTACCGGCACCGAGGTTAGCATCACGCCCGGAAAGGCCGTGCGCTTCAAGCCGGGCAAGGAACTGCATGTGCTGGAGACCGGCGCGCCCGCCGCGTAGAGGCGCAACCAGCAAGGCCAACAACCCTTGCGTCTCATAGATCGGGGCCGGTTGACCGCATGAAGAACTTCTCCACTCTGCTTGCCCTGTTGCTGGCCTGCTGTGGTGTGTTGGGCGCCCAGAACTTCGATCTCGCCAACGGCCGTCTGCCTGTGGCGTCCCTCGACGGGCTGTGGCGCTTCCATACCGGTGACAATCCCGCGTGGGCCGACACGAGCTTCGACGACTCCCAGTGGCAGTTGCTGCGCTCCGACCAGGATTGGGCCAAACAAGGATACAAGGGCTATAGCGGTATGGCATGGTATCGCTTTCGCGTGACCATTCCAGCCGGCATTGATGACGTTTCCATTTGCCTTCCCTATATTCTGACCTCCTACGAGGTCTATGCCGACGGGCAAAGGATCGGCGTCCTCGGCACGATGCCGCCGGACCCCATTCCTTACAGTAACTGGGGGAATCGAATCTTCTCCCTTCCTCGCGCCCAGGGCTCCGCGCGGCAGGTTGAGATCGCCATCCGCGTCTGGCATTGGCCGGCGTGGGCGGACTACGAGGGCGGCGGACCAGGCACAGGCGGCTCCCTCATTGGAAGCACCGCGGAGATTCAGAGATCGTATGCCGAGTATCTTGCCGCTCGATGCTGGAGTCTTTCAACCCATGTGATTCTCCCGCTGCTGCAAACTTTGGCCGCAATCGCTGTCCTGGTGCTCTTTCTGCTGCGGCGCTCGGAGCATGAATACCTGTGGTTCTCGCTCTTCCTCGCCTTCAGTGCGGCGGCTGGATGGGCCACCCTCTATGAGGGTCTGCAGGTTGCGCGCATCATGCTGATCAACCCCCTGACGTACACACTTGGATTCCCTTGCGTCGGCCTTGCCCAACTGGCCTTCTATCGGCAATTGCTCAAGGCCCGGCGCTCGCCGCTTTATTGGATCTCCCTGGCCTGCCTCCTGGCGGCCCTCGCGTACGGTCTTCTGGCGCTTTTGACCACCCTTATCGTCACCAGCCCTTCTCAGTTCTTTCTGATCTTTTCGCTGACGATGCTGCCCGGCTACCTCTGGATGATTCTTCTGCTCTTCTTACGCGCGGCAGCGCATTGACGACGCGCGCCTTCTGCTGGCGCCTGTTCTGCTGCAAACCTCGGCTGTTCTCTTCCAATGGGTTGCGATCATCACCTTTGTGCTCGACTGGCAACACCGGCTGGGCTTCCATATCAGCCTTCTGAAACGTCCGTTCCCAATCGAGCTGGTACAAGTCGGAAATCTGCTCTTCTTGCTGGGGGTCTTGGCCATCCTGATTCTGCGCTTCACCCGCACGCGCAGCCAGGAAGAACGCTTCGCGGCCGAGGTGCAGGCAGCGCGCAATGTGCAGCAGTATCTTATTCCCGAGCATCTGCCGGAGACGCCAGGCCTGGCCATCGAAAGCGTCTACCGGCCCTCCCTCGAGGTGGGCGGAGATTTCTTTCAGGTGCTTCCCAATGCAGCCGACGGCAGCGCGCTGATCGTGCTGGGCGACGTCGCCGGCAAAGGCATGGAGGCCGGAATGTTGGCTACCCTGATTGTCGGCGGCATTCGCACGGCGGCTGCCTTCACCACCGAGCCGCTGCGAATCCTCGCACTGCTTAATGAGCGCATGCACGGCCGCGGCCTTGCGACATGCCTTGCACTCCGCATCGAGCGCGACGGCAGCGCCACGCTCGCAAATGCCGGCCATCTGACGCCTTACCTGAATGGAGCGGAGTTTGCCATGGAGGGCGCGTTGCCGCTGGGCGCGATTCTCGGCATCCCATTCCCTGTCTTGCACTTCAAGCTGGCTGAAGGCGACTCGTTGATGCTGATGACCGACGGCGTAGCCGAGGCGCAGGATGCTCAAGGCCATCTCTTTGGCTTCGACCGCATCGTCGAGATGCTGCGCAAGGGCGTAGCTGCTGCCGCTCTGGCCACCGCCGCGCAAGCCTTCGGCCAGGAAGACGACATCACCGTGTTGACCGTAAGGAGCGTTGCCGCATGAGCTTGAACGGTCGTGGCTGGCAGCTTCCATGGTTGCGGCAGTGGCGCAGGCTCTGGCGCAGTTGCCCGCGCAAAAGGATGTCGCGGCGCTAGATCAATGGAGTATGCCAACCAGCGACGACCTCAACTGGGCCAAGCCTGACTTCGACGACTCCGGCTGGAAACCCGGCACACTCCTACAAAGAAACAACAATGCGAGTTCTACAAAACAGAGGTTGATAGAAAACAGGCCCGGGCCTGAAGAGACCCCGATTGAGCATCTGCGTTCATGGGCCTGAAAGCCCCTGCTCCCTCCGAAAAGATAGATCAAAGTAAGCTCGGTTCATTCCTTGCGGGTCGGTTAAGCCTGTGGACGACTGATAAAAAACCGGCTTAATCGGAGACGCTGCATATCTTCGCCGGCGACCAGTTACTATGCGCTCGTCTGCGGACGGCCAACAAGGATGCGGCGCGGGCGCAGTGAAGGAAGTTAGCCGCATCGTAACTCAGGCGCGCCGGAGATGGCCGGAAACATGCATCGTGCTGCGGGCCGACTCCGGGCCCCCACGGACAGGTCTTCGTCCGTAGGTTGGAAGGAGCAGATCTGCCTGTTCGCCGGCTGGCTCTCGACCGACGAGATGAAGGGCAACCAACTGCGCCTGTACTTCTCCGCGCCGGCTGGGTCTGAAAGGCAGCTAGTGGACCGAGGCGCAGGCGGATACGATTCGCCTTGATCTGTTCAAGATCGGCGCCATCGTGCGCGTCAGCGCCCGGCACGTGCCGTTTCAACTCAACTCGGCCTATCCCTGGAGGGAGATCTTCGCGCACGCGCGTACCACGCACTGCACTGCTGGAACCCGCAGGGGTCGCCCAACCCCATCTCCACCCGCTCCATCTCGCCGGCCGGACGGAGCCATGCGCAAAAGCCGCGGGAAAAGCTCCCAACAGGACGTCGCCGGCCAGAGATCTTCGCCACCCAAACCCATCCCTCAAAATCAAAGAAACATACGCACGTACCCTCAAATTCGTCGCCGAATCAGTCGTCGCGAGAAATGCTGGCTAGCGTCTCCCGTCGATTCTGTTGGCTTTATGCGAGGGTTGAAACCCCCGCCCCGCTCCGAATCGGATTTGCCAGAGCCTGTGAATCCCGAACCCTTCACCAAAGGGCGCATTTTCAACGAGTACTTAGATTGGATTGAGGGCAGAATCGCTCGGGATCCGCCCGCTTCTTGAATTCCTCCCTAGATTCAAATCAAGCAAGCTTTTGTAGTAGAGCACGGTACTGCCCAGCACCTGGCCATTGACATAGTGGTCGAGGACCCAGGCGCGAGCTGCCTTTCCCATGCGGCAGCAGCGCTCGGGGTTGCGGAGCAGTTTCAGCACGGCTTCGCGAATGGCAACCGGGTAACCGGGAGGGATGAGCAGACCGGTAACCTCGGGCACGACGGCGTCGCGGGAGCCTGTGGACAGGGTGGTGATGACAGGAATCCCGGTAGCGGCTGCCTCCAGGACGACATTTGGGAACCCTTCCCTCCAGGTGGGCAGGACCATGACGTCCATAGCACGGTAGTAAGGCGCCGTATCGGCGACGAAGCCTGTGGAATGGATTCGAGGGTGTGCCTGGATGCGGGAACGGAGTTCCTGTCCGAGAGCATCTTCGGCGGCGTCAAACCAACCCACGAGCAGCAGATGCGCGTCCGGCTTCGCGGCCAGGATGGTGTCAAAGGCGGCAACCAACTCCGGCAGGCCCTTGTCGCGTGTCAACCGGCCGACAAATCCCACCACCTGGGCTTTGGGCGGAAGCCCGAGCCGTTCCCGTAGGTTGCTCGGCCCCGGCTGAAACCGTTCAACATCGACACCGTTGCTGCTGCCGCTGCCCAGCAGATGGAGTTTTGTCTCGGGTGCCAGACCCAGAGCGAGCGCCTGGTTGCGCAGACTCTCGCTATTGCAGAGCACGGAGTGGGAACAGACGGCGGCCAGCCGTTCGGCGGCCAGCAGAATGCGGCGCTTGAATCCGGTGCTGGTTTCCAGCTTGAGGCCGCGCAGGAAATAGACCCTGGCCGGCACGCCGCAGAGCATGGCGGCGATCGATCCCAGCAACCCGGCTTTGGGCGTGCTGAATTCTGTCATCTCGGGCTTTAGCCGGCGGAGCAGCCAGCACAGGCGTATCAGTGAGAGGAGGTCCGCGAGTGGCGCAATCCTCCGCCGCATTGGGAGGGCAAACCACTCAACCCCCTCCTGCGCGGCGGTCCGGGCGAGCAGTTCGCCGGGGCTGGAGACCAGCGTAACCCGGAAGCCCGCCTCGCGCAGAGTGCGCAAACGGCCGCCCAGAACGAGGCAAGTTTGGGGATTGGTGATGCCCACGACGATGTGAGGGCTATGCGCTGACCGCGACGGCCATGGCGCATGTGCACCTGCGAATGAGAATCGGCTGCGAATACTGGAAAAAGCGGGCAGAGAATCACTAATTGGAGAACATGTGCTGCGTTTGAACACGAGCCCCTCCCGAACAGGACCTTCGCGTTCCGATACAAAATCAGGCCGGAGACGCGCTCGGAAAGATGCTCGACGGATTCAGGAGCCAATAGTTGCCGGACGATCCGCTAGGCAATCCAATGCCCCTGCGCGTCCACTCCCGAATGCCGCCTCAGCAGCTCTCCTCGTGACAAAGCAGAAGAGACCAAGAAAGATGGTCTCCCAACTGGAGTAATGAAATGCACTACTCTCAGGAAACATTAGAAGGCTTACACTTGTCAAGAGGAAAATTTCTGTAGGAAATATGGTCATTAATTGCAGATTAATAAGAACCTATGGGTTATACTCTCTGGAATCTCTGAGGTTTTCCACATGCCCGCAAATCGACCATCCCGAGTCCTATTACTGATTCCTCATTTGGGTGGCGGCGGAGCGGAGCGTGTGATGGAGCTTCTGGCGCGAGGACTCTCCGCGGAGAAGTACGAAGTGCATCTTGGTTTGGCCACGGAAGCGAAGACCGGGGGGGAGGGGCTGCCGCCGTGGGTTCAGATCCACGCACTGCGCGCTCGAAGGGTGCGCGGAGGGGCTTTCGGGCTGTTGCGGCTGGTTCGCCGGCTCAAACCGGAGCTCATCTTGTCTGGAATCTTCCACTTGAACTTCCTCGTATTGCTGCTGCGCCCCTTCTTTCCGGCGGGAACTCGAGTGCTGGTGCGCCAGAATGGAACCGTGTCGGCTGCATTGGCCTTTGGAGGATTGCCCTGGTATACCCGTCTGCTTTACCGGCTGCTCTACCGGCGCGCGGACCGGGTGATCTGCCAATCGCAGGCAATGGCCAAGGACCTGGCCAAGGAACTGGGGCTGCCGGAAGACAGGATGGCGGTGCTGCGGAACCCGGTCGATGTGGGGGAGATTCGCAGTTCTATTGGCCGGGAACCTGCCCCGTGGGATGGCGCCGACCCTCATCTGCTGGCGATTGGGCGGCTTGCGCGGGAGAAGGGCTTCGATTTGCTGCTGCGGGCATTGGTTCCGGTCCGGTCGCAGTTTCCAGAGGTGCGCCTGGTGATTGCGGGAGCTGGGCCGGAAGAGGCGGCGCTGAAGGCCGAGTGTCAGGCGCTTGGGCTCGATTCCGCAGTGCGATTTGTGGGCCACATTCCATGCGCCTGGCAGTACTTCCCTGCTGCCACGCTTTTTGTGCTTCCCTCCCGGCATGAAGGACTGCCGAATGCCCTGCTGGAGGCGGCAGCGGCGGGAGTTCCGATTGTGGCTCTGCCGGCCTCGGGAGGCGTGGTGGACCTGTTGCGCGGTCAGCCTGGGGTGTGGCTCGGCGCCGAGATCTCCGCCGAGGCGCTGGCCGCTTCCCTGCTTGCCGCTCTTGGAGCCCTGCGGCCGGGTGAGCGGTTCGCCCACGCATTTGTCGAGGAGTTTCGTGCAGATCGCGCTATTGAGTGCTATGAACGCCTGATCGACCGAACAATTAAGGAGAAGAAGCCGGGAACTATGTGAATTATAGTGTTCCGCGCAAATTCCGCATCTAATTGGAACACTAGGAGCGAGATCGCTTTATAATTCTACTTGTTCGCTTGCAGTTTGTTTTGCGTGTTCCATTGCTTTCTATGGACCTAATCCATTTCGTCATTCGAGGAGATTTCGTTTGAGCGAGGAAACGCCAACTTACGTTTTCATGCCCTCATTGTTGTCGATGCTGTTACGGCACGAACACGACAAGGGAACGCCATTGACTGAAGAGGAGGTCATTCACGTTCGAGACAATTCTGGCGTTATCGTGGTCCCACAGTCAGTCGCTGTTGCGTTAGCACAGAAGCGAGGATACGATGACATTGACCCTGACCTATGCTGGCCTGAGTGGCAGCGTGTTCGTGCACAGCTTCCAGGCATGAATACTTTGATAAGTAACCTAGAGGCGGACAGTTCGTTATAACCGTTGACAGGGGATGGGATTTGACGCTTTGGACCAGCGTTTCCTTTAAATCACCACAATGCACTCCGCCACTAGCGCTATCGTCGTCAGAGCTGCCCGTCGCTGCGGGCTTTCGGAGCAGCCATGAGCCAGTAAAAAACCGGCCCCAGCAGCGCCACACCTGCGGCCAGAAGCAGCGCAGAGACGGAGCCGACCTTCTCCGCCCGTGCCGCGTAGAGCGCATAGCTGATCAGGATGGCCGGTGCAACGCCCAGCAAAGCGGCAAAGGCAAGATTTCCGGCTTTGAAGGGCCGCTCCAGCCCCGGCTCGCGCAGCCGCAAAACGACCAGTGCCACAAACTCCAGCAGCAGGCTTGATCCGTAGAGAATCAGGTCGATGGAGATCAGGCGCTCAAAGGTCAGGCTCAGCGCCGCGGCCCAGGCCGCTCCGCAGACAAGGACGCTGATCCACGGCACGCCGCGCCGGTTGCGCCGGGCGAAGATCCGCGGCAACATTCCGTCTTCGGCCATGGCCATCGGCAGCCGCGTATAACTCAGGACTAGGGTGTCAACATTCCGAACCCGCTGATGGCACCGCCGGCGATCACCGCCAGCCCCAGCAGCGGGCCGCCCAGCATCACTGCAACGTTGGTCCAATCTCCGGTCGAGAAGCGCTCTGTGGAAACGCCCGCCGCCGCCATCGCTCCCAGCGGCAAGAGGTAGGTCACGGCCACCAGGATCGTGGACCAAATCATCGCTCGCGGGTAGTTGCGCCGCGGATTCTCCACCTCTCCGGCCACCGTGGCAGCATTGTCCCATCCCATGTAATTCCACATGGCCACTTGGATGGCGGTGGCGATTCCGGCTTGCGATGGCGCGCCGCCCCATTGCACGGCGGGATGGAAGGCAAACCCGCGCCAGAAGCCGAGCGCGATCAGGACGCCGAAGGGCGCTAGTAGCAAGGCAAAGAGCGCCATTGAGCCGTTGCCCACCGACGGCGCGCCGCGCAGATTCCAGGCCGTGCAAACTGCGACAACAAGCAATGCCAACCCGTAATGGCCCCAGCCGGCGGTGAGCGAGGGATAGAACTTGCCGAGATAACTTACAAAGAGAGCCGGATAGATGGCCATGTCGAAGACGCTGGCGGTGAGCGATAGCCAGCTCTCCTGGTAGCCCCAGAAGGGCCCCATCGCCCGCCGCACCCAGACGTAAAAGCCGCCGTCGGTCGCAATCGCGCTGGCCAGTTCGCCAACCATCAGGGCCGTGGGCAGGCTCCAGAGAAAGGGCAAGGCAAAAAGAATAAGGATCGCCGCGCCATAGCCCGCGCCGCCTAGGATGTCTTCAATGCCATAAGGCCCGCCGGAGACCATAAAATAGGTGGCGGCGATCAGCGGAAGAAGCCTCATGCCTCCGCGAGTCCCGCCGTTGGAGAACCACTTGCGAGGCGAGCGGAGCGGGGCGGATTGGAGATCGGGATGCATGGCTGTTGATCGATCCAGGAGAAAACAGGAGTGGGCAGGGCTTCCTATTCCTACGCCACTTGCTCGGCACCCTTCGGCAGCAGCTTCCAGGTCCAATACCAGAGGAAGAAGAAGGTGCTGACGGTCCAGAGCGAAGTGGCGAGGGCGATTCCCGCGACGCCGTACCAGCGCATGAGGAGCAAATTCAAGACTACATCCAGTGCCAGATTCAGAGCGCCGCAATAGAAGATCAGGTCGCTGCGGCGCATGGCGACGAGAAAGCGGTAAAAGACGCGGCTGGAGACAAAAAACGGAATCTGAATGGCGTACATGGCCAGGACCGGGGTGACCAGCGCGGTGTCGGCGGGGGTGAAGACGCCATGCTGGAAGGTGAGGCGAATCAGCAGGCGCGAGCCGGCAATCAGCGCCAGCGCAATGGGCGTCGAAACCAGCGCCGTGATCCGAACCCAGGTGCGCAGCGTGTGGCGGCAGCCGGCCCAGTCGCGGTGCGCGATCATGCGCGAGAAGTGCGGCACCACCGCCGAGGAGACCGCCCCGGCCAGCAAGGTGACGACCACGCTGACAAAGCGGTTGGCGTAGGCCAGCGCCGAGACGCTCCCGGCGGGCAGCATGGCGGCCATGGACTGATCGACCAGCAGGCCGCCGGAGGCCACCACGCCGCTGAGCAGCACCGGCCCGTACTGGCGCGCCACCTCGCGCGTGGCTTCCGTCGCGCCGTGCCACCAGAGCCGGAAGCGATAGCCGCGCGCGTCCATCATCCAGCCCACCACTCCGGCGTGAATGAGAGCGCCGGCCAGCGTCGAGTAGACCATCGCCCAGATTCCCAGGCGGCTGCTCAGCGCCAGCGCTCCCGCAATTATGAGGAGCGGAGTCGCCACCGGCGCCAACGCGGGCAGGGCGAAGCGGTCAAAGGTATTCAGGACGGCGGTGCAGTTGGTGGCGATGCCGGTAATCAGCACCACCGGCAACAGGGCGTAGAAGAGGCGAATCGACAGTGCGAGTTTATCGGGCGGAAAGTGCGAGGCAATCAGAGGAAAGAAGCCGCGCGCGGTGAGGGCCATCACGACCGTTGCCGCGGTAAGCAGCAAACAGACCCAAAGCATGGAGCTGGAGAGCAGTTGCTGGGCGCGATCACGGCCCTCCTGTTCCCTCACTCGAATCAGCGTGGGCACGAGCGCCTGGTTCATCGATTCGGAGATCAGATTGATCAGCAGATTGGGAATCAGAAAGGCCGCGAGAAATGCGTCCATCGCGTCGGAGCGCCCATAGACCCCGGCTACAGTGAATTCTTTGAGCGTGGCGACAATCTTGACCAGAATCCCGGCTGCGGTGACCGCGGCAGCTGCGCGGAAGATGCGGCGGTTGAC
>Ga0187851_10002855_pt1 | contig 14938 bp, 20 predicted proteins | sample June2016WEW_6_10_FD_132997 | JGI IMG/M metagenome (GOLD analysis project Ga0187851, IMG submission 132997) | Peatland microbial communities from SPRUCE experiment site at the Marcell Experimental Forest, Minnesota, USA - June2016WEW_6_10 | ecosystem: Environmental > Terrestrial > Soil >...
ACGATGCCACGATGAAACGCGCAGTGCGTGATCATCCTTTGGGAATCCGAGATAAAATGCGCAATAAGCGAATCGCCTGTAAAAGATCAGCCTTTGAACGGCCTTATGCTGTACAAAATTAAAAAAAAATGAAGTAAATAGAAAATCTCAAAATTATATTGATATTTATCATTACATATAGCCCAGTTGATGTATAAATGGTGTTTTCTAAAATTTTAAGAATTACTTGTTCTAAATTATTAGTATCATTATCTGAATATAATATATTAATTCTACTTCGTTAAACTACCCTATAACGAAGTACAATTTATACATGAAAAAAATGGAGCAATTAAATAAATTTTAACTCGCTTATCTTTGAAAAACGAGAAAAAAAATGAATTATCAAGAAGGATTTTTAAATATATTAAGATGCTCTGAAACAAAAGAATCATTAAAAATTAACGGTGAATATGTCGTTACAGTGGATAGATTAAATATCCCGTAATTGATGGAATTCCTTCCTTTATATATTCGCAAAACTTAACTGTTCAGGATGCAGTTTAATAAATTTTATAATTTTTTGGCTCTAATGTATGACTTATCTAAAAAGTCTATGGAAAATTATTGCTAGGAGTACATATGCAAGAAAGACGAAATCAAATTATATCAACGTTGGAATTGTTCCTAGGGTGATGAAATCTTTTTCTTCAGATCTAAAAAATATATGGAGATAGAATTTGTTAATAAAAATTAATCCAGGTTATTTAATGGTTGGGAAAAGAACTATATTATTTTAAACTATTTATTAAGATCATCATTTCTTACTGTTAGTTATAATGATATTAGAAATTTAATTATTGTTTCAAAAGTTTTTTCTTGGTTTACCCGTTTGGCGTAGGCTACTCTGTAAAATTCATAACCTTTGTTGAGGTTGGTTCTTTCGGGCATGTATTTATTACGGTATTCATCTGCACTCTTATTTTCTATGAGTGTTAAATCAAATTTATTCAAGTATTCTGAAAGCTTGTCTGGTTGAATACCGAATGTGTACGGTTCTTCACTTTTTTTAAGGTTTTTAAATAACTTTTCGGTTCCTTGGAAAGCCTGAGGGTTTTCTAGAACGAGTTTATCGATATAAGTGAAAATAATATATGTTTTATCTGAGAATTTTTGGATAAATAGAAATGTTTTATTTACTGCTTCTTGATTTAAATAGTTGGTTACACCTTCCCAGATAATTGTTGTTGGTATATCCAGATTAAGATTGTATTTAGTGGCTAAGTCTGTTAAATTTTGTTTTTCGAAGTCTAATTGGTAATATTTAACATTTGAAGGTAAATTACCTATTTTATTTTCAAGTTTTTTTATTTTAATATTTGAGGTGGCTGGGTGGTCTATTTCGATAATTGAGAATTTTTTAAGGAAATTGAGTCGTAAAGCTCTAGTGTCGAAACCAGCGCCTAAAATTATTACTTGTTCTACGCCGTCTGAAATGGTTTGTTCTAGTAAATCATCAATATATTTTGTTCTTGCTATACCGGAGGATAAAGCGCCGGGTGCTTTATTTTGAATTATCTTAAAAATTAAATTTCTCAAAAAGGGAATTGATGAGATTTTCACTGCTAATTTTAATGTATTATCAAGAAAGATCATTGCGAATGGATCAGTAAATAATCGTTTTTGACTAGGCCTTAATGTTTCAATTGCTCTAAACAATGCCATATATTGAGCAGTACGACTAGGAGTATCTGTTCTCATAAATAATTCTATAGTTTTATACAGATATAAAAGGAAAAGGTATTTTTTTTTAAGTCTCAAAATTTTATTTTACAATCTATTTAACAAGTAAATAAACTAAATAATATTAATTCTTTTCCAAAATATAATTTATTGATATTTAGAAACTGTTTGGAGGGATAATTTAAAATGAGTAAAGAAGTAAATGTAGATAAAGCGTTTGAACAGGAGTTGAAGGGTAAAATGGGTTGGAAATGTTCCTGTTCTCTGGATATAGTTGATAAAGAATGTTCTCTTAAAAAAGTTACATGTAAAGCTTGTGGTAAAGTTTTCAAAACTAATCGTGATGTTAATTATTGTTTTGATTGTGAGAAAAAAACACAACGGTAAGTTATAAATTTTTTATAAATGTTTAACATAATAAAATAAAGTCTAATTTTTGGATATCTTTAATTTAAATTATAATATAAAGAAAAAAATGTATTTATTTATATTATTTAAGTTGTTATTTAGAATGTTCTGGAAAAAAAGTTGTACTAAATAGAAGAAAATGCAAATAAAATATCAAATAATAAATTTTAAATAATTATTATTTTCGTTTATCTCCCTTGAAGATCCATCGAACACCATATTTATCGGTTAATTGTCCATAGGTTCCAAATGGCATATTATGCAGGTCTTGATAATTTTCTAAATCTGCTCCTTCTGAAAGCTTGTCGAAAACAACTTTCAACTCGTTAAAAGTTTTGCCAATAATAAATATACTAAAATTAGTACCTTGTTTGGGTTTGTGTGTGGGATCTAGCCAATCTGTAGCGGAAAATTCTATAGCACCGCTTTTCAAGTTAGCATTGATAATCTTATTGTATTTTTCTGGTGAAAATTGGTTTTTCATAGGAGTATCTCCGAGTTTCGTGAGGGTTAAATCTCCACCAATACATGATTTATAAAATTTCATGGCTTCAGCACAGTTACCGTCAAATAAAAGAAATGGTATAATTTTTAACATATCTTTCACTTCCCTTTATGTGTTAGAGTATAAATCCATTATCAGAAATATTCATAATACTTTTTATATTCTCTGTATATATAATATTTTATTATTTACAATCTAATAACTAAGAAAGATTTCAAGAAGGATTAAAATTGCTAGACAAGCTTCATAACTTGATCTCCAGAAAGAAATAGTAAAAATTTAAATTTTTATAAGTTTAATATTAATATATAATAAAAATTTTAAATAAAAAAAGGAGTGATTATTAATATAATTGAAAGACTTTCCATTGTACCTTTGATAGTAAAAGATTTAGATGAAGCTTTAGAGTTTTATACAGAAAAATTAGGGTTCGAGAAAGTAACTGATGTACATGGTCATATACATTTCCTAACTGTAGCACCAAAAGAAGGAAAGGATACGGAGATATTGTTACAGGTTCCTGACCCTAAGATGATGGGAGAGGAAGCCGCTAGCGCTTTGATGAATCAAATTGGCACAAGTCAATGGATATATTTAGTGGATAATTGTAAAAATACAGTCGAAGAATTAAGAAAAAAATGCGTGAAAATATTGATGGAACCTCAAACTCAACCATACGGTACTCAAGCTATAATTGCAGATCTATATGGAAATTCATTAGTCCTACGAGAACCATCAAAATAACTAAACAATCTAATTAGTAACATAAATGACTTTTGAAGGAAAATAAATAAAATTTATTTTTTTTAAATAAATCCAACATGTTTGAATTATCGTTTGCTGGAATCTTCGAAATAAGATTTAGCTATTTAAGCGTCTTACTCGAACCAATAGTCGAGTTGTATGTGTGCAGCTTCTCCAAGATTAGCACGAAATACTCCTTCGCTACTTAATTCAGCAAGCTGACCAGTACTTGATCCGGGCATGACGAACCAATCACCTTTTACAATCTTGCCTTCGATTGTGCATGCATCCTGCAGAAGAAAAATTCCTTTACTACCAGCGATTTCATCCTTCACTCGTTCTATGCCAACGAAGCTTCCAGAACTGTTATCATTTGCTGCTGTAAGAATTCAACAACACAATCACCTTCGATATCTCCTTGAAGCTTTCTTCAACATGAACATTAATCAAGTTTGGCCCTTCCTTTGGCTCATCATATGCTATGGGTTCATATTTGCGAACGGTAATAGCAGATTCATAGAATTTTGTTTATTATGATTTACCATTTCTTTCATCTTTATTCTCTTGTCAGTATATTAATCATGTTTATTTTCAAAAACTCATCTAACTACAAAACATACAATCAAATATCTGTAAATGAGAGACCGAGTCAACATTACTGTTGAATACATGTTTTTTTATTCTGCGCTATCGGATCAATCGGCTTTTGCTTCGTTTTTAGCTTACTGCTTTCTTCACGAGAACTGTGATTCTTGTCTCTTCAGTTGCAGTTAACTCCTTCAGCGCGAAGGCTGATGGCCACATGTTGCCTTCGTCGAGGTTTGCCTTGTCACTGAAGCCTAACGTCACGTATCTTGTTTTGAATTTATGCGCATTCTGGAAGAAGCAGATAAACTTACCATCCTTGGCATACGCGGGCATTCCGTACCAGAGTCTCGGTGTGAGGTCTGGTGTGGCGGCTTTGATGATATCATGGAGACGTTCAGCCATTACGCGATCCGGTTCCGACATCTCAGCGATCTTTTCGAGCACAGCGCTTTCCCCGTCCGTCTTTTTCGCATGCGGTCTAGGCTTATTTTGATTGAGAGTTGTTTTTGTCATAATTTACCTCATAAATTATTTTCCATTATGGTATATATGCTTTAGAGATTCATAAATTTACTTTTTTCTGTATAGATTTAGTTCCTGAGAAAAAGGTATTCATGATTTGATCCAGTCAGAGATTAAATCTATTTTTTCTTTATTTCTTATTGAAGTACTTTTTCAGGCGACTCCAGAAATATTCAGTCCATCCTTCCAATAGATAATCCTCTTCTATTTCCATTGGGAGGTTAGATTGAATCAAGGTAACTTCGGTACCATTAGGCATCTCTTTGAAGGTTAATTCAACTTTTGACGGTGCTAACCCGTTAGGCCAGCGTGAGTTTACCCATTCTTCAACTATTCTTTTGCCCTTTTCCAACTCTAAAAATTTTCCTGAAATATCATAAACTGTGAATTTTTCTCCAATCTTAGTGACGCCTTTAAATTGGTCTCCTGTAAACTCACTATATATTTTTGAATTTGTAAAGGCTTCATAGACTTCATCAGGAGTGGCAGGAATAATCGCCTTTTGTTTTATGGTATGCGTTTGTGTTTTCAAACATAATCACCCATATGATATTTGGTGTTACATTTTCTTAATTGTATCGATGTTTTTGATTCTGTTTGACTAAAAAATAAATAGAGGCAGTGGATGGACATGATTGACTGCGTGATAACAGCTTTCGACCACTGCTTTAATAGAGTTGATCTATTATAAATTTAACCTTTTGATCCATTAAAAGCGATTGGAATACGATTCTTCATTCAATTCGTTATTGGGTTATTTATTCATTTTTTTATAATTAACTAAAAACAAGTAATAGAAAGCTACAGCTACTAAAACAATTAGTATATTTACGATCAGACGTCTCAAAATTTCATATCTAAGATATTTAAAATCTATAAAAACTATAATACCTGCAAATAAAATTACATATACTATATTAACCAATATATTCGCCAATTTTAATCACAATTGTTTCTTATAAGTCCTTTATTATATAACCTTATTTTTTTTCAATATCAATGATTAGTATCCATTAATCTAAAGGTTAATGATTGTGTTTAAAAATGTACTGTAATAAATTCATGGTTGAAATTGAAAGGGAAATTATTGTCCAAAGATTTTGGTTCAAAAAATAAATCTCTTACATTTAATAAACAAATAAAATACGGAGGAAATTTTTGAATGATAACAGAAAAAGAAGCAAAAAGTTTAATGACTAAAGCTCATTTAGGTCAAATTGATAGATTAGGACAACCATATTATTTACATCCTTTCAGAGTGGGATCGGCAGGATATGCATTTGGAGAAAGAGTAGTGGGTTATCTGCATGATGTAGTGGAAGATACTGATATTGATTTATTATCTTAAGTTTGCTAGTGTACCGGATAGTATGTTGAAGGTTATTGATGCGATTACTCATCCTGAAAACGAACCACCTTAGAATATATTAATCGATCAAATGATCCTATTGCGACGAATGTTTAAGATTAATGATATAAGGGATAATTGGAGTTTATTTAATACATCGTGTTTAGATATCGAAACAAGAAAAAGTTAGATAAGAAATACAAGTCGTGTTAAAAATATTATTGAATGATTAAAAAAAAATTATGATAAAAAATGGAGATTCCCTTCTGACAATCTTCATTTTATAAATGAAATACTCTATTATTAAAAGAAAATATTTTTAGAAATTAAATTACCGAGTTACTAGATATAAAATTTCTGACTAATAAATCACGAAGAATGAATTTTTATGAAAGTTAAATTGAAAAAATATAACCCTAAATGGAACTATTTATTTGAAATAGAGAAAGAAAAGCTTTTAATTATTCTTGGTTCTACTGGAATCAAAATAGAACATATTGGTAGTACATCCATTCCAGATATCTGTTCAAAACCAGTGATTGACATAATGATTGGAGTTGAAAAAGAAAAACAGTTAGATAATAATATAAATAAAATAATATCCCTAGGTTATACTTATATGCAAAAATATGAAGTATTATGCCTTTTAGAAGATATTTTTTCAAGCTTAAAAATCCTGATATTAAATTACCAGAGATAGTAGGTTTTGATGATCTTGATATTAATAAAGGAAACCATAAAGATTGTTTTCACATCCATATGGTTAAAATTGATTCAGATTTCTGGATAAAACAGTTATTATTTCGAAATTACCTTAGAAATAATATTAAAGCTAGAAAAGAATATGAAAGTGTCAAAAAAACTCTTGCTAAAATGGAATGGGATAGTATTAATGATTATGCAGAAGCTAAATCAAGTTGCATATCAAAATTATTAGAAGAAGGAAAAAAATATGAAGATCTAAATTCATCATAGGCTTTATAAAACATTATTTAATGCTCCAAAGTGTTCTAAATACTTGTTTTAAATGGCATTTGAAGGACAGTTAATCATTAAGAAAATATATTATTGAATGAAATTTGATCTCACTTCTATAGTTCCACATTTGGTTTATAAATTCTTTGAACATATTTCCGAGTAATATGTTAAATTTAAAATTAATTTATGCTAAATGTTTAGATAAAATGTTTAATAATTATGTAATATATTACCTATCGAATTTTCTGGATAAAAAAAAATATGGGGACAAAAAAATTTTTTAAATCCCTTAAAGTTTAAAAAAAAGCAATAATTGTAGATGATTTATAACTTGAAGATTCACAATATCACTGACTAATGTTATTTTTGATTTTAAAATCATTTTTTTTATAAATTATTTATAAATAAAAAATAGATGATCACAGCTATTAAGACAATTAATATATTTACAATTAAACGTTTCCAAAATTGATATCTAAGATATTTAAAATCTATAAAGACGATAATACTTGCATATATAATTACATATATTATATTAATCAATAATTTTGCTATTTTAATCACCAAATTGTTTCTTAATGTAATCCTTTTTATAATTTAACTTTTTTTATTCAATAAATCCTTTTTTGAATAGTATTTCAGTAATTCATTAATAGTTAAATGATACTATAAAAAAATTATAAATTTATTTAATTAAATAAGATATTTATTTTAAATATCAAATTAGTTGGCAAGGATTGCAAAATGGAATATAATGTATATTAGAAATGCCATGAATTCTAGTTTTAAAAAAATATTTATGATAAAAGTATTTGTTGTAAGCTTGCTTCTGTTTATATATTCATTGAAGGAAACTTTTTATTTCCTTGGCGATGATTTCTGGTTTGCCATAGTCTTATGCTGAATCATGGTCTAAACCGTGAAGTTCAATGTGTTTGACACGAGGTAATACTTTGTTTAAGGCTTCAGTGCTGTTTTTTAGGAATAGTGGACTTTTACTTCCGTTTAGTAATAATACTTCAGCTGTTACCTCTTTGAAGGTATCAAGTTTTCCTTCAGTTTCGTTGACCAACTGTACATCAAATTTCAAGGTGGGCATAAGAGCTTTAATAGTAACATCATCACCTTTAACATTTTTTTCATCTACAGCCAATACATGGTGGAATAGTGGTTTCCAAATTATACTTGGTAAATGATATACTAATGGTGTTTTCTGGTCTGGATCAACTTTGGAAAACACATTCAAGGATATTAACATTGCTTTAATCACTTCACCCCCAGCTAGTTCTTTGTCAAAACGTTGAACTATTTCATTAAATTTATCCATCTCATTCTTGTAAACATATATTAATGGTTCATAGAGTACCATTTTTTGGATGCTTGCTAAAGTGAGTGATGCTTGCAATGATATTAATCCACCTGAGGAGGCACCGAAGATATAGTGTGCATTTGTTTTTTTTAGGAGAGCATCTAAATCTTCTACTTCTCTTTGCAAACCGTAGTTATCGCCAAATGGTCCACTTAATCCTCTTCCACGATCGTCCCTAATGTAAACAGTGAATTTATCGGAAAGCATGGTACCGAGTTTCATAAAGTATTGTGATGAACTTATACCCCCATGTAATATAATAAGACCAGGACCACTACCCATCTGCCTATATCCGATAGTTGTTCCATCCTTAGAAGTTACAAAACCTTTAGTGTATTTTTGTTCTTTACTCACATTAAATCCTCCCTTGTTTTTAACTTTAAAGTACAGATTATGTAATTTAATATTTGATTTTAATGTGATATAAACATAGTGGTCTAGACTAGATGGTCTAAATGGTTAGATAAAAATAAAAAAAGATCAAATTAAATTCCTAAAATTTTTAGTCAATTACCGGTAGTATGACGACTGAAGGATAATTTGGATCATGATAGACGGTTTGCTTAGCAATGATCATTTTTTCCGCTTTAATTAACGGTTCGCCTGTCCCTAAGTTACGGTTCCATCGTGGGAATGAACACTGGAAACTTGAAACCGAATACGGTGCCCACTCTGGAAACGGTAAGCGGTTGGTGATAGTTTCACGGTTACTTTTAGGCATTCATCTTTCGATGACTGTGTTTGAGTCGTTGAAGTCCATCACATACATTCATAGATTTACCTGGTGGTTCTACATCCGTGATGCATACGAAGAAATCAGTATATTCTTGGCTTGATTGAATGTAGAGCTCCGCCTCTACTGGTCCGATTATTTCCAAGTCACGGGAAAGTTCCTTAGTTGTGAAGGTTAAAACATCTAAACGAGCTTCTAATAATCGATTATCCTGTCTTGCAGGTCCCGTACCTGGAAATCTACCAGCCCCACCCACACTCGGTGTGGGATCGCTTGGATCATACTGATAATGATCAGGTTTAGAGGCAGGTGGAAGTTTAGAGTTGAGGGTACCATCTGGCTGCAAGTACCAACGTTGCAAGTGCATTGATTCTGGAGGAAATGATGATAAATCCCGCCATTCTTCAGCTCCCATAACGTAAATACGTACCGGTGTCTCATGGAGAATATTTCCATTCAATGCGTGTAGCCTTAACCAGATAATTTCTTCCTGAAATCTCATTCAGCGGATGCTCCACCAATATGAGTCCAAGGACCTATTGTTAGAAAAGGTTTTTTTCCTGCCTTAATGAGATTATTGTAATCCCTAACTAATGATGGTAACATAAAATCATGCCAACCACTAAACATATGTATAGGGGCTGTAATATGGGTTATCTCCGGTTGTAAATCAACTGGACTCCACTATGGATCTTTGGTTAGTTCATGTTCTAGCTATTCATGCCAGAATGAATAAGTTTTACCGAAAGCTATTATATCTAATTCTCCTAGTGGAAGATGCGATAATTTCTTGTCTCGCTTACGTTTTCCACTAACTAAATTACTTATATATTTAATGTATGAACCTTGAATATTGATTGTTGAGAGCCATCCCATGATAAATGTTTCAAGTGCAAAAGCATCACCAGGGTATATCATACTTCTAAAATCAGCACTAGTAAGTTGGACTGGGATAGCCTTAAGCATTGAACCCGCGGCAGATGCGAAAGCATAAGCAGTAAACCCATTATAAGGGTCCTGAACCTATTATTTCACCATTAAACCAGTCTTGATTAGAAAGCCATTTTATAATGTCAATTGCATCGTCTTTCTCTTGTCTGAATGGATTAAGTTCCCCTCCTGAACCTTCTGTCCCCCGACTACTTATTCACCAATACTTGAAAACCATGTTCAGCATATAATTGATTGAGAAATTGATTTTCTGTCCGACCATGATACGGTAACATTATTAACATGGTTGGTCGGGGTCCAAGTTTACTTGGATTTAATGATCAGCCATTAAGTACATTCCATCATGCATTGGAATTTGAATATCCCTTTCAACTTCAATATCATGGGTTTCTGCTGGAGGTAGTTTTTCAATAGCAGTTATTAAACGAAAAATTAACGTCATTACGAATTACACCTATTCCAAATATTAATTGGGAATTTATTAGAATTTAATAGAGTTTTAATTAGATTTTATTCTAAATTTTATAGTTTTTTAATTTGATAATTATTTCTCTAAAATTTTATTTTAATCATTCTTTGCCTAATCCATACTTTAGGAAGTCTATAAATGTATTAATATCTTCAATATATTTCTGCATTTCATAATTTTCTTCGGTTGGAAATATTTCTGTATAATTAAGGAATAGATGATTTATTATTTTAATAATAAACTCCTTGGAGAACTCGTCTTTAAAGTCTCCATGTTCTATAGCTTTTGTTATCATCATGTCCATACCGGTTTCTATTGTTTGTTTTCGGTTATTATTTATGTATTCCAATATTTTCTTATTCTTTGGTGTTTCTGTTTCTTTCAGATAATTAGTTATTAATTTCAGGTATTTGGGGTGAGCTATGGTGAATTCAACGCCTATTTGGGTTTGTAACTTAATTGTTTCAAATATATCTTTTTCATTAAATTCTTCACTTAATTCTTTCATACGATTTTTCATAAACTCGACTTGAGTTTTATGGGCGGAATCTTGTAAAAATATATAGAGTGCTTTTTTATCTTGAAAGTGGTAATAAAATGTGCCTTTGCTGATTCCTGTATTTTTTATTATTTTATTTAATGAAGCATTTTCATAGCTTTTCATTGTAAATTCATCTAATGCAGCATCTATAAGTTCATTCTTCTTTTCAAATGATTTTTCTTTAATTTTTAATCCACCTTTATCTATTTTTTTACAATTTTAAGAGGTCATATTTATTCAAATTTATAGAAATAGTATATTATTTAATTGTTCTTGAATTAATATAAACATGTTGGTCTAGACTATGAAGTCTAGATTGAAAAACTTAAAAAAAAAGATCACGGAATCAAATTATAAATTTTTTTAATATTGATTATATTATAATGAAACGTTAAATATTTCTGATTATAGATTTAATTCCAATCTGATGTATGATTTTAAAAATAATGGTTACTCGCATCTTTAAATCTTTTCAATAGATGTTAGAACCGATAATGATAATAAATGGACAAAAGAAGCATCTAGAGAAACTTATAATACTATTTAATGTTTTTTTATAAAAATTTATATCGAATTATTAATATAAGCGGGCCCGACGGGGATTGAACCCGCGACATCTCGGTTAAGAGCCGAGTGCTCTGCCAGACTGAGCTACGGGCCCCACTTAGAACTTTAATTAAATGACAAGAATGTATGATAGTGATATGTAGTAAATTTTTCGAATATTCTAATATATATTCTAAATCATTTTATTTTAGGTAATGAATTTTCTATTTTAATATATTTTAAAATTTTTTAACGGATCATTTAACTTAGTTTTAATGATTTTTATGTTTAATGGTTCCTTTTACTAATTATTCTGGAAACATTCCTTGATGAATGGGTTAATAATATTTGAAGAGGTGAAAGTGAGTGAATACTATTTATTATTTTTATTTAGTATTATTAATTCCCATTGTGTATATTTAATTTGTAATAATACTATTTATAGCTTTCAATGAAAGAATTTTTCACATTAATTATTATTAAGAGATATTGTTAAAAGTAGGTAATAATTAAATGTTTTTAAAAGATAATAAGAATAAATATAATGTATATTCTAGTTTAATATTTGATGGGATAAATTAAAATCTGATTTAAATAACTTTTATAGTAGTAAACTTATAATTTTTTTAATATAATGTATAATTTCTGTAAAAAAATAATTTTAATTCAAAAAAGATAATAGATTCTTGTATTCTTATAATATTATAATCAAATGAATCCTTTTTGTTTTAATTATATACTGGTGATTTAAATTGAAGATTTTAGATGAATTTAATTTTAGTAGTCTTTATAAGAATACGTTATTCAAATTAACAGTAGTTACAATAATTATTACATTGTATTTATTGATTGATCAGGTTTATGTAGGGGTTCCTTATTATGATGTTTTTGTATATTTAAATAATGCTCTCATTTATGCTGGAATACCTGTTGGAAATTTGAGTGTAATTTATTTACCTCCATTAATGCCGTTTTTAACTTCACTATTCTTTAGGTTAGGGTTAATTTCATCAAATATAATATTCATAATTGATGGAGTAATATTCGTATTCGGCGTTATTGGCCTTTATTTATTACTTAGGGAACGTTTTAATGAAATTCAAAGTAGTATAGGTTGTTTAATTTTTATTTCCTCTCCTTTAATATACTCTTGGGCTGTTTCTGGTGGAATAGATGTTCCAGGAGTCTGTTTTTCAATATGGGCTGTATATTTCCTAGTTAATGGTATACGGAATAATAATAATTATTTATATCTTGTTTTACCCATGTTAAGTTTAGCTTTCCTTACAAGATACACTGCAGTAATGCTCGTATTCCCTATATTACTATACTTATTAATAAATAATACTAATTTAATTAGTAACATTAAAAAACTAGTAATCAGTTTATTACCAAGTGCAATGATAGTTACTCCATTTTTAACCTATTTTTATTTAAATTTAGGAAATTTAAATGCTTTAATTAATTTATTTATTTCAACGTCATCTAATTCCTCAGCACCTGTACAAGATGTTGGTTATAATCCGGATAGATTATATTATTTAACGCATATTTTAAATTATATCTCTGTAGGTCCGTTTACAGGCCTTTACAATCAATTATTAACCCCTTCCATAGGATTTCCGACAATTTTATCTTATATTACAATTGCAATACTCGTAGTAGGTTTGGGAATATACTTATATCGGATTTTATTGAAAGGAAAAATACAGGGTACTTTCAGTAGTAATAAGGTTAAAACTTATAATTGTTTGATAATCTTAATTATTCTTTCAGTTGTTGGAGTTTTCAGTTTTTTCTTGGAATCTTATATTGTGACTGAATTCGTAATTTTACTTGCTTTATTTACTGGATATATATTATTGAAGGATATTAACGTTAAGAATTTGGAAATTGATTTCTTATTCTTATCATGGTTTGTGGCTTTTTTCATTTTCCATAGTGTTATTATACTTAAAGTTGATCGTTATTTTATTACTATGATTCCTGCTTTAACATATTTCACTTTATTAGCCTTTAGCGTTATTATTGAAAAATATAAAGTCAAATTTAAGCAGGAATCACTTAGAACGTGGGGTTTATATGTTATTGTGGGATTAATATTTATCACATCTGCTACAGCGGTACATACCGGTCACTCATTTATACATGGTTACGGATATAGCGTACAATCTGCTAGTGATTGGTTAGAGGAGTATGATCCTAACTACGAGAATGAGAGAATTTATTCAAATTATGATCCCGCATTCACATGGGCTCTTAAAAAAGAAGTAATATTCGGAGTGCCTAGTGAATATAATAATTCAACTACATTTAGCCAGTATTTAACTAATAATAGTGCAGATTATTATTTAGATGTTTATACTGAACCTAAAATAGATATTCCTGGTTATCATATCATTAAAAATGTGAGTACAATAGCTATTTATCAAAAAAATTAAAAAAAATATCAATTATTTTTTATAATGTCTAATTAATTTTAAAAAAAAATATTGTGAATATTTAGGGTAAATATTTAACTATTATTTTAGATTGCATAGATTATTTCAGCTACTACTCTACAAGTTAATCCGGTCATATCTTCAAAATTAAGGGGATACGTGTTTGCAGTGAATTTTCTTACTTTTTTTTTGATTTAAAACCTTATCTAGATTACACAGATTTTCAATTATAAATACTCCTCTATCTGCACAGTATTGATCGGTAGTTCGATGTTCAGCACCACGTTTTACTCCAGCAAAGTCAATACCAATAATTGATATATTCCGGTCAATTAACTGTTCAATTAAATCATTTGGTAATTGTGGATGTGATGTGAAATAGGATTTCGTGCCATATAATTCCTTTTCTATATAACCTGTGTAAAAAGCTATAAACATCTCTGCACTGATTAAATTCATATCAATATCTGATACATCAATTTCCTGATTTGATAATCTACTTACATCAAATACTAGACCTTCTCTCTTAGTATACCTTAATGGAAATTCTTTATCCATTACATCAAAATGAGTGCCTAAATGACCAGTTTTGTATCAAATTTCGTATCTAAATGATTAAAATTATCCAATTTTTTATTATTTGAACTGATTCATTAAATTCCTTACTCACTTTCAAAGTTAAATCTATTAACATTTCACATAACACCCCCCTAACATATTAACATCTTTTAAATTTAATTTGAAAAATAAGGTTAAAATTATCAATTAATATGTTCAGCGATTTAAATGTTTTTTTCTATAAAAAAATCAATCTGAAGAGAAAATATGCCCATATTAGGGATACTAGTTTTTAACTTTTCAATTAATATTTTTAATTAAAAACTAATTTAATTGAAAAAAAAATTAATTTTAAACTGTTATTTTTAATTTTAGAAAAAAAGTAATTATTATTTAGAGGTTTTTTTTTGAATTATTTTTTTCCTCTATAATATGTAAATGTTTTATTGTTTTTTTTTAGATATCTATGTTGTAGATTGCTTCTGCGCATGGTGTCATTGTATTGGTGGTTAAAC
>Ga0187851_10002856_pt1 | contig 14936 bp, 14 predicted proteins | sample June2016WEW_6_10_FD_132997 | JGI IMG/M metagenome (GOLD analysis project Ga0187851, IMG submission 132997) | Peatland microbial communities from SPRUCE experiment site at the Marcell Experimental Forest, Minnesota, USA - June2016WEW_6_10 | ecosystem: Environmental > Terrestrial > Soil >...
AAAGTAATTATTTAAAAAAAACAAAAATAATTAATTCAAATAATAATAAATCAAGATATTTTTTATTGTCTTTTAGTGAATAAATATGTTCCAATTATAACCGTAACCACGTCAAAGATAACTATAATTAGGAGTTCATAAGACATGGGGAATAACGTATGCCATCCCGGTATCATTACCCCTCGCAGAGTATCAACACCATAGGTTAATGGATTAATGTAAAACACCCATTTTAAATATGAAGGTAAACTCGTTACAGGGAATAATGCACCACTTAAAAAGAACATAGGCAAGTTAACAAAAGTCACAATAGTTCCAAAGCTTTCCAAACTAGTCATGAGACTGGCAATGATCAAACCAATACAAGTCAAACCTACTGTAATTATTATCATTATGGGGATGGCTAAGCTAACTCCAATCAAAGTTAGCGGCACAGCAATAATAATCCCTAGTAAAATTACAATGATTCCTTGAAACATGGCAGCGGTGGCTACTCCAAGCATTTTACCTGCAAAAATAGAGATTCTACCAATAGGTGCTACTAATATCTCCTTCATAAAACCAAATTGTCTATCCCAAATCACTGAGATACCCAGGAATATGGCTGTAAAAAGAAGTGACTGTGCAATAATACCTGGCAGAAGGAATTGTAGATAATTTACACCAGGTATCGATACTGATAACCGTAAACCACTACCAAAAATTACAAGCCAGAGTACTGGCGTTACCACTGAACTAATTAATCTTGACCTGTCACGTACAAAACGTTTAAGTTCACGTCGCCATAAAGCAGAAATACCTCGATACTCACTTATTTTATCCTCCCCCTCATCCTAGCAGCCATTCCAGTAAGCTCTTTGCCCCCACCGCCTTCACGAATTTCTCTACCAGTAAAGTACATAAACACATCATTTAGATCTGGCTCTCGTATTGAAATATTATTTATGTAAACGCCATTTGACACTGCTAATTCAACGATACGTGCCAATGCAGTATGTGCATTTTCAACAGTTAAATTAAGTTCTTTTTCTGTTATCATAATATTATCAGCGAGTTTGGCTTCAGTGATTTTTTCAGATAAAAGATCGTTATTATTGGATTCAATGATTATGGTTTCACCACCCAATTCAAGTCTAAGTTTTTGAGGAGTGTCTAATGCAATAATTTTGCTCTTGTCGATTATTGCTATGCGGTCACATAATTTATCCGCTTCTTCCATGTAATGCGTTGTAAGTATAATGGTAATATTCTCGCGTTTCTTTAATGCACGAATATAATTCCAGATATGTTCACGGCTTTGCGGATCTAAACCTACTGTAGGTTCATCCAGGAATAATACTCGGGGATAGTGTATTAAACTTCTAGCTATTTCCAACCGGCGCCTCATACCTCCAGAATAAGTGTTAACGTTATGTGAAGCACGATCCTCTAATTCAACTAATTTGAGTACTTCATCTATTCTGGAATGCATAACGTCACGCGGTACATCATACAGATCAGCGTGTAACTTCATATTCTCCATACCCGTGAGTTTATCATCTATACTAGGATCTTGGAAGACTATACCTATGGAACGCCGCACATCAGATGCTTCTCGCCTGATATCGTAGCCTTCTACTTTAGCCGTGCCTGAGGAAGGTTTCAAGATAGTACATAACATAGAAATGAATGTACTTTTACCAGCACCGTTGGGACCGAGCAAACCAAATATTTCACCTTGATCAACCTTTAGATTCACATTATCTACAGCAGTCAGCTTATCAAATTTTTTAGTTAAATCAATAGTCTCTATAGCTGTCATTATAGCACATATTCCTTAAAAATAGTAATTAAAAAAAAATATTAGGTTTTTAAAAAACTTATTATCAATTAATCTATTTTTAGTTTAAATAGTTTATATAATTTAATATGGAGTTTAATTAAACCACTTAAATTTTAAAAAAAAATATTTAGAGGTATTAGGTTTTAATGTAAATTATATTGATTCATAAAATTTTTTTAAAAAAAGTAATAATATTTTAATAATTTATAAATTTAATTTTTATTGTTTTCCTTTTATCAATTCAGCAATTTTTTGATTGGTATTTCCAGTGTATAATCCACCATGGTAAGTAATTACTTTTTCTATGTCATATTGAGTTAATTTTTGAAGTGATTCAACAGCTGAATCCATGTCAGGAGTATGTTCTGGGTTCGGTCCAACTAATTCCCCATCTATGATATTTAACATGTCACCAGCTATAAGAATTTTACTTTGTTTAAGATATAACACTATGTGGCCTGGAGTGTGACCTGGAGTGTGGATAATACGGATTCCACCGCAGTATGGTAATTCAAACTCATCTTTAACTGTTTCATCAACTTTAGCTTTAGGGGGATTTTGAAACAATTTCTGCATTGCATTACGCTGCTCCTCAGGCATGGATTTAAGTTGCTCTTGAAGTTGTGCCATACGCTCTGGAGTCATTTTATTCAACCTTTTCTCGCCTTGGATGTATGGTTTGTCCTCTATATGTGCAAGTACTTCGATTTTATGATCTGATTCTCTTAAAATATCAGGCAAACCTCCAATATGATCCATATCTTGGTGAGTTATAATTATTTTATCAAGATTATCGAATGATACACCAGCTTTACTCATTTCCTCTTGAATTCCAGGTAATCCGCCAGGTAAACCTGCATCCACTAGAATCACGTTATCATCATCCCAAATCAAAGTTGGATGAATAACACTTTCTATTCCACCCATATTCATAGCCAAATCCAACATATAAATATTATCAGTTATTTTCATCTCAAAATCCTCCTAATATTTGATTAAAAAACCTCATTTGATTAAAAAAAAAATATTTAAAAAAAGAATTTTAAACTTATTTCAATAATTTTATATTTAAAATGAACCTACAAATTTAAGCGATTATAATTGTGATTCAATTTCATCAGCATCCATTATTCTCTCACAATAATAGCATCTAAGTATTACAGGTTCTTTTACGATGACATAAAATTTAGTTTCCACTGGCTCTCCCGTGTTAGTTATACAGTTAGGATTGAGGCAATTTAATATACCATTTATTTCATCTCGAAGTTGAACTTTACCTTTACCTACTATTTCATAATCTCTTATAATGTTAATAGTGGCTTTAGGTGCTATTAAAGCGATTTTATCCACTTCTCGGGGTGCTAATTCTCTTCCTTCAATCTTAACAATATCTTTACTTCCCATTAGAGAGGACTGCACATTCATTGCTATAGTTACAGCTGTCGCTTCATTGGGTAAACCTAATATTTTAAGTACACTAAGAGCTTTATTAGCTTTTATATGATCTATAACTGTTCCATTTTTTATAGGTTTGACCTTAAGTTCACGGGGAGTTTTCATTTTTTTTTATAAACTCCTTTTTTTCAAATAATATTTAGAATTTTTTATTTTTTAATTAGTGCCGACGAGTAATTCCACAAATTTAGCATATACTGGTCTGGTGATGAATATTCCAATTAAAACTCCTACAATAGTGGTAAATGCGAAGCCGACTAATACTCCGAGTCCAGATCCAGTGGAATATCCCACGTAGGCTATGGGTAACATGGCAGCGATAAGTGTTGCTGCAGACGCGTATATAATGAAGAAAGCACTTCGTATTCTTAATCTGAATCCAGTGATTCTTCTGGAGACTTTCACTTTTTTATTATCTGTTTTACCTTTCTTCTTATCGGCTCTCTTACTTCTGCGACTTTTTTGGATAGGTTTTGATATATTAAATTCTCGATTACCTTTTAATACTTCATCAGTGATTATAATCTGATCGTCTACCCCAGTACCTATAGCGGCGATTATACCTGCTATGGCAGATAAATCAATATTCCAATGTATTATGGAGGCAACTCCTAGTATTAATACTAATTCAGAGAGACTAGTGAATATTATAGGTATTACTAAAATGGGTGTCCTATATCTAAAGAGGATTACAGCAGATATAACGATTAACGCTGCTAATCCAGCTATTAAAGCACCATTCGCGAATTCATTACCTAATTGTGCTGATACACTACTTACACCTTCTATGCTAACCTGTACTGGCAGTGAACCTGACTGGAGAATTGTTTGAATATTCTTAGCTTGTGTTTGAGCAGCAGCAGCTGACGCTGCAGTACCTGATACTTCTACATCAGTTGATGGTACACCATTAGCAAGCCCGGGATCTAATTGAGGTGAAGAAACTAAATTGTTATCTAAATACATATTAACTGGCTGACCTGACTTACCATTGGCCGCTTGAGCGAAACTATCAGCTGCAGCTGTAGTTATGGTGAAAGGAACTGACCAAGTGTTTCCCTCAACTGTATACGCCTGAACAGTAACGATATCCGACCCCAACAGTACCGTTTGATTACCAATAGTTGCATCAAACTTACCAGGAGTACCAACAAGATTAGCTACATCTTGTGGTTGAACACCAGCAACTTCAACAATAACACTTTGATTACCACTTGGCCTTACCTGAACATCCTTCACTCCGAAAACATCTAATCGTTTATTCAGTACATTAACAACCGTGTCCATAGTTGTAGTATTAACCGGTTGTTGTAGTTCAATCTGAATACTGGATCCTCCTTTAAGATCCAAACCCTCCGTTATTCCGCTAATGGAAATGGAGGCTACACTAACAACTAAAAAAACTATTAGTATTATGACTCGGTAGTCTTTGATGAAATTGATAATATCTTGTCTCATCTTCTATCCTCCATATACCATCTTAATATTCCTAGATTCATCAACCAGGTTGCTAGTATATCAGCAGTCAATCCAATGATGAGAACTGAAGCAATTAAACTTAATGTTTGAGCATAGGGTATAAAGATTATAACCACTAAATAAAGAGTAACCATAGAACCTATAGCTGCTGCAGCCATAGTGAATCCTGTTTTCATAGCATTAGTAGCTCTTTCATTTATAGTGCCTTCTCTTCGCTTTAAAACTCTAGTAGTAAGCAAAATATCAGTATCTACACTATAACCAATAAGCATCAGAAGTGCACCTACCGAGGCAACCCCTAATGGTATTCCAAACAGTGACATTCCACCTAAAGCGATGATTATATCAGAGAGTGCAGCGAGTATAACTGCTACTGAAGGTACTATATTTCTAAATACAATGAAAACAGTGATGGACATGAATAAGAAGGCAAATGCTAAAGCATAATAAACTTGACTTAATGCTTGACTACTTAAAAGAGGCCCAACAGATTGGAAGCTTAGAAGAGTTCCTGTCCCACTAATAGAATTAACAAAAGCAGAAACATTTGTTGCACCACTTATTTGAATAGTGGCTTGATTATTAGCAATAGATGTTACATCTACTTGATTATTGTTAATCCCCTTTGCTATAGTATTTTGAAGGTCAGAAGAACTTATAGGTTTTTCAAGCTGTATGACAGCATTTGAACCTCCTTTAAGATCTATATTCTCAGTTATGCCGTGAGATGCTATTAAAGCTAAAGCAATTAATGTAATTATCACCGGCACGGCTATTAATGGTTTATAATTACTCAAGAATCTTTCTAGTATAGACATTAATTTCACCAAAATTTAACTAAATTAATATTTTAGAGAATTACTAAATAAAAGTTTTTAATTTTATAAAATTCATATTTCATGGAAAAAGTAACTCATAAACTAATTTTTTTTTATTCATCCATAGCACTTTTGTTAATTATCTCACTATAAGTTATATATATAATGATTTAAGCTTATTTCAGGACTTCATAAATAGAATTAAAATTAAATATTTACTTATAATAAAAAAATATCTTAAATAAAAAATTTAGAAATAAAAATTTAAGGATTTAAACCAAACATATCTATAGATTCCGATTCTCTAAACCCGAACATAATATTCATATTATGCACTGCTTGTCCTGAAGCACCTTTAACGAGATTATCAATACTGGAGACTACTACTATCCGTCCATTTTCATCAATATCAAAACTTCCTATATGACAGTAATTGGAACCTCTAACCGCATTTAATCGGGGTATCTCACCTGCATCTAAAACTTTAATAAATGGTTCACCTTTATAAAACTCGTCATAAACTTCTTTAATATAAGATGATGTTACATCCTCTAAGAGGAATGTATGCACGGTGCTTAAAATTCCCCTTATAACCGGAACCAGGTGCGGAGTGAAGGAAACTTTTACTTCACCCACTTCTGACAGCTTCTCCTGTATTTCAGGCATATGCCTATGAGTTGTTACTGAATAAGCAGCTACATTATCACTGCAGTTGGGATAATGTGTTGCTTCGGTAGGTTTAACTCCTGCACCACTTATCCCTGTTTTAGAATCAATAATAATCGTATTCACGAGTTTCTCAGCTACTAAGGGGTATGAAGCGAGTAAACCACCAGTAGGAAAACAACCCGGGTTTGCGATTAGATTAGCTTCTTTAATATCATCACGATATAATTCTGGAAGTCCGTAGATGGCTTTAAGTATTTTTTCATGTTTATAACCATACCACTTTTCATACACTTCTAGATTATTAAAACGGTAATCTCCACTTAAATCAATTACTTTTATATCATTCTCAATTATCTTTGGAACTATTTTAAGAGAAGCACCATGAGGAGTTGCTGTAAAAACTAGATCTGCATCTATATCTTCAGGTGATAAATTTTCGAATTTAAGATCTACATCTCTTAAATTGGGATGTACTTTATGGATAGGATTTCCGTCAAACCGTCGTGAAGTTGCTGCCACCACCTCCACTTGAGGATGAGTATATAAAAATTTTAAAAGTTCTCCTCCAGTATAACCACTCGCACCAACAATACCTACACTAATCATTTTATAACTATTCTCCAACGTTTTTTTATGAAAAATTAAATTTTAAAAAAAACTTTACCTTAAATGTCTAATTCAAAAAACCTGATAATTAATTTATTTTGTTATCATGGTTCCAATACCTTTCTTAGTAAAAATTTCTAAGAGTACAGAATGCTTAATTCTGCCATCAATTATATGAGCAGATGAAACACCCATTTGGATGGCATTAATACAGGTTAGAACTTTGGGAAGCATACCATCTTTAACAATTCCTTGATCAATAAGTTCCAATATCCCATTTAAATCCACTTTTTTAATGAGGCTTTCAGGATCATTAGGATCCTTTAGTATACCAGGAACATCAGTAAGTATAATTAGTTTTTCAGCACCCACATGACCAGCTATATCACCCGCCACAGTATCAGCATTAAGATTAAGAGTATTAGCTCTCTCATCAACTCCTATGGGTGATATTATTGGAATATAATCATTTGATGTTAACACATCAATAACCTCGGGATTAATAGATTCAATCTCACCCACTAAACCTAAATCCACAGTCTTCTCCTCACCGGTTTCATCATCAATTATAACTTGAGGAGCTTTTTTACGAGCCATCAAAAGATGATTATCTTTTCCTGAAAGACCTATACCTTTTCCACCATGCAAGCCAATGTTAGCTACAATTTCAGTATTAATCTTACCAACCAACACCATTTTCACAATATCCATAGTCTCCTGATCAGTCACACGAAGCCCCTCAATAAACAGTGGCTCCTTACCCAGTTTATTCATGGAACGGGAGATTTCAGGACCACCACCATGAACTACAATTGGTTGCATACCCACATACTTCAACAATACAGTATCTCTAGCAGTGGAACTTTTAGCCTCAGCATCAATCATTGCATGGCCACCATATTTAATCAAAATCTTATTCCCATGAAACTTCTTAATGTAAGGTAATGCTTCAATTAAAATATTCACGGTTTCCATAATTTTTTTAAACCTGCAATTTTTTTTAATAACTAAAAAATTTTATAAAAAAAATAATTAAATAAAAAAAAATATTCTATTTTTTTGAACTAAATATAAATTCTTAAGAACTATATTCTGCGTTAATACGTACATATTCATAGCTTAAATCGCAACCATAAGCTTTAGCATTGCATTCTCCTAAAGCTAAATCTACAATTATTTTAATCTCATTTTGCTTCATAATTTTCTCTGCTATTTCCAGTTCTTCAGAGCCTTCAAAAGCTATTACGACGCCAGTTTCTACAATTTTAACTTGTTTATCTCCTGATTCAAGTGTAACTGTAATTAATTTTTCATCTATTTCTGCACCAGAATATCCAACAGCCGCCATAATACGGCCCCAATTTGGATCTGAACCAAATAAAGCTGATTTAAATAATGGTGAAGTTACTATTGATTTCGCAGCTTTTTTGGCATTATCAAAAGTTTTTGCACCTTTAACTTCAACTTCCATAAGTTTAGTAGCTCCTTCACCATCTTTAGCTATCATTCTAGCTAAATTGGAACATACATATTCCAGTGCTTCTTGGAAATTCTCATCTATACGGCCTGAACGTCCATTAGCCATTATAATAACTATATCATTGGTGCTTACATCACCATCTATCACTACTAAGTTTAAAGTTTTATCAACAGCTTCTTTTAAAGCTATTTTAAGTTCCTGAGGGGAAGCTTTGATATCTGTAGTTATAAAACTGAGTAAAGTACCCATATTAGGCGCTATCATGCCAGATCCTTTAGCTATACCACCAATTCTAACTTTTTCTCCAGTTTTAAGTAGTGTTTCCACTGCAAATTCTTTAGGTACGGTATCTGTAGTCATTATAGCTTCAGCAGCATTTTTAGAAGCTTTAACCGAATTTTCAAGCTTTTTAATAGCGCAATTTACTAAGGGAGTTATAATATCCATAGGAAGCTTTCTACCTATTATTCCCGTGGAAGCAACAGCAATATCACTAGGATTAAGATTAAGACCCTCTGAAACAGTTCCCACCATTTGTCTGGCATCTTCTAAACCTTCCTCTCCAGTGAAGCAATTAGCATTACCACTGTTAGCTACTATAGCTGAAAGCTGGCCATCCCGAAGCGATTCTTGACTAATAATTAAGGGTGCAGCTATAATCTTGTTGGAAGTATAAACTGCTGATGCATTGCTTCCGGGACTTAAAATTACAGCTACACCGTATTCATCTACACATGAGCCAGCAGCCAACACTCCTTTTACAGCACAGATTCCACCAGGGATTATTTTCATAAAATTTTTCCTCTAAAAAAATTAATTATTTTTAAATCATTGATTAAATGAATTTTTTTATCAATTTCAGTTATTATTACCAGTCGTGTTACTATTATTATTATTTTGGTTATTATTATTATTATTTTGTTGGGATTGTCCATTATTTGTTGATGGAGTAGTGTTTATATTGTTGTTAATATTGTTATTAGGTTGAATTGATGGAGTTACATTGGTTTGATTAGTGGTATTATTAAGTGTCATATTAAATGGATTACTCATATTCAAATATAAACCTGTAACCATTACCGTGCCTGTTCCAATTCCAAAAGCTAAAATAGACACTATCATAACAACCATTAGCTTTCCTTTTGTTTCAGGTTTCACCATTTAAACATCACTCTTAAAATAATTTAAAATTTAAACTATAATTTAAATAAAAATATGTAAATATTATTTTATTTCTAATTACATTTAAAACATTTTCATCTAAATTAATATCCTAACATAATTTTCATTAATTAAACTTTTTTTCTTAACTAAAAGCAGCATAGAGTAAAGCTAAGATTATAGCGAATACACCCAATTCCCAATAACCTAAATTCCATCCAATTAATGTGACTATAAAAACGAATATAAATATGAAAACTAATCTTCCAGTTTTCTCAGCGATAAAATCAACTACAGCCCTAGTGAATTCGGAGGGAATATAATAAGCATAAACTCCATTAGCCAAGTCAAACACCATTACCGGACTTTTATTCCATATTTTAATACTATCCGCCATTTGGGCTCTTTCACCAGCTTCTCTTCTACTTTTACCTATACCAATCCTTAAACGAATACCATTATTTAAAGCGTGCCACGCAGAATCAATACCAGCTCTTAAAGCAGCATCTTTAGTGGGCAAATTAGCAATGAGATCATCTCCACCCTCCCTATAACCTTCTATTTTACCTTTACAATCAGATTGAATGAAATTTTTAACCTCATTCATTATCTCAACTAGTCGATCCCTACCATTTTCAGCAATGAATTTAGTTGAATCAATGGCATCGATGAAGAGATAATTATCATAAATTGCAGGTGTACCCTCTAGTTTCTTCATTTTAGTGGAGAAAGCTATAGAGAATTCTCCTCCAAGTTTGGTGAATCCTACACCTGAAGTTTCTCCAATTTCATTGTTAAGATTAATAGATCTTTCAATGGCAGCAGCTCCAGTCATTCCCACTGCAGCACGCACTTCTATTTCATTATCCAATCCAATTCTTATTAATTCTATAGCAACTCTTATAGCATCATTTTTAGATAGAAGACGTGCAACTATTTCACTATTACTTTTTTCAACAATTGTACCTTGTTGAGCTGTTATTAAAGTAACAAATTCATTTATAATATTCCAATTCCTCTGGAAAAGTTCCAAGTAAAGATAACGGTCACTTCCCATTATTATATTGCTTAAAAGAGCGTATTCATTAACATTCTTCTCTGCAGGTTTTAATTCTAGGAATCTTCTGTTTTGAGGGATATTACCCTGACCTACTTCCTTTAAAACATTTTGAAAAATATTTTCCGTGGTTATATCGGCTTTTTCAATCTCTAAGAGCATGGTGTGAGTATAGTTTATCATCTCGACATACTCTCTTTCCCGGTCATTAGTGGGATAATATTTAGTGCCAATACTTATAACCCGATTTTTAATTAAAAATCCAATGATAGCTCTGAGTAACACCTTATCTCTAGCCATTTATTTTTCTCCACCCTTCTCTAACGTGATGTCAAAGTGTCCTGGTTTTTCCATAAGCATACTCGGCTTTACAGCTACAATGGGGAATTTCCAGGTACCAAGTCTTGCTGCTACAGTACTAGCTATATTACGAGAATTTTTCTTAACAAAAGAATAATCATGATCATTTATAGTTACATTCACATTGAATGGAGATTCTTCCAATATTTCATCAGAATAAATAATATTAATTTCAAAGGAACCCGGTCTAGTAAAAAGATCATTTCTAACAGCCACTAAAGGCGCATGATCCAGCTTTAAACGATCTCCAACGGTAACCGCAATGTTACCAGCATTTTTAACTGCATCCCTATAATCTCTAGGACTTACCAAAACAAAAATTATAAAATCACTATTTTTATCCTCTTCCATTATACTCATAAATCTACCAAAGAATGGTATCTTCAAAAGCGTATCTTCAAGGCCTGAATCCTTATCAGCGTTGGTAATTCTATCAATTGCTTCTTTAGCAACAGCTATTCCACTCAGTTTCTTATTCTTTTTTAATTTATAAGTATCATAGCCCTTATTTTCGAATTCAGTTAAAGTGTAACTGCATATCTTCTGTAATATATTCTTCACTTTTTTTGGCTTAGATGAAGTTCCAATGATTATATTATCTTCTTTGAAGCTGTATGGGATTCTTCTACTGCTAATATCCTGAAATTCATCATTGTATTCTCTAAATACATCATTAGATAATATTTTCGCGTCTTCATCTTCAGCTATCTTTAGTATGAAATGATCTGCAGTAGTACCTGATGGAACTTGTTTAATTTCATCTTTACTTAAAAGCTGATTAAAATCTTCTTTGAAATCTATTTCATGTCTTAATGATGCATCAGCTATTAGCACTGGATCGTATCCTAATTCCTTTAAAGCCTTCGCAGACTTTATGATATAATCTAAACGAGGTTTCCCATCTTTAGCTCTCCCGAAATGGGCTACATTGGATGCATCGACCATAACTTTCAATTAATCACCTTACAATTATTCTCGTATTCTGCAAGTATTCTCTGTTTCCCATTTGCACTCCTTAAAATAATTTTAATAATCTCTTCATTTATTTCAACAGTATTATATGAGGCAAATTCCTTTCCTCTTAATTTTAAGGATGAAGCTGTTCCTGCAGTGGCAAATGTTGACTCTCCCATTCTCCATACATGGGGCATATGTTTATGACCTGAAAGCACTAAACTAGCGCCTCCTTCTATTATTGATTGTAGTATATCTCCAGCATCACTTAAAACATTCCTTTCTCGGCCGGTTTTAGGTACTGGTATAATGTGATGATGTAAGGCTATAATTGAATATAAGTTATCATTTTGAGCTTTCTTAAGTTCAATCTCCATATATTTCTGCTGAGTTCTGCCTACTTTACCATAATCTAAATCAGGTTCAGTACTGTCCAATCCAATTATTTTTATACCTTTTTTATGTAAGTTTAAGGTGTCGAAACGATTTTTAATTAACTCCCCAAAGCACTGATCTCCTACATGTCTAGCGTCATGATTTCCTGGAACTATCATCATAGGTGTTTTAATATTATCTAAATAGCATACTGCTTCTTTAAATTCCATGTAGTAACCATTTTCAGTTATGTCTCCCGTTATTATGGTTACATCTGGTTGTATTTCATTAATCTCATTTATAACTTTATTTAATAGCTCTTCATGAAAAGCTAATGCACCAACATGTAAATCGGAGATGTGTGCTATTGAAGCCATTTAACTTAACCTCATGATGGCTTCTGCAAGATCTCCTTGTGTTTCTTTTAAAACCGCTAAAACTTCTTCTTTACTAGCTCCAGTTTGAGCGGAGACTAATTCAATATCATCTTCTGGAATTTCTAATTCAACTTCAATTTTCTGTTCTTTAGCTTTACCAGTTATTTGATAAGTTTGTTGACCCATGAAATCCGTTACATTGACTTTAGGATCAAGTATAAGGAGTTCTTTATCTTTAAATTTTATGATAACTTCACTGACGCCTTTCACGTCTTTCATATCCATGCCCATTTGCTTCATAGCTTTTTGCATTTGCTTTAATTGTTTAGGATTCATACCCGCACCAGGTATCATTTAAAAGCCTCCTTTCCTAGTTTTTACAGCTTGCCCTGTTTTAAAATCCATCATTTCAGGACCACATAAAATTGACCTTCCAAAGGCCAGTAATTCATCCTTTGAGTTCACGATTAAAATTTCTTCACTAGACCTTATATTACTATCACAATCTATTATAAATTTAGCAAATATACTTTTTCCTTCCACCGCGAAGGGTTCAGCTTCTTCATTTACAATAACTCGGTTATGAGGGTAAGGTAAATATCTATGTAAACGAAGGGCTCCTTCTTTTCCTAATACTAAAACACCATCACTAGCACGTAAAGTGGCAATAAGTTTATCATTATCATAAACATGTCTTATTTTACCTGTTTTCTTACTTTTAACTATATTTATATTCCCATTAAAAAGAGCTTTCCCTGAACCTGATCCAAATTGATAATCTGCAATATACTTAACTTTCCGTTCATCATCTAAATCAATTTTTAAAGAGGAATTTTTATATTCATATTTTAATTGAGATTTTAAAGACGATTCTAATGAATTTTCAAACATTTTCATAATATCTGCACTTATGATAACCTCTTCATACTTATTTAAGTGATTCATTAAAATTCTATATACAAATTTTTTAGCATCTTCATCTAATGTGGATGGTGATTCATTTTGAGCTAGAGGATATACTTCATCAATTTCTAATGGAATTATTGCAAATGGAACATCAACTACAATCACCTGTAAATCATCAGATGTTCCTAGAACATTTAAGTTTAGATTTTCAATGTTAGAATAAAAATTATTTATATTTAAAGAAATATTTTTGGAATAAGGTTTCTCACTTGGAGGGAGTATCAATAACCGCTTCGATATAGATAATCTTTTTAATTTATTCAGATGGCGATTTATCTCTACTCTCTGTAATGATTCAGATCCGGTGTAAAAGAAGGCAGATTTTTTATTAGAGGGATCATATTTTTCAATTTTAGATGTATATTTTTTTAGATTCCGCAAAGCTTCTAGGAGGTAAGGATGTACCCTACATCTCTCTTCCACTAACTCCCATAAACTACCCTCCGATATTGACTGTTTAATCAATCGTATTTCCGCGAAGCTTATGTTTAAATTATGCTGGGCTATAAGCTTCATTCTCGCATCCTTAGGCATTTTTCGCAGGTCATCGGGAGTGTAAGTACAACATACTTCACAGGAACAGGGCATTTGATATAAATTTTCTAATTTATATGTTCCATTCGGCATTAAGAACCGGTCATCCTGTGCGTAAAGAATATAAGCTGCCGAATCAAACAAGTCACAACCTAAAGCCACCGCAAAAGCGAATATCATCGGATGCCCCGCACCCATAAGGTGTCTAGGCCGAGAATCAGGAAGATTATCTACTGAAGACATTATTACATCTAATAATGTGGAGTATTGGTATGATTCCATTAAAGGAACCACAGCACCTATGGGATGGACTTCAAAATCCATACCCCCAATAGTCTGAGCACATTTAGCACGTAAATCAATATATGTAGAACCCTGAACTACTGAGTTGAGCATCATATCTTTTCTAACATTTAATGATTCTTTAGCCCTTTTAATGGTAATTTCAAGTTCTTTCTCTGCTCTTCCACGTTTCACGAATGGTGGTGTGGGTATGTCTAAGGATGTACCTATATCTGCACCTATTTTCTCCTGGAATTCTATGATATCCTGGTTGCTAACATCTATATCTCCATATTCTGATAATTGAAATGAACCGGAATCAGTTACTATGGGTCCTGAAAAATTTATGAGATTGTGAACTCCATTTTCTAATGCTTTAATTCTTAGATCCTTATTTTTGTATATTATGTAAGCATTTGTTATGACTATTTCTGCTCCGAACTTTTTAACATCCAGTGTTTGCCGTCCGGGATGAATAACTGGCATTAAAGCAGGAGTTATTACATTTCCATGAGGAGTTTTAAGTACTCCAACTCTTCCG
>Ga0187851_10002857_pt1 | contig 14935 bp, 7 predicted proteins | sample June2016WEW_6_10_FD_132997 | JGI IMG/M metagenome (GOLD analysis project Ga0187851, IMG submission 132997) | Peatland microbial communities from SPRUCE experiment site at the Marcell Experimental Forest, Minnesota, USA - June2016WEW_6_10 | ecosystem: Environmental > Terrestrial > Soil > Wetlands...
ATATCGTGTGTCGTCGTTTTCCCAGCAATAGTGCCCTGAAGAACCCATTTGCCCGTCATATGATCGAGTAAGGAATCCTTAAGCGCATGTTGTTGTGCCAAAGCTGAGAATGACATGAGCGCCATTGAGACAAATGTCCTGAAGATCGTGGTCATTGGTGAATAGCTCCGCACGGTGTGATATCCCAGTTGTTTGTCTTGCGTACCTCGTTGTTACTCCGGCGCGGCGACGAAGCGGTAGCCCACGCCGCGTACGGTGAGCAGGTGCCGGGGCGTGGTTGGATCGTCCTCGATGTAGCGCCGCAGCCGCACGATGAAGTTGTCGATGGCGCGCGTGTCGGTATCCTCGTGCAGGCCCCAAACGTCCTCCAGCATGGCCTTGCGCGAGACCGGTTTGCCCTCGTGTTCGATCAGGTAACGGAGCAGATTGGCCTCCATCAGGGTCAGCGGGAACACCTTGCCGCGAACGCACAGCTCGAGCCGGTCGAAGTCGACCGAGATCTCGCCAAACGCGTAGCTGTCGGGGGGCTGGCTGGCGGCGCCGTCCGTCGCGGCGGGGCTGGCCGCGGCGGCGAGCAGCCATTCATTGCGCCGCAACAGGCTGCGCAGGCGCGCCAGCAGCATGGCCAGCTCGAAGGGTTTGGTGAGGTAGTCGTCGGCGCCGGCGGTGAAACCGCGCAGCACGTCGTCGGGGTGGTTGCGCGCGGTCAGCATGAGGGTCGGAATGAACTGCCCCTTCTGGCGCAGCTCACTGATGACCGTGAAGCCGTCGATGCCGGGGAGCATGACGTCCAGCATGACGACGTCGAAGGGCGGAGACGGCGCCAGCAGCAGTTCCAGGGCGGCCTCGCCCGTGTCCACCACGTGCACCTGGTAGTTCTCCGCTTCGAGGTTGAAGCGCAGGCCGTCCGCCAGGTGGTGCTCGTCTTCGACAATCAGAACGCGACGCATCGCTTCACCGCACGCGCGGGAGCTGCAGCACGAAGGTGCTGCCGTGTCCCGGGCCCTCGCTCTCGGCCCACGCCCGTCCGCCGTGCTGTTTGGCCACCGCGCGCACGATGTACAACCCCAGGCCGGTGCCTTTGACGCGCGCGGCGAGCTGCCCTTGCACGCGGTAGAAGCGCTTAAAAACGCGCTTCAGCTCGCTTTTCTCCAGGCCCGGCCCCTGATCGCGCACGCGCAGCGTGACGAATGTGTCGTCCACCACCGCCGTTTCCACGACGATTTTCGCCGTATTGCCCGAGTATTTCACGGCGTTGTCGATCAGATTGGCAACCGCCGCCCGTACGTCGTCGAGATCGCCCAGGATCGTGACGGGAGGCCCGGGCGAGTATTCGAGCGCCCGCTCGGGGACGTGATGCAACTGCCGCGTACGATCCAGACACTCCTCCACGAGAGCGTTGATTTCGATGTTCGTCAGATTCAGCTTGGGGCCCGAGAGGCCCATGCGCCCGGTGCGGAGCACCTGCTCGATGGTTGCTAGCAAGCGGTCGCTGTCGGCCAGCATGATGCGGTAAAACTCGGCGCGTTTGGCCTCGTCGACGGCGCGCGTCTGGAGCGTTTCCAGGTACAGCCGGATCGAGGCCACGGGCGTCTTCAGCTCGTGCGTGACGGCGTTGATAAAGGCGTCGTGTTGTTCGTTGCGGCGGATTTCGCGGACCAGGAAGATCGTGTTCAGGACGACGCCGGCGATGATGAAGGCCAGCATCAGCACGCCCAGGAACAGCAGAATGCCGTTGCGCCAGTTGAGCAGCACCCAGCCGATGTAGAGGATCAGGATGACGAGGATCAGGCTGGCGCCGAGAGTGATGAACAGCGCCATCGATTTGCGGCGGCTCTCGAGCACCATGACTCCAGCTTAACCCTGCCGGCGCGCGAGCACGGCCGACGGGAGGAGTACTGGGGTATTGGACGAGAAGCGCGGAGCGGGCGCGATGGAGCGGATGAGCCGATTCGGCCTGATCGCGCGCGGCTCAGGCCGCCTGCCGGCGCGCGGCGCCCGGTTGGCCGGCGGGAGCCAGTCGCGCGACTTTCACCGCGCGGGCCAGGCCCAGCTTCTCGCACAGCCGAATCGTCATATAGGTGATGTCCAGCTCATACCATGCCAAGCCGTGCCGGGCCGAGACCGGATGGGCGTGGTGGTTGTTGTGCCAGCCTTCGCCGAAGCTCAGCAGCGCCACGAACCAGTTGTTGCGCGAATCGTCGCGCGTGGCAAACCGGCGCGAGCCCCAGATGTGGGTGATGGAATTGACCATCCACGTCACGTGCTGGCCCGCGGTGACGCGGAAGAAGATGCCCCACAGGACGAATGGGATGCCGCCCACGGCCAGCAGCACGAGTCCGAGGAGCGTCAGCGGGACCCAGTGATAGCGGCTGAGCCAGACATAGAAAGGATCCTTGGCCAGGTCGGGTGCGTAGCGCGCGCATTCGGCGGTATTGGCGTTGGTCGGATCGCCGGTCAGCATCCACAGAATGTGCGCCCACCAGCGCCCATCGCGCGGCGTGTGCGGATCGCCGGGCAGATCGGAGAACTGGTGATGCACGCGGTGCGTGGCCACCCATGGGATCGGTCCGCCCTCCAGCGCCAGCGTGCCGCAAATCGCCAGGAAGTACTCAAAGTAGCGCGGCACTTTGTAACCGCGGTGGGTCAGCAGCCGGTGGTACCCCATGCCGATGCCCAGGCTTAGCGAGAGCCAGTACAGTCCCAGCGCCGTGAGAAACGCCGGCCAAGTGAAGAAAAACAGCGCGGCCAGGGCTCCGATATGGAACGCGGTGAAAGCAGTCGCCGAGATCCAGTTCACGCCCTCCCGTTTGAGGAAGGGTGCGGAGTGTTTGACGATTGGTGCGGTGTCGTTAACGCTAGGTGCTGTGTCGATGTGCAAGCCAGTCCTCGCCCGGTTCATTCCAGCGGCCGCCCCTCTGAGGACAACCATCTAGCTTGAAGGTATCAAGGGCTCCGCCGGCGCCACGTAAGAGTTGTGTAATAGTGGCGTGCGGAATGGCCACGCCTGGGCCGGCCTTCGCTGGAGCCCTCGCCCCGCAATGAATGTGGAGCCATCGCCGCCGCCCGCGGTTTGACAACAACATTCGGGATTCGCTACAAAGAAAGGGTCAAAGACTGCTCCTCAGTAGCTCAATGGTAGAGCATTCGGCTGTTAACCGAAGGGTTGTAGGTTCGAGTCCTACCTGAGGAGCCAATTCTTTTCCCTCCGCAATTCCAGCCCCCATTGGTTAACGCCGACGCTCATCCTGCGTCCACCCCCTCCACGCGAATTATCCCCAATAAAGCCAACCATTTCCAGACGGTCCCATTCTCCACGTCAAAACTCGGAGAGTCCGCTTGGTCGCCCTGGTGAGTCCCTTTTCTCCTCCTCTGGCCTGACTTCTCCGCGACGCCGGAGAGTGCCCCGGCTTGGTTAACACAACCGTCCGTCTCGGTTTACACTTTTCGAACTCGCTGCGTATGTTTACAGCAGCGTGCCTCTCGCACGCTCCAGCAGCCACTCGACAGCGGAACGACCGTGAGGCGGACTTTCGCTGTGGTGCCAATCCACAGCGAGGTGAACCGTCTTGAGCATTTCAGCCGAGGATTTCCAATCTGTCGCCCGCATCCTCGCCGCCGGCTACCTCCGCGTCCGTGCCGCGCGCCGCCGCGAACCTTCAGTTGATAGTCCGCCCACGCAGAGCCTTCATGGACATGAGGTTAACAGCCTCGAGAAAGGGGAGACGCGTGGACACACAAACCGCGATTCGGAAACAGATTGACGACTTGAGCAGAATGACCGTCACCCAGCTCCGCCAGAAGCACCTGGAGGTGTTTGGTGAGGAATCTCGATCGACCCACAGACAGTTCCTGTTTCGGAGGATCGCCTGGCGCATCCAGGCGCTGGCCGAGGGCGGGTTGTCTGAGCGCGCGCGGCGGCGCGCTCTGGAGATCGCCAATGACGCAGACCTGCGCATCCGGGCGCCCAGGAGCAGGTTCGGGCAGGACCCTACGCTGGATCCCAAGTTGAGCGTCAGGCGCAAAGTGGCCGGTGACCTCGACTCGAGGCTCCCGCCGCCCGGATCCTACTTGGAACGAGAGTACAAGGGCCGGCGCGTCATTGTGAAGATCCTCGTTGGCGGATTTGAGTTTGATGGCCAGATCTATAGGTCCCTCAGCGCAATCGCGCGCGAAGTGACGGGCACGAAGTGGAACGGTTTCCTCTTTTTCAACCTGGCACCGACCGGGGAGGCCTCCAATGGCAAGTCCAAGCGCTACCGCTATTACGTCTGCTACAACGCGCAGCAAAAGGGATGGAAGAACTGCGAGACGAAGTCGGTTCCCGCCCAGGCAATCGAAACCGCGGTCCTGGACAGCATTCGCCGCATTGGGACTGATCCCAAACTGGCCGAGGCGGTTGCCACCGAAGCCCTGACCCAGGTGGCGCGCCGGCGCCACGAGGTTGGCCAGGAGTCGGAGGCGCAACGTCGAAGCCTCCGGCAACTGAGCCAAAGCCTCGCTCGAGAGGCGGCGGACACCAGCATGGACACCGGAGCGCGATTCGAGCGGCTCGCCACGCTGCAACGGGAGATCGAGACTGCGGAACGCCGGTTGGCGGAACTGACCACCGAGCGTATGCCCACATGCTCCGGCGCCTTCACGTCGCTGAGCCTGGTGCTCCGTTTCAGACAAAACTCGTATCCCTTGAGGCGAACACCGCGCCCGAAGAGCTGGATGATTTGGGAGCCCTCACTCTTGCCGATGTTCATCAAGCCCATCGTGCTGACCCGCCAGCTGCTCCAGCCCTCGCTGAATTTCCGGGAACCGATGAGAAGGTTGACCGGGCTATCACCGCTATTGAGGTCCGCAAAGAGCGACTTTGAGAAATCCTTGTCTTGTGTCGGCAGACCCTGGTCCTGGCAGAGTTTGAGGAGCTTCGTTTCGTCGCCGACGTTGATCACGCCGAAGTAGTCGTTCTCGCCGACCCGGATGCCCAGTTCGCCTTCGGCACCCTTCAGATTGTCGACGTGCAGCGCGGCCTCGCTGTCCGAATTGAACAGCGTTTGGAGTATCCCCTCATAGAGGGCGGCCGGCGTCGCGTGCTGCTTTATCAGGTAACCGAAGGCGCCGGCGAAAATCGGCCGACCTCTCTCATCATTCAGACCTGGGTCCCCGTTGAGCAACCGATCGATGAAGTCGACGCTCTCCTGGCGTTCGCGGACGAACCGGTCGAAGAACAACAGCACGTCCAAAACGTCCGAGACGGCGCGTTTGTTCTCTGTGCGCACGGCGTTCACGCTTCCGCCGACGAAGATCCACAACGGCTTTTCGATCAGAAAGGGAGCAAAGCTTGTCTTACGGTCAGCATACAGCCGTTGTTGCTGATAAAAGGCGAGTAGGCCAGCCGTCAAGTAAACTCGCCGCTGCTCCTCGTTTTGCTCCTCGGAAAGGTTTCGAATGTGGTAGTCCTTTCCATAACCGTCTTCGTAGAAGTACTTGTAGGAATAATCAACGAGGATGCACTTGGCGTACTCCTGGGTCAGGGCCGGCTTGTTCGCAGCCTTCATCGCCTGGCCGAACGTGGCTGAATACTCGAATGAAAAGCCGCTCTCACTGAGGCGGTTCCGCATCCCCATCCACTCCTCGCCGCCCGCGCCGCGATGGCCTTCGTCAACGAGAACCAGGTTGTCGCCCTCATCCGCCCATTTCTCCAGGCGCTCTCGCTCCTCCTGGAAGTGCCTGTTGTTTGTCTCAAGAGATCGGCTGATGGTGGCGGCGGTGTGGCGTTCGGCCTCCCGGCTAAGCTGCGGCAGGACGTTGGCGGCGACATCGCCGGCGACAACAACGGCGTCACAATGGAAGAGCTTTTCGCAGGTCTCCTGATCGAGCGACCGACCGTCATCGGTCAATCCGCTGAAGAGGAGGTACTCTTCACGTTCGAACGAATCAATGGCGAGACGATTGAGCACGAGAATGCCGGACTTGCCCTTCAGGCTCTCTACGACCCGTATGCGCACCGGGTGGCCGGTGATCTGGAATCTCAGAGTGGCTTCTGGCGTCGCGCAGGTCTTTGCGGCGTCGATGGCATGTTCACCAAGAGGGTGCGAGATTCGGTAGAGAAACTCCCCGTCGACGTTTTGGTGCGTCTTCGAGATCAGATGGTAGCGGCCCGGCTTCACGTCCGGTCGCGGCGTATGGCGCAAATCGAAGGTCAGGGTTGCGTCGTCAAAGGTGGCAAGGTCCCCAAGGATGAACTTCGACAGTTGCCAGAACATGCGGCCAACCCAATCGAGGCGTTGGCGGGTTTCATCTAATTGGACCCTCAGCCGGTCGTGAACGTCCTCATCGAAGTTCTCCAGGAGCTTCCGTCTCGTATCAACGAGACGGCTTTGGATCGCTTCTTCCATTTCGGCCTGCAACTTCAGGAAGGCCGCGTCGATTTGTTCGGGGGTACGGCAGGTCTGGTAGATGGCGTAGACACGCTTCTCGAAATCGACGCCGGATTCGAGGGTGCCCAGGATGTCGTCACTGGCGCCGAAGACGCCGGAAAAGAGATTGAACTTCTCGTTGAGGAGCTGGAAGACTCGCTTGTCGGCTTCGTTCCGCTCGTTGAGGAAATTGATGACCACCACATCATGCTTCTGGCCGTAACGATGACAGCGACCAATGCGTTGCTCGATTCGCTGAGGGTTCCATGGCAGGTCGTAGTTGATCACAAGTGAGCAGAATTGGAGATTGATGCCTTCCGCTGCAGACTCCGTAGCGATGAGAATCTCTGCGTGGTCCCGGAAGTGCTCTATCAGAGCCAGGCGCTTGTCGGCCAACTTGGAGCCACTGAGCCGTCCCAGTGGTGAATTGACGCGCGCCCATTCCTGATAAATGCGGTCCACGTCGGGTCCGGTGTTCGTGCCGTTGAACAGTACGATTCTTCCGCCATAGCCGTTGGCTTCCAGAAAGTTGCGCAGGTACTCTTGCGTGCGGCGAGACTCCGTGAAAACGACGGCCTTGCGCAGTGCCCCGATCTTCTCCATCTCGTCGAAGCCGATCTGCAGTGCCGTGAGGAGCGCGCGGGTCTTCGCGTCGATTTGAATAGAGCGTGCCCACTGCACGAAGCGGTCGAGCTCGGCGATTTCGGAGTCCAGTTTCTTCAGATCGACGGGTGCGGGCGATGGGGGTAGATCGGCGACGGGGATTTCGCCGCCGTTCGCGGGCTCGTCCAATAGCTCAGAATTCAGTTCATCTTCTTCGATCAGCTTCTCTGCCAGACCCTCGCCCTCAGGCAAAGCCGCACCAGCGTGGGCATGCGCCTTGAGGACCAATAGGCGTTGGCGGATCATTTCGAGCGTGCCCGCCACGGCCTGAGAACTGGAGGACAATAGCTTGCGCAAAATCATCGTCGTTAGCTCCCGCTGACGACGGGGGATGGAGTAGGTGTCATCCCTCCGCAGGAATGCCGAAACGGCTTCGTAGAGTTGCTGTTCGGAGTCGGCGGGCGTAAACGGGCGCGTAATCGGCCGGCGCTCAGTGTATTTCACGTACTCCAGGACCTGGCTGCGTAGCGTCCGGTAGCAGAAGGAGCGAAGCCGGTCCTTCAAACCGTCCAGGTCGCCGTCCTTCGAGCAGTACTGCGTTCGGAAGGCGGTCAGGTCCCCGAACAGGTGCTCGTCGATCAGGGTAGAGAGGCCGTAGAGTTCCAGCAATGAGTTCTGCAGGGGGGTGGCGGTCAGCAGCAACTTCCTGCGGTCCGCAATGGCCGTGCGGATGGCTTGGCCCATCTTGTTGCTTGTGCGGTAGGCGCCTCGGAGCTTGTGCGCCTCATCAATTACGACGAGATCCCACGGTACGAGTTGCACCTCGCTTGCCATGCGACTGGCGAAGTTCATGGAAACGATGACGACTCCGGGGCCGGTGAAGGGGGCCGCGCTCCCTTCACGGATGGCATCCCGGTACGAAGCCGAATCGAGGATGATGCTGGGAAGATGGAATTTTTCCGAGAGTTCCATGCTCCACTGTTTGCGGAGAGACGCCGGGCAGATGACCAGCAACTTCCGACGACGCTCGGCCCAACACTGGCACAGCACCAGGCCCGCCTCGATTGTCTTGCCGAGGCCAACTTCATCGGCCAGCAGCACGCCTTTCGATAGAGGCGACCGGAACGCGAACAGCGCGGCCTCAATCTGGTATGGGTTCAGATCGACGGCGGCATCGAACAGGGAAACCGACAATTTCTCCACGCCGTCCGTTCCGGACCGGCGGGTCAACTCGTTGCCGAAGTACTTGGCATGATAGCTCGTCGACACTGACCCTCTTAAGGCCGGCGCGGCCATCGCGACCGTCCGATATCGTTTCCCGTCAGGACCATTGTCGATCATCGAGGGCGTTGACGTGTGCCCAGCTTTTCGGAATGAAAAGATTGGTGCCGTTGGATCTTTGGAAGGGCAATCAGACGGGGATTCAAGTTCGGCAGCCGATGACAATGCGCTGGTACGATTCCGCAACGGAGGTCAGAAGGGCACATCGTCGTCGGTCAGATTAGTCGTCGGCGCTTCCGGCGTCTCCTGTTCGTCCTCGGGGAGCGATCCGAAATCTTCGGGCGGTTCATCCTCCGGCATCTCGCTGTGGTTGAGTTCGATCAAACCGAAAGTGTTCGGAGCGGGGCGCGTGAAAATCTCATTCCGCTTCACGTAGCCGCTGAGGGAACCGCTCAGCGAGACCCGGCTGTTCTTGTCCACCGGGCGGCCGAGCGATTTCAAGAGCTCCGTGATATGCAAGGGCTTGCCGGCCTTCAGGATCGCCTCGCGCGCCTTGGCCACCGCGCTTCCTGGCCGCAGGACTTGGGCGGGGGAAGCAGAACTTCCGAATGGTTCCTTCGGGAGAATCCGAATGGTTTCCTGAAGCGCCTGGAGGTAGGCATTGGCTGCCGCGAGTTGCTTCTCCAGGTCCCGGATCTCCAGTTCCTTCTTTTCTATACGCTTGAGTAGGTCGTCGCGGAATTTCATTGGTTGGCCTCCAGGATGATCCAGTATATGACCAGCAAGCGCGGGAAGTCAATAAATGGAAAAGACTGCGCAAGATGGAAAACAGCTATTGTGCGAACCCCCGCTCGTCTGGTAACCTTTGGGGGAAGGAGGTCCTCTTGGATCAAGTCAGACCGCTTCTAGTCAATCAATTGGAGGCCTGCAAGCGGGTTTCTCCCAACAGGGTGGCGTATTGGATGGCGCGTGATCTTCAACCGCTGCTAGGGTATACCAGCTGGGAGAACTTCGCGAATGTGATAGAGAAGGCAAAGATGGCATGCGAGAGTGCCGGAGTGGACGCTGGTGGTCAGTTTCATGAGGTCACGAAGGGGATAGCGGCCGGAAAGGGAGCGGAAGTCCAGAGGACCGACATGTTTCTCTCTCGGTATGCCTGCTACGTGATCGCGATGAACGGCGATCCTCGCAAAACGGAAGTGGGCCTCGCCCAGGCCTACTTCGCGGTGCAGACCCGCCGTCAGGAGATCCGGGATCAGAACCCCGAGTTGCGGCGTTTGGAAATGCGCCAGCGGGTGAAGGAAGCCAACCGGAGCCTGACCTCGGCGGCCACCCGCCATCGCGTCCTACGTCTTGCCGCCGGCGGCGTCTGGCGTGCTGGGCGGTGTGCTAGCCACACCCAACCCGGGCGGCCAGGTCGTTGTCGGCATCAACAGCGACGGCTCGCTGAACTATGCGGCCTCGAGCGGCGGCATGGCGCCGCCGGGCAGCGCGGGGCTCACGTATTGGACCGGCTCCGCCGTCCGCGTCGCGACGTATCTGGACCTGGTGGCGATGCTCGGGACTGGCGCGACCGCAGTGACTAATCTCGGCCTCGGCTCGCAGTTCCAGGCTCCCATCAATGGAGCGCCTGGAATGTGGCCATCGTTTGCGCCAGTTGCCACCAGCGGGAACTATGCCGACCTCAGCAACAAGCCAATCATCCTCACCGATCCATTGGTGTCAGCGGGTGATTTCCTGATCGGCGGTACGGGCGGTGTCTTCGCGCGCCTGGAGAACCCGGGCAACGGCACGTGGTGCATCAACGAGTCAAACGGGACCGTGACGCTGATTACGTGCCCGGGTGCCGGCGGGAGTGGCCTCACCTATGTCGGATTGACGATGCCGGGCGCCTTCACAGTAAGCGGCAGCCCGCTCCTGGCGAATGGAACGATTGCGGTTTCCGCCAATGGCACAACCCTGCAATACATCCGGGGCGATGGCACGGTGGCCGCCTTTCCGACGGCCTGGCCTTGGTCTGGTCTCTCCAATGTGCCCTCCACTTTCGCGCCGAGCCTGCACGCGGGTACGCACGCCGCGGCCGGCAGCGACCCGTTGAGCCTCTCGGCCTCGCAGATTGGCTTCGGCTATCCCTACGGCTCGCTCTCCGGGGCGCCGGCGATCCCCGCGGCCTCTGCCGCCACTCCGGCCATGGACGGAACGGCCGCGGCGGGCTCGTCTGCCAGTTACTCGCGGGCGGATCACGTCCACCCGACCGACACGAGCCGCCAGGCGGCTTTTGGATCTCAGGGGCAGAATAGCGTGTATGCGGGCCCGGCGACCGGGGGCAGCGGGGCGCCCACGTTCCGCGCGCTCGACTCTGCCGACATTCCGAACAACGCAGCCAACACCTCCGGTAACGCGGCCACAGCGACAGCCTTCGCCTCCACGCCGACGCCCTGCTCAGCGGGCAACTATCCGCTGGGGATCGCCGCGAGTGGCAACGCTACTGGCTGCACCCCGGCCGCCACGGGCACGGTGACGAATAACGAGGGCGCGTTCACTCCCCAATACCTGCTGATCGGGAACGGTGGGCCGGACGCGAAGGTATCGACGCCCTATCTCGACAGCTCATGGATCCTGAACAATCCCGCTGGCTTCAAGAGCGGAGGGGCCGGTAGCGGATTCGTGCAGATGGGCGGCGCCACCTCCGGGGCGGTGACGGTCACCGTCCAGTCGGCGGCTGGCTCATGGACACTGACGCTGCCGAACACGTCCGGAGTCAACGGGCAGACCTGGGTGACAGACGGCAACGGGAATATGTCCTGGTACTCGCTCCCCACCGCGTTGCCGCCCAATGGACAGGCGGGCGGCGATCTCAGCGGCTCGTACCCGAATCCGATGGTGGCGCAGATTGGAGGGGCGGCGCTGCCCACATCCGGTTCCATCACCAAGACCAACAGCGCCAGCCAACTTGTCGCGGCGGTGGCTGGGACGGATTACGTGGCGCCGAACGGCAACATCACGGGCAATGCAGCGACGGCGACCGCGCTGGCCAGCGCTCCCACGACCTGCAACTCCGGCAATTATGCCCGCGGCGTCGGCGCGAATGGCAATGCCACTGGCTGTACGCCGGCCAATGCCGGGACTGTAACGAGCGTAACCTTCACCGGCGACGGGACGGTCCTCAGCTCGACGCCCTCCGCCGCCGACACCGGCAGCGGCACGGTTACGGCGACGCTCAACACGCAGACCAAGAACACGTTCCTGGCTGGGCCGAGTTCAGGTTCAGCAGCCAACCCCACATTCCGGAATATCACGGCGCCGGACCTGCCGACGCAGACCCTCAATTACTGGTTCCCCGGCACCGTCCTTCCGCCGACCAACGGCAGCAGTCAGCCCCTGGGAGGAACGGGACTCGCGAACACAGTGCGGTTCATCATTTTCACTTTGCCCTTCAACACGTCGATCAGCAAAGCCTCCATCGACATATCAACCATCGATGCCAGCCAGACTGCCGATTTCGGGCTTTACAATGCGGCCGGAACCTCAAAGCTGTGGTCGATCGGTTCGGGCAATGGAATCAGCCTTGGGTCCGGCGGCGTCGTGTCGGCAACGAACACGACGGTCACTCTGGCAGCCGGTTCGTACCTGTTCGCCTGGACGGAAAGCGGCACGGTCGGGGTTATCTACACCTGGAACATGAACACCGGTTTGTACCAGTTGCTCGCATCAGGGTCGAGCTACAAGTACGGCACCTGCACGAACACGGCGACGGCCGGTGTGCTGCCCGCCTCCTGCGGGACACTGGTCGCCGCGGCGTCGGCCTTTAACGTGGCCGCGGTCATGCTGGAGCCTTAACCGATGAGGAAAACTCTGCTCCTTCTACTGCTGGCCACGCCGGCCAGGGCAACCACCTATTACGTCGACAACTGCGTCGTCACCGGCAGCGATTCGAACAATGGGACGAGCACATTGACGCCCTGGCTGACGATTGCCCACATCAATGCTCAGACCTTCAACCCTGGAGACTCGATCCTATTTCAGCGCGGCTGCATCTGGCACGAAAAGCTGCTGCCGCCGTCCTCCGGCTCGAGCGCGAGCCAGATCACCTACGCCGACTATGGCAGCGGCAACAAGCCGATCCTGGACGGGGCGACTGCGCCAGTACATTGGGGCCGCGGCGGCGGTTCCTATGCCCTGCAGGACACATTCGAGTCGGACGCCTACAGCGCGTCCTGGAGCTCAACGCAGGGCAGCGTGAACACCTGGGCCGGGTTCGGGATTACGGGGCCCTCCGGAGGCGGCAATTACGGAGCCGCGCTGGCGTCGGCTCAGCAGTGCACCTGGAACGGGGCGAACGCGACGGAGTACTGGTTCGAGACGTGGGTGCAGGCCGGTGCATCCCCCGCCGCGCGCACCTATGTGGGCCAGTTCGGCAATGGCGGGACGGCCATCCTCGCCATCATGTTTTCCTCCAGCACGGACACCACCCCAAACGTCCTTCGGGTTTACAATTACGCCACCAGTCAGCAGTTTTTCGGAACCACGGCCATCGCCGCTTCCACCTGGTACAAGGTGAAGACCCGGCTGGTCATCAGCGCCACCGCGGGCGAGATCGACGTTTGGTTGAGCGGCGGCTCCGGCTGGTTCCTGGAGTTCGCGCAGAGCGGCGTCAACACCGGCTCATCCAGCATCACCCGCGTGACCATGGGTTACGCCAACGTCGCCTCCCAGACTTCCTACTTCGACTATTTCGAGATCGCGGCCACGGACCCGTCGCTCCCGTCGACCACATACCTCTTCTCCACGCTCACTACGAATCCGCTCACGTCCGCCCCCATCAACTTGACCCGCATCTGGTACGGAAACAACATCGCCAGCATCGTGGAGTATCCCCAGAACGCGGGCGCGGGCAGCGGCGTCAGCCCGGGGCAGTGGGATATCACGGGCGCGAACGCCGGCCTGTCCTCGATTGTCTGGGCGGGGACGACCGGCAATATCACTAACGTCGAGTGGCCGACCATCGACTATGACGTGAGAGTTTACGGCCAGAGCTACCTGACGTTTCAGAACCTCATGTTTATGCGAGCGCTAGTGCGCGGCATGAACCACGGAACCAACTCGCAGCCCTCTCACAACCAGATCCTGTTCTGCGACTTCTGGGATAACAACGGCAGCGGCTCTTACGTCAACAAGGACGGAACGATTTACGGGATTGATTCCTACACGTTCAGCCACAACACGTTCTACCGCAACTACATCCACACCGCGGCGACGGTCTATCAGGGCGGGAGCGGGCACGGCCTCTATTGCACGAAATGCACGAACACGCTCATCGAATACAGCGATTGCCAGAGCAATGGCAATTACTGCACTCAGCTTCAGGACGCTTCGAACTACAACACCTATCGCTACAGCCGCTCGATCGGCGAGCAAGGCCTGCTGAGCCTGACCACGGACCTGATCGGCGGCTCCACCGGCAATTCCATTTACGACAACATCAGCGTGAATGAGTACCAGTGCGTCGTCGCGACGAGCGCTACCGGAAACTATCTCTACTACAACACCTTCGCCGGCTTCTCTTACCGCGGCTTCGCCAACAACAGCGGCACGTTCGGCGTGGTCGAAAACAACATCTTCTGGACGACGGTTGCAGGTGCACAGGTCATCTTCACTTCGGCCGGAACGGGCTTCGCGTCGAACTTCAATATTTACGGCACAGAGCAGAGCAATTTCATCTATTCCGAGGGCACCTACTACAGCACGCTCTCCGCGTGGGGGCAGGCCGGCGCGCAGGACAAGACGGGCGATCCGCTCTTTGCCGCGTTGGCCAGCAACAACGTCTCGCTGACTGGCGGCTCACCGGCGCACAACGCGGGCATGGACCTTTCCGCCACTGTGCCCTACGGCTGGAGCCCCGTCTCGCCGCTTGGGTTTCCGCCCGCGCTGTTGAGCCGGAGCGTTCTTGGCAAGTACGACATCGGCGCTTTCGTCTATCTGCCGAGCGGCCCTGGCACTCTTCTGGGCGGAAGTGTCACGCCGGGCGGCGCAGTCACCACGAAATAGCCCATCGCACTGGGAAAGGACATCGATGCGGGTCATCATTTCTTACAAGAACTTCGCGGCGAACCGCAATATCAGCCACATCGGACTGGGCGTCGCGGCTCTGAACAACAGCAAATGCTTCAACCGTGCCGGGATCATAACCGACGTTTGGTCGACCATGGATGCCGCCGACCTGACGCGGCAATTGAAGGCGAACACGGATGTTTCGCATGTCGTGATTTCGGCGCCGTGGATTCCAACCGTCGATTTACAGAAGATGACGATGGAGTTCCCGCGGATCCAGTTCGCCATGAACTGCCACAGCAACGTGGGGTTTCTGCAGGCGGACGCCAATGGCGTGAGGCTCATTGGCGAAGCGATGGAAATCCAGCGCGGCGCCGCGAACTTCCACGTCGCCGGCAACAGCCGCAGGTTCGTGGACTGGGCCAGTGTGACGTTTGGAACCCCGTTCACCTATCTGCCGAATTTGTATTTCCTGGAGGGTTCGCCGGATCACTACAGACCGCCATTCCACGGGGGTCTGCTGCGCGTCGGAGCCTTCGGGGCGACCAGGCCACTGAAGAACCTGATGTCGGCCGCGGGGGCGGCTCTGACCATCTCCCGGTTCTTCGGAGGGGACCTGGAGGTGTGGATCAACAGCGGGCGGGACGAGG
>Ga0187851_10002861_pt1 | contig 14928 bp, 11 predicted proteins | sample June2016WEW_6_10_FD_132997 | JGI IMG/M metagenome (GOLD analysis project Ga0187851, IMG submission 132997) | Peatland microbial communities from SPRUCE experiment site at the Marcell Experimental Forest, Minnesota, USA - June2016WEW_6_10 | ecosystem: Environmental > Terrestrial > Soil >...
CGAGGGCGCCGTCAAAGGAAAATACGATAGGCCCGCCTCGTACGGCAGGATGGCGTAGACGCCTTGCGCTCCGGTCGCCGTCGATCCGCCCACAAAGAATCCAACAAAATTCATGTTGTTCGCGACGTACCCCGCCTTGACCTCAACCCGATCCTCTCCGAACGCTTTGTAGAGGTAGAGATTCCACAACTGCAGCGCCTTCGGGCCGGCAGGCCGCCAGCTCGCCCAGTTCCACACCGCGCCCGCACACAACTGCGCGTTCCGCAACCCGAGCTGCCGCAGATCCCAAGTGAAGATCGGTTGGATCATCCCGCCCTCGAATTCGCGCTGGCCCACGTAGACCTGCTCATCGGCCGCCACCGGCGCGGCGAGAATGTTCTGCGAATATTGCGGCTGCACGATCGTCCGGAGCGCCATCCCCTCCTTGAAGAGTCCCTGGCGAAACTCCGAGTCAAGGTCGATGAGGCTATCGGAAAACGGCGGCATGGCCGCTTCGCCTCCCACGTAATTCAGGTCCTCAATGGAGCGCCCGGGAGGAGCCGGCGAAGACGGGCCGGCCGGCTTCGGCAATTCCTGCGGCACCCGGCTTGCGTTGTTGTCTTGTGCATTGCTCCATAGGCCCGCGCACATCCAGAGCCCCGCGATGAGTACGCTCCTCATCCTTCCGTCGTTCGTCTTTCCCATTTCACCCAGACTTTCAGTCCTTCTTGAAGCACGACTCTAATGTCTACTGCACGAAGCCCAAATTGCAAGTGCGCGCGGCACGCATCACAACGCAAACTGGCGAGGCCAGCGTAGAATTGTACCGTTTTCGAAGTAAGAAAAGAGATTCCGGCGAAAAGATGTGGGAGATCTTGTGTCGATCATTTTGAGGGATGAACTTATGGTGCGAAATCTGCGAATTACAGCGCTTGCCGGCGTGATGATGGTGGCCTTGTGTGGCGCAGCACTGCGCGCTCAGGCCCTGTTTGAACAAACCGATCTCTTCGTGGGCGGCCAGGACGACTACAACACCTATCGGGGTCCGTCCCTGCTCTGCACGAAAAGCGGAACGGTGTTGGCTTTCAGTGAAGGAAAGAGAGACGGCGCCGTTGACGGCGTAGGCAGCGACCTTGTCCTTAAGCGCAGTCTGGGGAACGACCGCAAATGGACGCCGCCCTATCTTCCCCTCAAGGCAGAAGGGCGCACCCGGCGTAACACCATGATGTGGCTGCCCCAGCAGGTCGTCATTCGCAGCACCCATGGCGAAGCCTACATGAACATGGTTCCCTTGATCGATCGCACCGACGGAACCATTTATGTGCTGGTGAATCCCTACCCGCAGCCCTATCAGGATGTTCCAGCCGATATCTGGCTGGTGAAGAGTACCGATGAGGGCGCGACATGGTCCAAGCCTGTCGACATCACACCGGGCACTGGACGCAAGAGACTCAGTCCCAGCGTTGGCATTCAACTGCAGTCCGGCAGATTGATGGTTCCGGCTTACGACGATGTCATTTTCAGCGACGATCATGGTCAGAGCTGGAAGTCTGGAGGAGTGACAAGGGTAGAACAGAGTGAGTCTCAGATTGTTGAGCTGGCCGATGGTTCCATCATGTTCAATCGGCGAGGCCAACCCAGTCGCACCGTTGTCATCAGTAACGACAAGGGGCTTACCTGGGCCGATGCGAAACTTGACCCGAATCTGCCCGATCCCGATTGCCAGGGGACTTTGATCCGATATACGAGACAAGACGAAGGCTATTCCAAAAATCGTCTCCTGTTCGCAAATCCCGTGAGCGGCGCCATCGCCGCCGGAACTGTGGAGTCGGACCCGAGAGGCCGGTTCAACATCACCGTGCGGCTGAGCTACGACGAGGGCAAGACCTGGCCTGTGGCAAAGCTGATCCGGGAAGGACCGGGAGCATATTCAAGCATGACGGTCCTCCCCGATGGCTCCGTCGCCATCGCTTTTGAAACCGGCGAAACGTACGGCAATTATGCCGACCACTATGGCAAGCTGGTCTTCGCCCGTTTCAACGTGGAGTGGTTGACCGATGGAAGGGATCACTTAGAGAAGAGCAACTAAGACAACACGGTTTCCTTTCGATTCCGCGTTCCGGCGAAGCAGTGACGACTCTCAATAAACACGATGGCTCAATCCTCAGGTAAGAACCGTGACGCCATCGTTCTTCTCGGCATTGCGCCTCGCACTTCCGATTCATTCAACTCCCTCGTTCCCTTGCTCCTTGTCTTTGTTAGCCTCAAGGGTTATGGCAAAGGCTGCCCAGGTAGACTTCCTCGTCATCGGCGCGGGCGTTGCCGGACTTCGCGCCGCCATCGAGCTGGCCCGCTACGGCGAGGTCCTGGTCGTCACCAAGGAGTCTCTTGGCGAGTCGAATACGCACTACGCGCAGGGCGGCATCGCCGTCGCCATGCAAGGCGACGAAGACATCGCGTTGCATCTCGAAGATACCGTCAGAGCCGGGGACGGCCTGGTCTATCGCCCCGCTGCTGAAGCGCTCGTCAGCGAGGGACCGCTGCGCGTCGCCGAACTCATCGAATGGGGCGCGAAGTTCGATCGTGCCAACGATCCTGGCGAACTTCGCCCGGGTAGCCAACCCTTCCTTCGTACCCGTGAAGGCGCACACTCCATCCCACGGATTCTGCACTCAAATGGCGATGCCACTGGCGCAGAGATCAGCCGCGCCCTCGTTGCATTTGCGCGCGCGCACAAAAGCATTCGTTTTGCCGAGTGGACTCGCGTCTCCTCGCTCGTCGTTTCAGATGGACGCGTCATTGCCGCCGACCTCGCCGGCGCCGGCCAGTCAGCGACCGCGCTGAACGCTTCGGACCTCAAGCCGGCAGGCGCTCCTCTGCGCGTTGCGGCGCGATCCATCCTGATTGCCGCCGGCGGCGCGGGCCAGGTCTACTCCGATACCACCAATCCTCCTTTGGCAACGGGTGACGGCATAGCCCTGGCTTCCCGAGTCGGAGCGGCACTGGCCGACATGGAGTTCTACCAGTTTCATCCCACCTCTCTGGCTCTTCCCGGCGCGCCGCGCTTTCTCATCTCTGAAGCCTTGCGCGGGGAGGGTGCCCGGCTCCTCAACGACCACGGCAAGCGCTTCATGGAGCGCTACGATCCAAGACTCGAGCTCGCCCCGCGCGACATCGTCGCCCGCGCCATCGTCCGGGAGACCCTGGCCGACCCATCCGCGCCTCCGGGCACCGAAAACCCCGCCTTGCACCGCGTCTACCTCGATATGCGCCACGTACGTGGCATCGATCCCGTCACGCGCTTTCCCGGCATCAGCGCCTTCCTTGCCCAATACAGTCTCGACCTCCGCCGCGATCTCATCCCCGTCGGTCCCGCCGCGCACTATCTCATGGGCGGCATTCGCACCGACCTCGCCGGCCGCACCAGCATTGGCGGCCTCTACGCCGCGGGCGAAGCAGCCTGCACCGGCGTCCATGGGGCCAACCGCCTCGCCTCCAACTCGCTTCTCGAAGGTCTGGTCTTCGGCGCTCGCGCAGCACAGGCCATCCTCGCCGACTCGCTTCCGGTCCAGCCCGCACCAGACGCGAGCCCTGCTTCTGGGCACAACACCGCTCGGGAAACCAGCCACATTGAAACTCTCGTGACCGTGCTGCAAGCCTCTATGTGGGCTCACGCCGGCCTGCTCCGCGACGACTCCTCGCTGCGCTTGGGCCTGGCCGATCTCGATGGTTGCGAATCCGCTCTCGCCGAAATCGCCGCAAAGGGCCGCATCAGCCGCCGCCTCAGCGAAGCGCAGTCTCTCTGCCGGATGGCTCGCGCGATCCTCGTATCCGCCCTTGCTCGCATCGAAAGCCGCGGCGCCCACTTCCGCAACGACTTTCCCCAACGCGATGACAAACGTTTTCAAAAGCACTCGGTGCTCGCCTCAGGCGAGGATCGCGAAGCTGGAGTTGCCTTCGAAGCCTGGCAGGAAACCAGGCGACGAGAGCTATGATGAGCCCTGTGCCCCATGAACGATCTGTCCATCGCGATTGCGCAGGCCTTTGTGCGAGCCATCAACCGGCAAAGTGTGGATGCTCTCGCTGAACTCATGACCGCGGATCACCGCTTTATCGATTCTCTCGGGAATCAGGTAGAAGGCCGCGAAAAGATGCGCGCCGGCTGGGCCGGCTACTTCCGCATGGTCCCCGATTACACCATCGCCATCGAAGAAAGTTATTGCGACGGACCGGTGGTCGTCATGCTGGGCATGGCCCGCGGCACCTATTCATCTGACGGCGCCCTCAAAGAAGAGAACCGCTGGCAGACCCCGACTGTCTTTCGCGCCTTCATCGAAGGCGACAAGGTGGCCGAGTGGCGCGTCTACTGCGACAATGAGCCCGTCCGTCAGAAAATGGCAAAACAGCGGTGAGCCTCTTTCGACGCAGCCTAGGCGCTCTCTGTTCTCTGTTCTCTGTTCTCTGTTCTCTAGTCTCTAGTCCCTGACCCCTGATCCCTGATCCCCGCCCCCACCGCGCACGCCGCCAGAATTCCCCCAATCACTACCAGCGACACAGTCGCAGGCACCTCGATCCATCGCGCCGCCAGCATCTTCAACGCGGCAAAGGCCAGAATCGCAGCCAGCCCGTAGTGCAAATAGCGGAACCGCTCCAGCATCCCAGACAACGCAAAATAGAGCGAGCGCAGACCCAGAACCGCCGCCACATTTGACGTGTACGCCACAAACGGATTGTGGGTTATCGACAACACTGCGGGAATCGAGTCCGTGGCAAACAGAAGATCCGTGGCTTCCACAGCCAGAATCACCGGCAGAAGCGATCCCTTCGCCGGCTGCAGGCGCAAGATCCACGCCGGCATCGCCGAGCGCGGCGATCCGCTCCGCACCAGGCGCCACGCAGCGTAGAGCAGAAGCGCGCCGAACACCCACGTCACCCAATTCAGACGCCGCAACAATGCCAGGCCAAAGACAATGAAAACACCGCGCAGCACAAACGCGCCCCAGACACCCCATAGCAATGCCTTGTGCTGCCGTTGACGATTGATGCGGAACCCTTCGAACAGCAACAGGAAAACGAAAAGGTTGTCCACGCTGAGGGAGGTCTCAATCGTGTAACCGGCAGCCCATTCCAGAGCCGTCTGCCGTCCCATCGCGACGGCGATCCATCCGGCAAATCCGGCCGCCGCCAGCACCAATCCCAGCGTACCCAGCCAGGCGGCCTTTTGCGCGTTGCGCGTCTCCTCGCGATGGCCGGGCAGCAGCGAATCCGCCACCAGAGCCACCACGACCACCGCATGAAACCCCACCCACCAGGCCCACGAAACGCCCGCGATCATAGCTGGATGCTACACAGGTTGGGGTGCCCCATCCTAGCCGCGCTTTAGTTTCTTGCGGCTAGGGTGGGATCGCTCAAACCTCACGCGCAGCACTGTCATCCTGAGCAAAGGCCGCCGCAGGCGACCGGAGTCGAAGGACCTGCATTTCCCGCGGCCCCTTAGCACGAACGGGGTGCCCCACCCTAGCCGCGCTTTAGCTTTTGCGGCTAGGGGTGGGGGGACTCGGTCCTCGTACAGACTCCCCATCTCGCAATCATCCCCCTCCCGTCCCACATTCCGCTCCATCGGCTCGCGAGGCCCGCTCCTCCTGGCTACCATGCTGCATCCTTTTACTAGAGGTCGTCCCCATGGCCCAGACTCCGGCACAGCCGTCACCTCCGCCCCGCCGTCCTCGCGTCGTCATCGTCGGTGGCGGATTCGCCGGGCTCAACGCAGCCAAAGGGCTCGCTCACCTCCCGGTCGACGTCACCCTCGTCGACCGCCGCAACCATTACATCTTTCAGCCACTGCTTTATCAGGTCGCGCTTGCCGTGCTTTCTCCGGCCGACATCGCCCAGCCCATCCGCAGCATTCTGCGCCATCAGAAGAACACCGAGGTGCTAATGGACGAGGTGGTCGCGATCGACGCGCGCGCGCAGCAGATCGGCTTGGCCAGCGGTTCGCGGCTCGACTACGATTACCTCGTGCTCGCCACCGGCGCCACCCACTCCTACTTCGGCCACGACCAGTGGGCCCCGCTCGCTCCCGGCCTCAAAAGCATCGAAGACGCAACGGAGATTCGCCGCCGCGTCCTGCTCGCCTTCGAGCTGGCCGAGCGGCAAATGGTCGAGACCGGCTCGCACCCGCCGCTCAACTTTGTCGTCATCGGCGGCGGGCCCACCGGCGTCGAGCTCGCCGGCGCCATCAGCGACATCGCGCAGCTCTACATGCGCCACGACTTTCGACACATCGATCCGACAAAGGCCCGGGTCATGCTTCTCGATGCCGGCCCGCGCATTCTTGCCGCGTATCCTGAAGATCTCTCCGCCAAGGCCAAAGCAGAGCTTGAACATCTCGGCGTCGAAGTCCACACGCAGGCTCAGGTCACCGGCGTCGGCCCCGGCTGGGTCGAGGCCCAAACCGGCCAGAATGTCCGGCGCATCCAGGCCGTGGTCACTCTGTGGGCCGCCGGCGTGCTGGCTTCGCCGCTCGGCAAGCTTCTCGGCACGCCAGTCGACAAACGCGGCTGCGTCATGGTCGACGACCGGCTCAACCCGCCCGGCTTACCCCAGGTCTTTGTCCTCGGCGATCTTGCCCACTTCGAGCAAGATGGCCATCAGGTTCCCGGCGTCGCACAGCCCGCCATCCAAATGGGCGACCACGTCGCGAAAATGATCGCCGCGGACCTTGCCGGTAAGCCGCGCCCCGCGTTCCGCTACTTCGACAAGGGAGATATGGCCACCATCGGCCGCATGGACGCGGTCGCCCGAGTCGAGTGGCCCTTCAAGGCGCACATGAGCGGATTCCCTGCCTGGTTCATCTGGGGCACGGTGCACATCTTCTTCCTCATCGGCTTCCGCAACCGGCTCGCCGTCCTCACCAACTGGATTTGGACTTACTTCACATTCTCGCGCGGGGCGCGCCTCATTACCGGCGATCAGACGCTGCCCGGCTGGCGCGAGGAAGTTGCACTGGCTGCAGCGAGTGCCAGGGCAGAAACGCCTCCCCCCGGCGCTAAAGCCGCCGACTGAATTGCGCCCTCAATCAGGCACTGTCATCCCGAGCGAAGGTCGCGCAGCGATCGAAGCCGAGGGATCTGCGGTTGCCTTTCGCGGTGAAGGCCCGGCACAAAAGGGGGTGCGCCATCCCGGGGTCCCCACAGACAGGTCTTCGTCTGTGGGGTGGATGCAATCTTTGCTTGGGTGGGGGCGGGACTGAGTTCACGCACAAGCTCCCTGATTTCCCCGGCACGAAACGGGTTCGCACCAACCTCACCTCAGCACTGTCATCCTGAGCGAAGGTCGCCGCAGGCGACCGGAGTCGAATGACCTGCATTTCCCGGGACCCAACTCAGCACTGAAACGGGGTGCCCCACCCTCGCCGCGTCTTTGTTCTTGCGGCAGGGTGGGTGCCGGATCCAGTCCACACACCAACCCGCGTCATCTCTCCACCAAGCCCGTCAATTAAAATAAAGACGAAATGCTCGATTTATCATTCGTTCGCTCCAACCTGGAGTTGGTGGAAGAAAAGCTGCGCGCGCGGGGCGCCGACCCTGCCGCGCTCCTCGGCGATTTTCGCGCTCTCGACAAGAGCCGTCGCGATGCCATCACCCAGTCTGAACAGCTGAAGGCTCGCCGCAACGAGCTCTCGCAGCAGGTGGGCGCGCTCAAGAAAGCCGGCAAGCACGACGAGGCCGCGGCCATCATGGAAGAGACCCGCGGCCTGAAAGATAAGCTCGATGAGCTCGATCGCTCCGCCGCCAGTCTCGACGAGCAAATGCGTCTCTCCCTGGCCCGCGTTCCCAACCTCACCCGCGACGAAGTCCCCACCGGTATCTCCGAAGTCGACAATAAGGTCGTCAAGACTTGGGGCCGGCAGCGCGACTTCGACTTCGCGCCCAGGCCCCACTGGGAAATCGGCGAGGCCCTCGGCATCCTCGATCTCGAGCGCGCCGCCAAGCTCTCAGGCGCTCGCTTCGCCGTCTACATGGGAGCCGGAGCTCGTCTCGAACGCGCCCTCATCGGCTTCATGCTCGACACCCACACGCGCAAGCACGGATACACCGAGGTGCTGCCGCCCTTCATGGTCAACTCCAAATCGCTTTTCGGCACCGGCCAGTTGCCCAAGTTCGCCGAGGATCTCTTTCGCTGCTCCGACGCCGACGCCGAGGCCGCTACGCGGGGCGAGTTCAAGGACAACGACCACTGGCTCATCCCCACCGCCGAGGTTCCCGTCACCAATCTCTATCGCGACGAAATCCTCGACGATGCACGCCTGCCCATCTCCTTCACCGCCTATACACCCTGTTTCCGCGCCGAGGCGGGAGCGGCCGGCAAGGATACGCGGGGCATCATCCGCCAGCACCAGTTCCAAAAGGTCGAGCTGGTCAAATTCACGCGCCCCGAAGAATCCGACTCACAGCACGAGCAGCTCACCCGCGACGCCGAAGAGATCCTTGAAGCCCTCAACCTGCCCTACCGCCGCGTCCTGCTCTGCACCGGCGACACCGGCTTTTCGTCGGCAAAGACTTACGACCTCGAGGTCTGGCTGCCGGGGCAGAATCTCTACCGCGAAATCTCCTCCTGCTCCAACTTCGACGCCTTTCAGGCGCGCCGCGCCAACATCCGGTACCGCCCTGCCTCAACCGGCGCCAAGGCCAAACTCGATTTCGTTCACACCCTCAACGGCAGCGGCCTGGCCGTCGGCCGAACCTGGCTCGCCATCCTCGAAAACTACCAGCAGCCTGACGGCACAGTGCTGATCCCCGAAATCCTCAGTCCATATATGGGTGGGCTCGATAGAATTGCTGGGGAGCCATAATGGCATCGTCCACATCCACACCCGGGGCCACGCCTGTCCCAGCCGCATCGGCAGGAGCGGCGGCGCAGCCCAGACGCCGCTTCGGCAAGATCCTCCGCAGCTATTTCTATTGGACCTATTCCCGAGGATCGTTTCACTACGACATCATGGTCACGCTCATTCTGCTCTTTATCTTCGTCACTCCACACCTGTGGGATTTTGGCGCCAAGCCATCGGTTATGGCCGTCTCCAGTCATCCTCTCCAGGTTGTTCCCAATGGCCGCGGCGTCATCATCACCGTGCAAGCTTCGGATGTCAGCATTCCCGATGGCGCTTCCTACAGGGAAGTGAAGAAGGCGCTACGCAAAGCCATTGAGCCCGTCACCGGCGACGATGTTTTCGTCGAGCGTTGGCAGACGGTGATTGACGCGCAGGGGAATCTTGCCTGGAAGGTCTGGGCGCACCGCTAAGGTCTGCAGCGTCGCAGCCTGTCTCCGCATCCAAAAATAGACAAACCGAAAGGGCCCCCATGTACTTCGGAGCCAAGTCCGCTTTATTCGCACTCTTCGGCACAATCCTTGCGCAGCCGCTTCTGGCTCGCGCCGACGATCTTCAGCGTGTCCTCGAAGAGCTCAACACCGCCGCAAAATCGTTTCACACCACATCCGCCGACTTCAAATTTGACAGCAAGCAGACCCTACCTGTGCCCGACGAGGAGATTCAAACTGGCACAGTCTATTACGAGCGCAGTGGACCGTCCTTCAAGATGGGCGTCCACGTCGCTAAAGTCGACAACCGCGATGTCCCAAAGGTGATCGTCTGCTGCGTCGGCGGCAAGATTCAGATGTACGAAAAGCTCACCAATACAACCAGCACTCTCGACAAGTTCAGCCAATATCAGAGCTGGTTCATGCTGGGTTTCGGCGCCAGCGGCACCGACCTCGAAGAAAAATGGGACATCACCTACGGCGGTCCTGAAACCATCGACGGCGTCCGGACTGAAAAGCTCATTCTTGTGGCCAAGGACCAAACCGTGCGAAGGAACATCGCTCAGGTCACCGTATGGATGGATACCAGGCGAGGCGTCAGCCTGCGGCAGCTATTCGATCAGGGCGGCGGCCAGAGCAGGGACTGCCACTACACCGGCATCAAGGTCAATCAGACCCTCCCCGCCAACGCCTTCACCCTCGACAAATAACGGCATCGGGAAGCTCACCGGCCGTGCTACAATGCTTACAAGAGTTACAGGAGTTGAGATGGGCGCACCGCAGTCAACGGTTATCAGCATGAGACTGCCTTCCGGCAGCGGGCTAAGACTGAAGCGATTGGCCAGCCGCCATGGCTGGACGCCGAGTGACACCAGTGCCCGCCTGGTCGAGGAAGGCTTGCGGCGAGCGGAATTTGCGTTCATCGACTTCCGCGATTCCGCCGTAGGCCGCCAAGCCTACGTTCAAGGAACCTCACTCGCCGTCTGGGAGGTCATCCTGCTTCTCCGCAGCTATAAGGACAGTCCATTGGCTGTTGCCCGCCATCTTCGCTGGCCGGTTGGAAAGGTCGCTGCTGCGGCGAACTATGCAGAAGCCTATCCCGGCGAAGTCGATGCGGCACTCGAAGAAAATGCGTCGCTGGATTTCATCGCCCTCAAGCGCATGCTGCCGCAAGCGAATCCGGTCGCGATCGGCAGCGCAAGAAAGCGCGCCCATGCTCAAGCTGCTTCTCGATGAGCACATATCTCCGAAGGTGGCGGCAGGAATACGCCGCAGGAACCCGAAGCTGGTCGTTCACGCATTGGCCGAGTGGGAGAGTGGAAGCTTCCTCGGCGTCGACGACGCCTTTCTTCTCGAGAACGCTGCTGTTCGGCAACTGACCCTCGTTACCTACGATCGAAGAACCATTCCTCCATTGCTGAAAGCGTGGGCGGAGGAAAACCGCCACCATGGCGGCGTCATCTTCGTCGATGAGAAAACCATTTCTCCCGCTGATATCGGCAGGCAAGCCCGCGCGCTCCTTGAGCTGGCCAAGCTGTCTCGAAAATGGAAGTGGACCGACCGAGTTTGTTTCCTTAGCACCTAAGCGCAGCATTCTCAGTGTCCGGCGAAGGATGCGCCGGTCCTGGGGCGGGTCCTTTTGCGCGTCCACCCATCCCACCCGGCTGCCGCCGCCACCGCACCTCCGGCAATCAGCATCGGAAAGCACTCCAGCGTGTAGCGCGTCTCCGGCGCGTCAATCGTCAGCAGCAAAACGCTGCGCAACACCATGTACGCAAGCAGAGCTCCCCAAAGCCGGGGCCCCCAAGGACAGGCCTTCGTCCTTGGGGTGTAGAACCGCGGCCGCAGCAACAAGCCTGCCACGCCCAGCACCAGGTACGCCGCATTCAGCCCTGCATAGGCCCAGCTGAACTTCGTCTCCGCGTGATGGTGCGCGTAAACCCACCAGTCCAGATCGATGGGCAGGTTCTCCACGCGCGGCCGCAGCCACATATCGGCAACCCGTCCCAGCGGCAGCCAGACGTAGTAGCGCAGTGGATGCATCGAGATTCTCTCCTCCGCGAGCCGCTCAAACTCCGCGTCGATCGTCGGCGTCAGCTCGTAGCCGTTGCCGTTATATTCAGCCGCTAGCGCCGCCGTCTCAACATATTGCGCGGGCGAGTCAAACGCTCGGCTCGGCAGTTCGCTCACGTCCAGCTTGTCCCACGGCACATTCCAATAGATCTGATAGGTCGAAACAAAGTCGAGGCACCAGGTCTTCACCCAGCGCTCCCAGCCGGGATTCGTGTTCTCACCCGGATCGGCCGCCGACCTCGGCGCCAGCGGTTCAAAAACGTGGAAGACGTTCCAGTTTCTCGCCGCCCAGGCACCAAACGGCGCCAGCGCCAGCAAGACACAAACCACCGTCATGCGGATGAGTTTGCGGCTCTCGATCCCCGGGGTGCCCCATCCTAGCTTTGCTAGGGTGGGGGCGGGACTCAGCTCCTGCACAGACTTCGATCCTTTACTAAAGAGGGTGCCCCATCCTAGCTTTGCTAGGGTGGGGGCGGGACTCAGCTCCTGCACAGACTTCGATCCTTTACTAAAGAGGGTGCTCCACCCTCGCGACGTCTCTGCTTTTGTCGCTAGGGTGGGGACCGGACCCGCTTCCCGCACAGTCTCCGTCACTTCGCCTCGCGTCCTCAGCCCGATCAAAAGCCCCGGCGCAAACGCCAGGGCCGCCAACACGCCATCGGGCCGCAACAGCCCCGCACAGGTCACGGCAAATGTGAAGCACAGAGCATTGCCCCAGCCGGGCCGCTCACGGAACCGCGCCATCGCCCACATCGCCAGCGCCAGCATGCAAATGGTCGCCGTCTCGGTCAGCGGGAATGCCGCATACGACGCCGTAAATGGGCAAAGCGCCCCCAGCCAAAGCGCCGCCAGCGCAGCGCCGTTCTTGAGTTGCGCCGGCGCCATCCGCCTTGCAAAATCGGCCAGCAACATGCAACTCACCAAATCCATTGCAACCTGCACGCACGCCGCGGAAAAGTAATTTTCCATCCCGAACAGCCGGAAGCAAGCCGCGAGGAACAGCGGATACCCCGGCAGCCGGATCAGCGTGGGATACATCTCGCCGCTGGGAAGCGTCAGGGCGAAGCGGCCGTGCAACAGCAGGTTCTTCGCCAGGCCGCCGTAAATAAGAGAATCGCCGTTGACTTCAAAGAGCTTTCCCAGTAGCCACACTCGAAGCATCAGGCCGGCAGCGAGGGCAATCGCCACGTGCAACAATGCACGGGCTTTACTCACGTCTCCCTCCGCCACGCCTTGCTGCGGCTCAGCCAATTGACTCCCTTTCGCGTCTTTCATACGATTCGTATTGTATGTAGGATATTCCCCCGGTTTTCGCGTAGCCTGTTAACAGCACCCTGCATGCCCGATCGCCAAATCTTCTTCGACCCCGAACGTAAGCGCTGGAAGCGCCTGCGCCGCATTCTAGACGCAGCCGCTGTAGTTTCCACCCTGGTTGTGGCCGGCTTTATCTTCAACGTCTTGCGCAGCCAGCATCTGCCCGAGTTGTTGCTGCCCATTCCTCGGCATAATTACCGCGCCCTGCCCGACGACCGGTCGATCCTGCTGCGCGCCGCCAAGAACCAGCTCCCCGCGCGCCGCAAAACCACCCGCAAACCCTCCGACATTCCCCTGAATACCGGTGAAGGTTTGCGCGCCGCCTTCTACGTGCAGGACGATCCGTCCAGCTACTCCTCGCTCAAAGAACACGTCCACCAGATCGACTTGCTCTTCCCCCAGTGGCTGCACGTCGATTCGCCCCAGGGCACGCTCATGATGATGAGCGGCGACAACCTTCACGAACTTCCCGTAGTCGTAGGTAGCGCGGTCAACGATCCTGACGATCTGACCAAGGTCAAGCGGGTCATCCAGGCGGCCCACACCGACACCGAAATCTTTCCCGGCTTGAACAACTACAATCCGCACACCCAGAGCTGGGACGCAGGCGTCGGCGACGTGCTCAAAGATCCGGCGAAAAGCGCCGCGTTCATGCAGCAGATTCTCCGGTTCCTCGCCGCCTATCCCGCCTATCACGGCCTCGCGCTCGATATCGAGAGCATCCCCGACGACGCCCAGCCGGCCTATGTCAGCTTTATCCATGCCTTGTATCCGCAGATGCATGCTCGCAATCTGCGGCTCTACGTCGATACTGCCGTGGCCACCGGCGACAGCGACCTGAAGGCCATCGCGGCCAATTCCGACGGCATTGTGCTGATGAACTACGACCAACACCAGACCACCAGCGATCCCGGGCCCATCGCCAGCCAGACCTGGTTTGTCGGCAATCTCGAGCGCGTGCTCAAAATCGTGCCCAAGGAAAAAATCATCTGCGCGCTGGGCAACTACGGTTACGACTGGACGCTGACCATCCCCGATCCCAAAGACAAGCACCACCCCAAACCCCGGGTCGTGTATACCGAGGACCTCTCTGTCTCCGACTCGTGGGGGCGCGCATCCGACGCCGACGCCGATCTCGACCTCGATTACGACACCCTGAACCCCCACTTTGAGTACGTCGACGAAGACAATAATCAGCGCCACGTGGTTTGGTTCCTCGACGGCGTCACCGTCCTCAACGAGTTGCGAGCCGCGCGGCAATTGGGCCTGCAGACCTTTGTCCTTTGGCGCCTGGGGTGGGAAGACAGCTCATTATGGAATATCTGGGATCATCCCAGCGACCCTGCCTCGCTCAAGGCTCTGGGCAGCCTTGAACCGGGCCATGACGTCGACACCGAGGGTGACGGCGACATCCTTCGCGTCACCGGCTTGCCCCAGCCCGGCAAGCGCACCGTCGAAATCGACACCGATGACGAGCCCGATCCACGCAAGCAGTTGATCGACGACGAGCATATGGACGTGTATCCGCGCACCTACACCATCGAGCAATACGGATACAACCCAAGGGAGCTTTCTCTCACCTTCGACGACGGCCCCGATCCCAAGTGGACCCCGAAGATCCTCGACGTCCTGAAGCAGAAAAACGTCAAAGGAACCTTCTTCCTGATCGGCGCCGCAGGCGCTGACAACATCAGTCTGATGCAGCGGATCATCCGCGAGGGCAACGAAGTCGGCAACCACACATATACCCATCCCGACATCAGCGAAATCTCGACGCGGCAGCTTGACCTCGAGATCAATCTCACCGAGCGCCTATTCGAGAGCAAGCTCGGCGTGCAGCCGTTGTATTTCCGGCCTCCGTACGACAACGACGAAGAGCCCGACACCGACGACGAGGCCGCGCCCGTGTGGCGCATCCAGCAAGACGGGCTAACCATCATCGGCAGCAAGATCGATACCAATGACTGGAACGAGAATCCGAAAAAAACATCTGCGGAGATGATCAGTTCGGTCCTGGCGCAACTGCAGACCATGAAGTCCAAGCCGCAGTTCCGCGGCTCCATCATCCTGATGCACGATGGCGGCGGCGACCGCTCGGCGACCGTCGCCGCTCTCGGGCCGCTCATTGATGCGCTCCGCGCCCACGGTTACACCCTCGTCCCCGTCTCGGCGCTGATGGGCAAGACCACGGCGCAGGTCATGCCGCCCGTCACCTTCTGGCAAAAAGTGCGCGCCCTGCCC
>Ga0187851_10002864_pt1 | contig 14918 bp, 13 predicted proteins | sample June2016WEW_6_10_FD_132997 | JGI IMG/M metagenome (GOLD analysis project Ga0187851, IMG submission 132997) | Peatland microbial communities from SPRUCE experiment site at the Marcell Experimental Forest, Minnesota, USA - June2016WEW_6_10 | ecosystem: Environmental > Terrestrial > Soil >...
TGATTGCGCACATTTCAAAGATACCAGGTCCGGCCAAATAGCACCGCCTCGAGCTCATATTGCAGTTCGTCAAGCTAAAACAGTCGCTCACAATGTTTTGGCGGAAATAAGAGGGAGAGATAGAGGTAAATACAAATATTCCAATGCCGCTGAAGCTGTTTCTTTGGGCAGCACAAATGCTGCAGTGCGCTTTTACTGGCTGCGTTTATATGGCTTTCCGGCAAGTATTATGTGGTTGGTCGGTTATTCCTCCCTTGTGACTGGTGTGGCTAATCGAACAAGAATCATCATGGACTGGTTGTTGTCTTCACTATTTGGGCGAGATGTCACTTTCACCAGGTTAACAAAATGAAGGACAATAGATTATTGATATTCGCTTCAATAGCCCCTTAAAAAGTTATGTAATGATTCTGAGAACCGAGATACAATCTTCCAATGTGAGCAGAACTTTTCCTCCGCATTCTTGGAAGTGATTTGATAAAACTACCTTTAGTTAGTGAGGTTCCGAACATAGGGATGACTATCAAATATTGAGAACTTAGTTCAGCCGTCTAACCAAAAAATAGGTTATTCGTTCGATATTGCTTATTCTAAGTTAAGTTGGTAACTTGGAGGAATCTTTGGAAAACAAAAAAATACTGCTGATAGACGATAATCCTAATGACGTGGAATTGACGAAAAGAGCACTACAGAAATCAAATATTGGCAACGAGTTCATAGTTGTAGAAGATGGGGTTGAAGCTCTGAACTATTTCTTCGGGGAAGACAGTGAGAGCGGTTGTGCAACTGAAGAATTGCCGGTAGTTGTTTTGCTTGATCTTAATTTGCCCCGGGTTAACGGCCTTGATGTGCTGCGCAGAATGAGGGCAAGTGAGAAGACGAAATTTGTTCCGGTTATAATACTTACATCTTCGACTGAGGAAAAAGATATAATCAGCAGCTATGGTCTTGGAGCAAACAGCTTTGTTCGTAAACCGGTTAAATTCAACGATTTTGCCGAAGCCATTCGATTGCAGGGGCTCTATTGGCTGGTGATCAACCAGACAGCTTCAAATTGTAACTGTTAATCTGTCTGGATGGTTCTCCGAGACACTATGAAACGTGGCTGTCTCTCTCCATGCTGGGTATCTTAAATTTCGTAAGTTGCCACCATCGAGGCCACTTGTTCTTTTAATAACTTGATATCGAAAGGTTTGCTTAAAAACGGAAGATTCTCCTTTACCAAAAATTCCTTGACATCAGCACCCATAACGTCTCCCGTGATGATAATTATCCTTTTCTCCATTAGCGGATTTTTATCTAATATTTGTGCGTACAATTCCATTCCGCTTATTCCGGGCATCCTGATATCCAGTAGAATTACGTCGTAGTTACTATTGGGATCAAGCTTGCTTAAGACGGCCCCCGGATCGGCGATTACATCCACTAAATAACCTTCCGGAGTTAAAGCTTTCTCCAGTAGAACGCGGATACCAGGTTCATCGTCAATCACAAGTATTCTTCCACTCTTCTTTAAAGGTTGTTGTTTTTGAGTCATTTTATTTTTCATAACAGCTTCAATTGGAGCTTCTTCGACAATTGGTATTTCAACCGAAAAAGCCGCACCATGGCCAAATTCACTTTCTACCCAAATACCACCACCATGCTCTAAAACGATGGAACGCGACAAACTCAATCCCAAACCGGTACCCGCACCTACTTCCTTGGTCGTGAAGAAAGGCTCGAACAATCGCTTCATGTTTTCCTTACTTATACCCGGCCCATCATCTTGAAATAAAACTTGAATGAAGTATTGCGCCGTCTTTGTCAATAATATCGACTTCGATATCTGTTTGCAATGGCTCACCCTTTGCAAGTTTTTCTCCCCGAGCTTTTGCACGCTCACGTTCCTGAGCCGTATAATGAGCATACAGTGGATTCCTTGGTACTTCATTGATATTTTTATATCCCAGCATATTTAATATCACTGGATTCGCATACACAGTGTTCCAATTTTGGTCGACAATCCGAATACCCATTGGAGAATTGTCCATCGAATTACGGAAGTTCTCCTCAGATTCGAGTAATTTAATTTCGGCTTTTTTACGCTCGATAGCGTAAATGAGGGATCGCCCAAGTAAGTCTCCTTCAATGTGGTCTTTAATCAAGTAGTCCTGGGCACCCAACCTAACAGCTTTGAGAGATTCTTCTTTATTGCTTAGACCTGAAAGTACTACTATTGGTATTTTGGTCACATGCAGCTTAAATATTTGGAAAGTGTCAACGCCCGAACTATCTGGTAAATTTAGGTCCAACAATACGACATCAGTTTGACCAAGTGCAGCAAATTCGATCCCTTTTTTAAGAGTGTCCATGCAATTAAATTCGAATGAACCATAGGTTGACTTAGCCAGTGCATGTTTTGTTAGACTTTGATCTGCTGAATCGTCTTCAACTAAAAGAACTCTGATAGGTTGGCTAGTTATTTTATCTTCCTTCATTTTTGGGCTCCAAAAATCTTCTGGGATGGTATTCAATATAAATGCTGTCGAATTGAACTGATAATACCACAAATCAGGCGAGTTTAACATTGATTAAAGGAGCCTTCACCATCCGTTCATAGTGTCGGTTGCTTTTTCTGTATTAATCGCCATTGACAAGATTATTAATCAGAGATATACTACATCCGATTTAGGCAATATAGCCTGCCAGTCGTTAAGTTAACAAGATGAAAAATAGTCTGAAACTATCTTCACGAGTTTGCCTAGGAAATCGAGCTTGATAACTAAAGGACCTAGAATAATGGAACACAGAATTCTTGTATATGGAGGACTTGGTAACGTAGCTTCAGAGAGGATTATCCCCTCTCTGGAACTTCTTAGGTCCCAGTTCTCCATTGAATATGCAATAGTTGATCTTAATGATACAGGACCCGGAACATATTATAAGTATGATACTGAACCGATCTTAAAATACAATACAGCTATTATAGCTACCCCAAATAATACGCATTCTTTAATAGCGATTAAAGCATTGGACTCAGGACTCAATGTTCTCTGTGAAAAACCACTGGCTCATACGATAGATTCAGCAGACCAAATGTTGGCTGCTTCTAAAGCCCACCCTAGATTGATAGCCATGCTGAGCGATCATTATGTTTACAAACCATCAGTAAGACATATTATCTATAATTGGAAAAAGTATCACCAAGAAATTGGCCCCATAACAAATATCAAGGCTATAGTCTTTGAGCAGGAGTTGCAGAAGGGACGGGATTGGCTATTTTCCCGTGAGGTTGCCGGTGGTGGTATAGCCATGGACACTGGATTTCACATTGTGTCCATAATGGGCAAGTTATTTGAGTTCAAGAATCTCACGGTTACTGGAGCAAAAATAACAAGGTGTCCACAAGCTCCGGGTGATGCCGAAACGTATGCGTGTATTACCCTTGCCACTCATCGGGCACCCATTCATATTGAGGTTGGGAAGTGGATGGGTAAGGTCGAAAAAGAAATCATTTTCAAAGGTCAGGGCGCAACACTTGAAGCGAATATCGGAAGCGGAGAAGTATTGCTCAATGGCAAAATTGACAGGCCTCCAACTGTTGATGATTGCTACCCCAATCTACTTAAAGAATTATTGTCTTCCATAGAACAACAAAGGACTCCATGGACCACTTTTGAGGAAGGCTACAAAGCATTACAAATTATAAAGACTGCGTATAAAATTGCTGAATATAACTATAAAGCTTGTTATACGAGTAAGTGAATTGATGGAATCCTCGCAAAATTTGTTCGGTAACCGAAAATTGATTTTGAGGTTAATAATAAGTACAAAATGATTCCAACTACTTGACTGGTGATTAAAAAATAAACTTGGAATGAACAGGCGATTAAAAAATGAATGATAAATGTAGTCCAGAATTCGCAATTTTGACAGCTATGTCACACGAACATAAACCTATCATGTATATTATTGATAAGAACAAAGAGCCAATTCATGATGAAAAAGGGAATCCACATTATTTAACCTATGCCCAATTTGGTCTTTATAAAGTAGTCGTAATTGATATCGTCTTCGGTAATAATGAAGCATACACTCAAACATACCAACTTCTAAAACGTTTTCCTACAATTAGGGCTGTTATTTTTGTGGGCGTTGCCGGGGCTAATAAAAATGCCAAATATGGGAGTCAAGTTAAAATATCGGACGTCGTCATTCCTGCAAGAATTAAACAATTGGAGAATATCCCCGGGAAAATTTATAGCACTCCTAAAAAATTTAGGCGCTGCATTTCTGAATTGGCTGATTCCATAGATAAGGATAGCTCGTTTTACCGTGCCGGACTTTGGGAAACTACTATTAGCAAATTTAAAAAAGTTGAGAATACTGGTGACAAAACAACTCAAGCATTCAACAAACAACTTGAAGAACCTATTAAATTGGGAGTAGAGGGGACGTTGGCAACTTCTGACGAAAACAAGAATAGGGAAATTACATCCAGCGATGATTTTGATTTTATTGATCAAGAAGGATATTCCGTGGCAAAAGCAGCAAGCAAACTAAAACGGGATTTTCTTATTATTAGAGGCATTGCAGATAGGTCACTTTTGAATCAAGAGAAAGCATCCAGTACTGCTGCTGCTGTATGTGGATTGTTTTTGGGCAAAATTGGTAGTGACGGTTTTATAAGTCCCAAGATGCGAGACGCTGGTTCTGATAAGTATGATCCATTGCAATCTCTGCCATGGAAAGAAAATCCTTACCAAATACCTCTTGTTATCCCTTACATGTTCCTTGCTAATCGTAAATGGCGCAAACATTGGCCACCAAGAGCCTTCCTTATCGCTCTTTTATACGATACAGTCCACCTTCGGATTGAAAGTGAGCGTTTATGTCTTGAAGTAAAATATCCAGATGATCCATATTGCATCTTTAATGTAGCAGGTAAAGATTTCTTGTATTATAAATACCCACCTAAGAATTATTATTCAATCGAGGGAAAAGCACGAAAGTTTTTTGAACATCAAAAGGATACGGAATTACCTTTGAGCGAAGCGCCGCTTAGATGGGCATCTGCCGGTGCATTAGTTGTAGCAACTTACAAACATAGAAGATGGATTATGTTATTTTACAGGGACATTCATCCCAAAGGATGGAATATTGCTAACGGAGGCTCACACGATAAAAAAGAGTGGCAGGACATAGATTGGCTCGCGAACCGTGAATGTACAGAAGAGACTATTTTAATTAAAGAATGCATTACGAAAGAAACTCGGAGCTGTACGTTTATTGCTTTAAGAATTCTCTCAAATAATCTTGAATGGCAAGTAGAAGCAGACAAGTTTACTTGCGATTTCCTAAAATTAAGGAGGAGAGATAACTTAATCATAGAAAAACATCCAGATGTTGCGGATTCTCATAAAATACCGCAACTTGGCACTCGATATAAAATCTCAGGAGTATCAACTGTTGAACCAATTGCGGCCCACCAAATACGGGTGAATAATGAACTCAAACCTAATTTTGTTTTTAGTTTGAACATGCGGGAACATGGAATTGAAGCAATCAAAATATTCGAGCTGAATATGGATGAGGCCGAAGCAAACTACGTTCTGAATGGTGAAATTATTGAGGATCAGTCGCGTTTGCTTAAAACCCCCGTAATGTTACTTTCGTTAAATTATTTAAATAAGATAATGCCAAAGTTAGTGGAAAACTCACCGATCGATGCAGAAAGCTTTGAAGATTGCAAAATATTACCAGGAATTCCGTTTGGGCGGAAGGCCCGAGAAGGGGATGATTACAAAGACTGTGATTTTATTTTATTTGATTACGACGTAAGGAATAATAGGGACAAATCGATTAGAGACGGATTTACAGAGATCATCAATGAGGGAAAGATAGCATCTCCAGAGTTTAAGACTCTTTGTCCAGTAACTTGGAAAACTCTCCAAATGTGTCTAGAACAAAATATTATTCATGAAGATGCCCCATAAACATTGATATGGTCCTAATCGTTACCGCTTATTTATCACGTACCAGTGGCATTATCTCGTCATAGCGTCTACTTTTTTTGGTCGTTATAAATTTACTGAATGAAGATAATCTCTGAACTCTGGCCCTGCTATTTTGAGATGGGCTTCAAGTTGTTCCGCATCATGCAGACCAATGCCAGGTCTTTTGAAAAGCTTTAGCACAGCCGCCTCCCCTTCCTGATTGATATTTATAAGACCTTTTTTCCACCTCAGGTATAAGTAGACCGAATAGGAAAACATATCAGCTGCTTGTAATTCTGGATTTACTTTGCTATCACCAAATATTAAATCACCCAGTTTCTCCTTTCCCGGCAAAAGATAATACGGTTCTTTCATATCTTTATGTATTTGTAAAGCATTTTTGTTCATTTGATTTTGTTCGTCAAATCGCAAATGAACCATTGTTCCATCTTCCGCTAGACTTAGGGATTGTTGAACAAATGACCTGAATGGTACAAACCAAGGTTTGCCTGGGGCACCGTGATGTGTACGCGAGAGAACGTTTTCTTTTATTAGCGCACCGGTGAGGAACCTACGCTCACCCAGAGTCAATTTATTGAATGCTGGTATATCTATCGCACTACCAGTGGGGTTGAGATGGTGACGGTTTATGCAATTTATTAGCTTTAATTCAAAATCACTCGCTTTTTTGGTCGACCATCCAACATATTGTCCATGACTGATATTTGGCCCGCGATATCTCTTAAAAAATTCCTTAGAATGAAATTCCGACACATGGTATTCATCCAAAATAAATTTCCATTCTTTCCTGAAATTTTCCCAAACGCGCTGCGATGCAAGATATCCTGCAACAACACAATAGGACGAATTATTTTCTATTCCACTTTCATCGGCATAAGCATACAAATTCACAATTCCCATTACGTGACTTCCATGATCGTAAGGATATTTACCACAACTTCCTCGTAGAATAAACAGCTTGTTAATCATTATACTTCCCCTGCTTTGGATCTGCTACCAGATTATAGCCATCGAATGCAATTGTATTCATTACAACAAATGTTTTCCCACTAACTCTACGGCAGCCCGGTTTTCACCCAGGGCATCTAAGGCCTCAGCCTTGGCCATGTCTACTAAATATGAAACTCGTCCTGTAACAGTCTTGTCAGCAATTGTGCGCAAAAATGCCAGGTCTAATTTCTCCTCAGGTCGTTTGGCAACACGCCCATTGAATTCCGTTATCAGTTCCTCGGTATACCTCTCAAGATCAGCTAGGCTCTTCACCACATCGGAAAACATTATCTCTTCACCATCAAAGTACCGCTGCTCGATTGTGGTGACGGCCAGCCGAAAACCATGCAAATTCAACAGCAGCGTTCCGGCCATCTCTTTCCAGAAAGCTGTCTCTTCGACTGCCTTTGGTGATTCCTTTTTACCGGTAATATTCAAAAAATAGTCCCGCCGCTTAAGCTGTTCCTCGGTCCCGTCAGGGCACAAAAGATAATCATGTTCTTGCACGTAGCACCCCATTCGCTCCACAGGTACCCCAGCCAATTCACTCTTTCCCCTTCTAGAATCCACCCATGCATCCCAGGAAATAGTCAGAAATCCCTCTGAAACAAAGGCTGACAAATCCCCTTTGACCCTGCGTCCACGCCAGGAGCAGTAATCTCCAAAGTTAATGTAGGTTCGCCCATCAATTTCCTTTGTTCTTCCAGGGAATTTCTTTAGATGCCGGTCAGCCCGCAGGCAAAGACTTTGTATTTCTTTTCGGTCGATTTCTTCGCCTCTTTCATCAATAAAGCGTGGCCAGGCAAGCGGATGATGGTCATTTGTTTCTTGTATTTGATAATTTGTGTCTGCGAGCATGGCACCGGCTTCGGCCAGCACCATTACATATCTATCCAGCCACTCCCCTTCAACCAGGGTTGCGCATTGCAGGAAAGGTATCGGAACGGTCTCCATGTAAATTATGGAGTCCTTTTGAACCTTTCCGGAGTCGACCAATTTGTGCGTTGCCGACACCATTTGGTCATAGTGTGCGGTATAATCAGCGTCTTTTACGGTCGCCCATAAATTGGTATAATCTTCCCCGGCTTTGAACCGCTCAAACTCAATGTCATCCTTGAATAGTGCTCTTACATCTTTCTCGTTTTCAGGTGTCACGTTGGGTTTGAATTTTCCATCCACCCAGGTATATGCTCCCTCCGGAATCTCTTTCTTACCATGGTCAAGAAGGTACTGACAAAACCATTCTTCCAGGGTGTTATCCTCTTGAAGTTGGTCCCAGGTGGTTACATGGTTACAGATAGCTGCGCTAACCGCACCGGCAGTTTCACCGTCCACCGGATAGGGAATTTCATGACTGTAGAGGCTGGTTAGATTACTGAGGCGAAACTGATAGTGATTCTCCCGCCTGATAGCGCGAAGATTCCCCTCCAATGCCACGAACATCAGATTCCAGATCCTTTCTTCCGTGGCCACATAACCGTTAACCTGATTGCGAAGATCGATTAAAAAATAGACATCTCTTTCCGCTCGATACACAGCCTGTTCCACCTCGCGCTGCGGTTGGCCCTTCATTGCTTCCCGGATTGACTGGCTGACTTTTTTGGTTATTTTGTAAAGAGGCGCTTCGCTTGCCGGCAGGTCCTTCAGGTATTGCACGTATTCAAGCATATTTCGATATTGCGCGGTGCTCTGCAACCAGAGGATTACGGCCTGTTTGGGAGTTAGGGATTTTTCTATCTTATCGAGCCGTCTATTTAGAGTCATGTTCTCCTTCCTTATCGTCCGGCTTTAACAATTCCTGTTCGACGTCAAACATCGGCAGGGCCAGTTGTTTATTATTGGAGTTCACTGATCTTTCCAGAGTGATAATACGCTGCTCCAATTCACTCGTTTTCAGGGCGTCCAAAGCAGCGAGTGCCAGGGAAATCAATAATCTGTTACGAGCGATGCCACTTTCCATGCCGACAGTATCTGTCATAACAAGTTCTATGAGACGCTGGATGCCGGCGATGGTATTTAAAGGCTGCAAATCATAAGCTGTATAAAGAGTGGCCTCTCGCTTGCGGTGTAAGCCACCAAGGCGGCGAGCTTCCTGAACTTCCTTGCCATGGTCCGGCGAATGCATCAAACAATAATCGCCGTCATGGAGCGGTGGTGAATGACATGCCTCGCCATTCGGAAAGCGAAACGCACATAATCGAGTCACCATCGGTCACCTCTGCTGACAAAAAAGAGGTTGGTGACCTCGTTGGAACGAAGCAAGCTCCCGATAAAGGGAGCCTGCCAGTTAATACTTATTCCCTTCGCAAGCCGTTTCAGCTGGCTTGATGGTTGGGGCAAACCCCCGGTACTTCGACGGCCGAGGCGATGAAGCTCTTGCCGCAGTCCCGGCAGAACCACCGAATCTGACCTTCCGGTACACCCTTCTGATTGGGTACCAGAAATACGCCGGTTTTCTTGGGGTCGGTCTTGGCGGCAATGGGAGCAGGTTCGGTAACCGGCTCCGCAGTTTGATTGGGTTCCGTCGCAGGGGCAGCCGCTTGATTCTCGGCAGCCGGTGCAACTGCATTCTCGTCCGTTACTACACTCCAGAATTTCCAGCCGTCGCAAGAATGCCCGGTGATGGCCATCCCTGCAGCCGAGGGGCTCTTGAATTCCCGGCCATCCTCCAGATGGTAGCGCAGCTTCCCTTCGCCGTCTTCCACCACTTCGCAGGAGTAAGTCTGCTTGTGATACCGGCCGGTGAGCTTGGTTCCCTTGGTTAAGTTTCGATTTTCGATTGACATTGTCAACCTCCTTTAAATTTACTATCATATACATCACTCTATGCACTCCTGAAGTCAAGCAAATAATATGGCTTTTTGAATCTATTTTGATATTTATTTCTGGCGATGAGCCACCATCTGGCAATAGTGTCTGTTCCATGGTTACTTCACCTCGTCTGCCCTTTTGGCCTTTTCTCCGCTGAAGGCCTCCCACCTCATTCGGGCGATATCCACATAAAGTGGTTCGAGCTCCATGCCGTAACAAACTCTTCCAGTTCTTTCACAAGCTATCAGCGTGCTGCCGGAACCCAGAAAAGTATCCAATACCTTATCCCCGGTCTGGCTACTGTTCTGAATCGCTCTCTCAATCAGGGCCAGCGGTTTCATAGTAGGATGCAATGGACTGGAAGATGGTTTATCTACTTGCCAAACATCGCCTTGGTCGCGGTCCCGGCACCAGTAGTGACTGACTCCTTCTCGCCATCCGTAGAGGATAGGTTCATACTGGCGCTGATAATCGGAGCGACCCATGGTGAAGGTGTTCTTGGCCCAGATAATAAAGGTTGACCAGTGCCCCCCGGTAGCAATAAAGGCCTTCTGTAACGTATGGAGTTCGGATGAAGACATGCAGATGTAAACAGCGCCATCGGTAAACTCGAGGATGTTCTTGCAGGCCTTTTCGAGGAAGGGCTCGAAGGCGTCACCCAGATTATCGTTTGCGATTTTATTGGAATTCTGCCTGATTTTGTCTTTCATCGTCTCGCCGTAGTTCACGTTGTAAGGAGGGTCGGTGAATGTCATGGCCGCCTTATTCCCGCCCATGAGCCGCTGTACAGCTTCCCGGTCGGTGGAATCACCGCAAGCTACCCGGTGCTCACCTAACAGCCAGATGTCCCCCAATTTTGCGACAGGAGAGCTCTGGGCGTCCTTAATGGCCTCGTCCAGGTCAAAGGATTCCAGCCGTTCTTTCTTCTCTCTGGCATCTAAACTTTTTAACAGCTTTTTAAGCTCGTCGTCCTCGAAACCGGAAAGGGAAAGATCGATGTTCGGAACTTCCTGCAGCTCCTTCAGCAACCGGGCCAATAACTCCTGGTCGAAGGAACCCGAAATCTTGTTTAGCGCGATGTTTAACAGATGGGCTTGTTCCACCGTCAGATCTGCCAATACAACCGGCACTGTTTTGTAACCAAGTTTCCTTGCGGCTAATAACCGCTGGTGGCCGCCGATCACTGTCTTATCTTCTCGTCTGGCGATAATGGGGTCGATTAAGCCAAACTCGCGGATGCTGCGGGTGAGCGTTTCCAATTCCTGGTCGCTGATGCGCCGTGGGTTTGCCGGGTCCGGCCGTAGCTCATCGATGGGCAATTGTTCGATTTGTATTTGCTGTGTGGTTTTCATATTAATATATACCTCCATTATTTTTTAGAACTCTATCCAACCATTGCCTTATTGTCTTAAGATGCCTTTCTTGAACACCAGGGTTTGATAATAACTTGTCTATCCCCGGGCAACTCTCGCCAGGCCCTAATTGAATCACCGGCTTGCCTTCTGTTTCCCAGATTTTGATGACTTCGCTAACAGACATACCAAGGATTAACTCATACGGGTCAATGGGCCGGGCTTCCACCCCTGAAAAAGATCCTTCGAATCCTTCGGATGCTTCGTTTTTGTCATTTTTTGTATCTGACGATTTCGAAGCATCTGAAGGATGTGCCATTGTGGGCGAAGGATCTTTTCGAAGGATGTCAGCTTCAATCGAAGGATCTGAAGCATTGCTTACGGGGATAGAGGAGCCATAACGGCGGCACAAAACTGCGATGCGGTGGTCATCCCATTGAATGATAGCGCGGCGGCTTGTGGCATCCTGCCTTGTTTTCAACCCGAAGTTCTTGATGACAGCCGCCACGTGACGCGGTGAAATAGTTTGCTCAAGTCGGTCCAGATGCTCTTTAACCAGGTCTCCCTGGTTCAACCGCTCAGCAATCTCCTTAGCTGATAATTCTCCTTCCTCACTACGTATGGATAATATGGCCTCAAGCACCAGGGCTGTTAATGAGTTACGTCTGTCCTCTAAGATTTCCTCCTGCCTACCTCTGATGAATTCATCCAGGGTTGCCTCCATAATCGAATCTCCCTCGGCTATGGCTTTAAGCGGCAATAGGATTTCCTGTAGCCGGGGCTCGAGGTTGCCAACCGGCCGGGCATCCTCCAGGTTAAAGTTAAGAACTTTGGGCAAATAGTCCAGACGGAAGCCGAGTAACTTATTACGCAGAATTGCAGCTTCGCTATGGAAACGCGGCCCTAATACAAGTGGAATGTCTGTTCTGGTAAGCCCTTCGGATTCCCAGGTCAGACAGCGGCTTTCAAGTGCGCGGTCTGTCCAGCGCTTGCGTGTTGCCAGTATTTTGGGACCAAACACGTTATAGCTATGGGGTTCCCAATTCTTGCTGTTAGTGGGCTCTGAGCGTAAAACCGGACTGCCAGGTTTATAACCGGAATTAAGGATCTTCACGATTTCAGAGACGGCATCGCTACGCGCGAAATCAGCCTCATCCAAAACTAATGAGCCCCGGTACTTCTCGATAATGCGGAATATCGGTGACGGACTGGTGGCACCCGCCGCCCGGATTGCTCTGAAAACTATTGCTCCGGTCACTTCTAAAAACCGTGTTTTCCCCGAGCCATAATCGCCAAGGGCCCGGAGATATGGTAGCGTAGGCAATGGGTCATAAACCCAACTGAGCAGAATATACAAGGCCGCTATCGCTTCGAAATTAGCGGGAAGCTCTACATAGCGATGTATGAAAGCTCTGACTTCAGAGAGTAAATCACCTAAGCTTGCATAAGCAGAAACACCGGAGGCAAATACCACGGTGTGGCCCGCCAAGTCGTCGTTCATCGGCTTGTAGACAGTGTTACCAACCGGGAAATCCCTGACGTTGGTTCTAGCACCGGAAGGGTTTCGTATTACAAAGCTTCGTTCGTTGGTCAACGGATCTATTATCATTTCCCCTACGGTACCATCCTTCAGAATAAAACCTGGCACGAATAATTCATCGATTTTTGTTTCAGTAGCTATCTCTAATGGTGCGATAAGCCTTTGCAATTCCTCAACAGAGTGAGTGAGAAGGAAGTCATCGACCCCCACTTTGTTTTTCCCATCCTGGGGCAGTAAAACCACGTAAGCGTTAGCTCCCTTTCGACGAAGATGCTCGCCCAGCCTTTCCATGGCCTGCTTAACCGATGGTTTTTCAGACACATCGGAGTCATATACGATGATGACTTTTCGTCCCTTGAGAGTGATATAATCGAAATCAACCAGAAACGTAATCCCGCCGTCGTTGTTCTTGCCCTTGAATCCCCACACTCCAAGTAGAGCGGCAGCACACAGTCCACGGCTGGCCAGAGCATCGCCTTTTTTAATGCCTTCAGTGACCCAAAGATCAATGGCCGGATTGCCCAAAGATGGACGGCATCTTGGTGGCACATCTAATCTAATGCTGGCTCCGGAAGGTGTCTCGTATTTTAGAGGCTTGCCTTCTTTTATCCTTGGAGTATCCGGACGATATTGCCAGCCAGCTGGTGAGCCATCTGGCGCGAAAAGGGGAATCAATATTCCAACGGGTCGTTGCTGGGCCGGAGAGAAACCGGTTTCGCTTAATCGTTTCTTGCCAAATACGCTCTCATAGCCGCGCTCTTTAATCACCTCATCGGAGATACCGGATGCATGTAGATGGTCGCGATGTGGCTGCAGTAACTCAGGACATTCCCCTGAGACCTGACCGGCACCGGATTGAGTCGGCGAAGTTGTTTCAGACATTCTTTTCTGCTGCCTCCAGCATTTTCATCAAGGCCGCTTTGGGGACGACAATTCTTCGTTCTCCCAACCGTATTGTTGGTATTTTCCCGGTGCTCGCCAGCATATATGATGTCGCCCGACTGATTCCCAGCACTTTCCCAGCTTCTTCAACCGTCATCGTAAGACGTTCCGTTTTGTGTGTTTCCACTTTTATTATCCTCCATTGACTTGCTTCATTATACTGTGTTACACTTGATGATAATTCAGTATTACACATAATAATTGTTCTGTATACGCAATTCTTAATTAATCCGTCTTCTGAAGCGAAAATTGATGAGGAGAAAAGCAGAAAAATGGAAAAAGCTGGACGGCCCGAAAAACTGACAGATGAACTGAAACGAGAGATTACTCGAATCAGGATGACTCAAAAAAGGTGGAAAGCTCCAGCAATTCAGAAGGAACTGAGACTTTGGCTTGTTCAAAGGATAAAAGAAGAAACTACCGGAAGGAAAGTGCCATTATCAAACGAACTAATGGATGTCCAGGTTGAAGATCGTTTGCCTGGGATTAGCTCAATTCAAAAATACCTGAAGGATACGATTCCGAGTCAATACAAAGAACTTCCGGAAGATAAGCCTTGGACTTTAGAAAGCTTGAAGGATAAATCCATTCCGCCTGAAGCCCTGCCAGCAGTGTTGGAAGTTTGGTTGCGTACTCGAACGGAATTAACCCACTTTACTGTTCGTGAGGCTCTGTGGGTCGCGCGCATCTATCCATTGTTTACAATCAAAATAGAAAAGTGTGAAACAACCTATGACATCGATAATTTGAAAAGAGTCGCTAAATTCTACGCCAACGAAGAGTTACTGACTGAGGTTGCGAAAACGAGTTTTTTCGAGTTTGGCGGAACGAGAGGCATTTTGAATCTGTATGAGGAATGGAAAAGGACCAGGTTCGAGCCAGCAGTACGCTCTCAATTATTGCTGCCCCCCATTGTTGTTGGACAATATCCCAAAGACAAGTCATTAGCTCAACAACTACACAGGACAGCTGAATTGCAGGGCGAGGGATTGCGCGATAACCGGGAACGATTTGAACTGGAAAAGAAATTCCTCAGAGAAGGTAAAGAATGGCCTTCCGATGTAGCTGAGCAAGATAAATTAGTTAAGGAACATAGAAAAGAGTTAAAGCAAAATCGGCAACAAACTGGTGATAGTAATTAAAATGGAGGGGTAAAATGAGAGGTTTTATTAAAAAACGCAGTAAAGACAGCTATATTTGTAGAATACCCATTGGTAAGGATGGCAGCGGCAAATACCGGTTCCATTCGGAGACGATTAGGGGTAATAAGAAAGACGCCGAAAA
>Ga0187851_10002867_pt1 | contig 14906 bp, 11 predicted proteins | sample June2016WEW_6_10_FD_132997 | JGI IMG/M metagenome (GOLD analysis project Ga0187851, IMG submission 132997) | Peatland microbial communities from SPRUCE experiment site at the Marcell Experimental Forest, Minnesota, USA - June2016WEW_6_10 | ecosystem: Environmental > Terrestrial > Soil >...
CCCCCTCATCGAACAGCCGTCCGTCCAAAGACCGGAGAACACCATGAACGATCAAGCCAGCTTTGCCGTGGGACTCATCGAGACCCAGGGATTCACCGCCGCCTTCGAAGCCATCGACACCGCCCTGAAGACCGCCAACGTCGAGGTGCTGGCCCGCGAGAAGCTGGGCGGCGGATATATCACCATCATCATCAAGGGCGACGTTGCCGCGGTGCGCGCCGCAGTGGACGCGGGCAAGTCGCATGTGGAGGGCCTGGGCAAACTGATCGCCGCCCACGTCATCCCCAGCCCCAGCCAGGGCGTCCTCTCGCTGCTGCCCAAGTAGCGCGCGGTTACAGTTCCGGAACGCCCCTCGCAATCGATGAGTAGCGATCTCTGCACGGCCTCACCGGATGGGTTGCGTGGCCGACTGACTGGCGACGGATGTCGAAGCAGCCGAAGGAGTGGGATCGCACCACTGCGGATTGAACTCGTACACGACGAGCATCGCAGCCAGGAATACCAGGGGCCAGCAGAACAGCCAGAACTTTCTCGCAAATTCGTCCGAACTGCCTCGAAGATGGTTCATCGCACTCACCCAGGATCTTGCGCTGGTTTCAGCCAGCGCTTGATTTGAGGAGATGCTTTTTTCCGTTAAGAATGGGTAGGGATTTTGCTAAGAATTCGTAAGTTTATGGTTCACGCGGGCGTTCGGCGAACCGGAACCGCGCGTGCAACAGACAACAAAGAACACACAACGAACAACCGCCGTCAGTTGGTCACCACATGCATGGCGAAGCCCGCGCAGGCCACCGCGATCAGGTCCTCCACCAGCGCAACCATCCAGTCCGGGCAGCCGATCCTCTCCACCAAGTCGCGCCGGATCATGAATCCGGCGAAGGCCCCGAGTGCCGCGCCCACCACGCCCAGCAGCACTCCCTCCAGCCCCGGCCCCGCCATCGCCGTCGCGGCGATCGAGCCGATCATCCCGCCAAAGACCAGCCGGGTCATCAGCGGCACCGCGGAAATCCGGTCGGGCGTCCGCGGAAGTTTATCGGCGACACACTCCGCCAGCGCCAGCACGGTGAACGCAGCAACCGCCGCAACGCTGGCAGTCCACGCCGCCCAGGTGTTCTGCACGGGAAGGTAGCCGAGGTAGGCAAACCAGCACAGCACCGCCATTGGCGTCATCGCGCGCAGCCCTGTTGTCACGCCGAGTAGAGGGATCGCCAGCAACCAGGAGAGCATCGCGATCAGCATGGAACCACCTGTGGAGCACCGCGCGGATGACTGCGCTTGAAACCGCGCTCAATGTTAGATGCGCCTTCTGCCAGCCAAATCTCTGGTGATGGAGAGTGTCTCACGCAGAGGGGGCATTTGGGTACAGCTTCGTAGGTCAAGCCGGCCGAAGATTCATGCCCGCAGCCACCCATACAGCGGGAATTGCTCAGCCATCTCCAGCACTTCTCCGCGGATCTGCGCCAGCTTGGCCGGGTCTGCCCGGTGCTCCAGCGCCGAGACGATCCAGCCCGCGATGCCACGCATCTCCGGCTCCTTCATGCCGCGCGTGGTCAGGGCCGGCGTACCGATGCGAATCCCACTGGGCTTCATTGGCGGGTTAGCATCGTACGGAATTGCGTTCTTGTTCACCGTGATACCCGCCTGGCCCAGCGCGAACTCGGCCTCGCTGCCCAGAATTCCCTTCTGGAAGACATCGACCAGGATGAGGTGCGTGTCCGTTCCGCCGGAGATAATCCGGTAGCCGCCTTCGGCCAGCGCGGCGGCCAGCACCTTTGCGTTGGCCACGATCTGCCGCGCGTACTCGGCAAACTCCGGCTGGAGCGCCTCGCGGAAGGCAACCGCCTTGGCCGCAATAATGTGCATCAGCGGGCCGCCCTGCTGCCCGGGAAAGACACTGCGGTCGATCGACGCCGCCAGTTCCTGCCGGCACAGAATCATTCCCGCGCGCGGCCCGCGCAGGGTCTTGTGCGTGGTCGTGGTGACGACGTGGGCGTGCGGCACCGGCGAGGGATGCACTCCGCCGGCCACCAGTCCGGCGAAGTGCGCCATATCGATCATCAGCGACGCGCCCACCTTGTCCGCAATCTCCCTCATCCGTGGAAAGTCGAACTGGCGTGGATAGGCGCTTCCACCGCCGACGATCACCTTCGGCTTCTCGCGCAGGGCGGTTGCCTCCAGTTCGTCGTAGTCAATGGTCTCGGTGTCGCGCCGGACCTGATAGCCGACGACGCGGTAGAGCTTGCCGGAAAAGTTCAACTTGTGGCCGTGCGTCAGATGCCCGCCATGAGCCAGATCGAGGCCGAGAATCGTATCGCCCGGCGAACACAGCGTCATATAGGCCGCCGCGTTGGCCTGCGAACCGGAGTGCGGCTGCACGTTCACATGCTCCGCGCCAAAGAGCCGCTTGGCGCGGTCGCGCGCCAGGTTCTCCACCACATCGGCGAACTCGCATCCGCCGTAGTAGCGCTTGCCGGGATAGCCCTCGGCGTACTTGTTGGTGAAGACCGTGCCCGCCGCCTCCAGCACCGCGCGGCTGACAAAATTCTCCGACGCGATCATCTCCAGCCCCTCGTGCTGGCGCATGATCTCGTATTGAATCTGGCTGGCAATCTCCGGGTCTGCGACGGCAAGGGGGGCACTCATATCGATTGGCATTCCTCTATCTTATGACATCGTCGCCGCGCCTCCGTCCACCACATCGCGGGCCTGAGGGCAATCGCATGAACAGTTATTTGCTGGTGGGTACCCCCCTGGGGCAAATATCGTAAAGTATTCAAAAAACGCGAGTTAAGCACGCGCTGAGCGCGCGAGACGCATTAAAGGCGAAGATCTGGCGGGTTGCAGTTGCTTCGGTCATGCTGGTTCTCTCCATTTGTGTGTGAAAAAATATTAAAGTCTTCAAAAAAAGCATGTTAAGTCTGGACTAAGTCTGGATCAGGTCTGGACTAAGTCTGGACTTCGTCTCTGCGGTTGAGGGTTAAATGCAAAGACCCGGCGGCTGGCCGGGTCTGTTTGGTTTTGCTTACTGTTTTAATTATATGGGATGGAGGGAAACTAGTATGCCAACTTCGGGAAACTATTATCTGGACTGTTTTGATGGAGTTGGGTGATTTTTCGGGGCGGAGGGGGCTTGACATGCGAATTTGCTGGGAGATTCGCAGAAAGATTTTCGATACATGCGCTTGCCCTGTGGTGGCGAGCCCAGAACGCACGCTAACACAGAAGTGCAATAGGGGGATGGCTGAAGTGGAATGGGCAAGATAGCCCCAAGGGCTGATTCTGGAAGGGTCGTCAGCGCCACCACGCGCTCCGGCAGAGCAGGGGGACCTCTCGATGCACAGCCTTCTGGTTGCCGCGCTCTTTGTCGGAATGGTGATCGCACCCTGCGTGGTCGCGATGTTCACCGGCATTGAGTAGCCTGCAATACCCTCCGCGGCCTGTCCTGATTCTCTTCCCCCACAACCAGTCATTCTGAGCGGAGCGTGCCCGTCTCGTACTGGCGTATGCCGAAGAGCGCAGTGCCGATTCGGATGCAGGTGCTGCCCTCCTCGATGGCAACAGCAAAGTCGTTGGACATACCCATCGAGAGCTGGGTGAGCGTAGGGCACGCGGCCAGCGACGCGTCGCGCAGGCGGCGAAGTTCGCGGCAGTACGGGCGCGATTGCTCAGGGTCTTCCGACCAGGGCGGCACGGTCATCAGGCCGGCAGGGATAAGATTGTCGAGCGGCGCGATGCCTGCCAGCAGGGCCGGAAGGTCTGGGGGTGCGACGCCGTGCTTGGACTCCTCGTGGCTGAGCTTGACCTCGATCAGAATGGGCAGCCGCCTGCCCAGCGCGCGCGCGGCAGCATCGAGGCGGGTGGCGATCTTCAGCGAGTCGACCGCGTCGATGGCGTCAAAGAGTTCCGCGGCGCGAGCCGTCTTGTTGGACTGTAGCGGCCCGATCAGGTGGAACTCGGCATCAGGGAGGTGGGTGAGGGCGAGGGATTTCTCCTGCCACTCCTGCACGCGATTTTCGCCGAAGAGGCGCAGACCGGCGGCGTAGGCCTCAAGAACGGCCTCGGCAGGGTGCGTCTTGGTGACCGCCATCAGCGCGACCTCGGCTTCCGGGCGGTGGGCGTGGCGGCAGGCCTCGGCGATCTGTTGGCGAATGCGGGCGAGGTTTGCGGCGAGAGTCATACTAGAAGCATCTTATGGCTTTTCAGGCGGTATCTTCGTGCGATTCAGAAAGGAAATCGATGGGCGCTCGCGTGTGGCCGATAGTGTTGCTGATTGGGTCGAACATCTTCATGACCTTCGCGTGGTATGGCCACCTGAAGTTCAAGGGAGTGGCGTTGTGGAAGGTGATTCTGGTGAGCTGGTCGATTGCGCTCTTCGAGTACTGCCTGCAGGTACCGGCCAACCGGCTGGGCTCCGAGGTCTACTCGCCGGAGCAACTCAAGGTGATCCAGGAGGTGATTACGCTCAGCGTTTTTGGCGTCTTCACGGTGCTTTACTTCGGCGACAGGCTGCACTGGAACCACGCTGTAGCCGCCGGATGCCTGGTCTCGGGGGCGTTTTTCATGTTCCACAAGTTCTGACTCTCAGCGGAAATTCAAAGCGGACCGATGCGCGATTCGTCGCATGGCCCGCTTTGGAGCTTGAAGCTACGGTTAGTGGCGTGAAGCGGCTAGTTGAAGGTTGCACTCACCGTCACGTCGTTCGACACAATAACGCTGCATGAAGTGGGCGACGTGACCGTGCAGTTGCCAGACCACGAGCCAAACGTCGCTCCTGGAGTCTCGGTCAGGGTTATTGGCGTCCCCGCGGCGACCTGAGCACTACAGTTTGTACCTCCGCCGCCGCAGTTGATCACCTGCGTTGTGCCGCTCATTCCCACCACCGAGCCGTTCTGGGTTCCGAGCAAGGTGACCGTCAGCACCGGCGGCGGCGTGGTGGTTGCAGAGGTGTATTGAGAGGTCACCGTCACGTTGATCGAGGATGTAATCACCGAGTTGTTGCCGGTAGTCGTCGGCGCGATTGCAGTAATGACCGTACCATCGCTGAGACCGAACGCAGGGTCGGCATTCGATCTCACCAGTCCCGTCGCGGAGACAGAAGCGACCCCTGGAGAACTTGAGATCCAGGTGACAGTATTGGTCAGGTTCTGGACCTGTCCATTGCCGGCGAGATTGCCGATTGCGAGAAGCTGCGCTGTACCACCGGGCCCGACGAATGATTGCGCGCCTGGAATAATGATCAGGGTTGGCGTTTGCGGAGTCGTCGCATTATTGGACACAGTCAGCAACGCTACCGCAGAGACTGCGCCGGACTGTGCCGTGATCAACGTAGAGCCGAATCCGGTTGCCGTCGCCAGCCCGGCCGACACCCCGCTCGCAATGATGGTGGCGACCTGCGAATTGCTGGAACTCCATGTCACTTGACCGGTCAGATTTTGCGTGCCGCCTACGCCAGTCAGGTTGCCAGTGGCGAAGAACTGGGTCACCTCGCCGGTAAACGTCTCGGTCTCCGAGTTTGGAGTGATGACGAGCGTCGGAGTTCCCGTTCCCGACGCCGAAATGGTCACGCTGAGGCTGGCGGTTGCACTGAGTCCTCCTGCAGGGGCGAGGGCCACGATGGATGTCGTGCCTGCGCCGACGGCCGTTGCCAGTCCGGCGGCGTTGATGGTGGCGACCTGCGCATTGCTGGAGTACCACGTCACCTGGCTGGTCAGGTTCTGCGAGGTGCCTACGCCAGTCAGGTTGCCGGTGGCGAGAAACTGTGTCGTCTCGCCGGCAAAGGTCTCTGAAGCCGAGCCCGGAGTCACTGTGAGCGTCGGGGTTCCCGAACCCGTTCCCGATGCCGGGAGCGTTACTGTGACGGTCGAACTTGCATTGAGCCCGCCGGACTCGGCGATGATTGTCGTTGTTCCGGCGGATACGCTCGTCACCAGCCCTGTTGCGCTGACTGTAGCAACCTGCACGTTGCTGGAGAGCCAGGTCACCTGGTTGGTGAGGTTCTGTACGCCGCCGACTCCGGTCAGGTTGCCGCTGGCGGTGAGCTGCGTTGTCTCGCCGGCGAACGTCTCCGCCACAGTGTTCGGGATCACCGAGATAGACGGAGCGCCCGACGCCGCGATCGTCACTCCCAGTGTCGCGTTTGCAGTGAGTCCTCCGGACTCAGCGATGATCGTCGTCGTTCCGGAGCCCACTGCCGTGGCCAATCCAGCCGCATTGATGGTGGCCACCTGGACATTGCTCGACACCCAGCTCACCTGGTTGGTCAGGTTCTGTATGGCGCCGATGCCGGTCAGGTTACCGGTCGCGGTAAACTGCGTCGTCTCGCCTGAGAACGTCTCCGCCACCGAACTCGGGACCACGGCGAGCGTCGGCGTTCCCGAACCCGATCCCGAAGCCGGGACGCTCACGGTCAGGGAAACGGTTGCATTCAGTCCGCCGGACTCGGCGGTGATTGTGGTTGTCCCTGCGCCGACTGCTGTTGCCAATCCAGCGGAGTTGATGGTGGCAACCTGCGCATTGCTGGAGAGCCAGGTCACCGTGTTGGTAAGGTTCAGCGGGCCACCGACGCCCGTCAAGTTGCCGCTGGCAATAAACTGCGTCGTCTCGCCGGCAAATGTGTCCGAAGCCGAGTTCGGGGTCACTGTGATCGACGGGGTCCCTGTTCCTGTGCTGGAGATGGCCACGGTGACGGTCGCGCTTGCATTGAGTCCGCCGCTCTCGGCAACGATCATCGTCGTTCCAGCTCCCACGGCCGTCGCCAGCCCGCTGGAGTTGACGGTGGCGACCTGCGCATTGCTGGAGAGCCACGTCACCTGGTTCGTCACGTTTTGCGCGTTGCCGATGCCGGTCAGGTTTCCGGTGGCTGTAAACTGCGTCGTCTCCCCGACAAACGTCTCCGCCGCCGTGCTTGGGAGGATGGTGATCGAGGGGGTGGATTGTGTCGTCGATCCCGCCAACTCCACCGTGAGGTCAGAGGACGCAATCGCTCCATCGGATGCCACGGCCGTAATCTCGACATATCCAGCTCCCACCGCCGTCGCCAGTCCGGAGGAGTTGATGGTGGCAATATTCGGGTTGCTGGTGGACCAGGTGACGGAGTTGGTAACGTTGGCTGTCGTCATGGGCCCAGATCCCATCTGTTCCTGTGCATACGCCGCGTACTGCGCCGTCTGGCCAGCGGCGGTCAAAACCTCAATCCCCGGGCCGGGAATGATAGAAAGGGTTTGCACCTTGTTGCAGGCCGCAAGCGACAGGGCGAGCGGCAAGCCAATCAGAACCAGTAGAAGGGACGCACGGGGGCGCAGGGTCATGGGAAAATCTCCTACCCCAAAGCTACTAAGTCCCGCCCGCAGAACACCATGCCACTTTCGCTATGCGTATGCAACTTTTGTGCCAAGCGAGGTCCGGCGTTGGATTCAGCGCGCGCGTGGCGACACCGCCGGCCCCTTGCTGCCCGGAGGATCGACCGGATTGAACTTCCGCGCCAGCTCCGGTGTCGATTGCACATCCTGGGCAGGCGGATTGTCTGCCTTTGCCACCTCCGCGGCAAAGACGTAGCTCGGCCCGAACATGTTGCTGGTGAAGAGTACCAGCGACTTATCTGGCGAGAAGCGCACATTCGGCTCCTCGCGATAGTTATGGTGCGACATGTTGACCAGGCGCTCGGAGTGGAATACACCCGGCTGCCAGAACGCAGGCGAGTTCAGCGCGCCTGAGCCGCCCTGGAGCAACTGCGGATGGAAGAGTTCGATCCACTCGCCATCCCTGGCCCTGGCGACCTGGCCGGGATCGCCGCCGTCGCCGCAGAAGAGGTCGAGCTGCCGGGTCAGATTGAAGTGGATCGACCACTCGTCGCGCTGCATGTGATACGCAATGCGCTGGCCGGTCTTCAGGTTGCGGCCCGCCAGGAAGAAGTCCTCGCCCTTGGGATACTGCCAGTCGTACCAGATGGTCTCGCCATCGAGGCCCCAGAACTCGTGGCCCGCAATCTCCATCAGCATGGTGCGCTTGTGGATGAGTGTGTTGTGGGTGGCGTCGGTGTGGATCATCCAGATGCGATCCACCTTCTGCCAGGGCCCCTCGTGGCAGTACATCAGAAGAGTCGGATCGGTTGGCGAAAAGAGCAGGTGGTTCACCCAGTCGGTGGAGTGCAGCAGCGTCCGGATTGTCCCCGGCTTCTCGCCGTTCGGCCCCGGCTCCAGCCGGATGGTAAACAGCACCAGCGGCAGCCGCGCGGCCAGCCGGGCCTCCATCATCGCGCCCTTGTTGGCCGGCTGATAGTGCGGCCCCTGCGTTGCGCTGGCGACCTTGTTGTCCGTTGCTCCGGCGGCAGGCGTGGCGGAAGCGCCGGCTGCTGGCAGGGCCGACGGCAGGTTCGATCCGTACTCCTTGCCCGTCGCGTTGCCCACGATATACGTCCCCGCCGCCAGCGTCTCATCCGCATTGACGCTGACAATGCTCCGCCTGGCTGGCAGGTCTACCAGCTTGCGGACCGCTCCGGTGTTGGTGTCCGCCTTGTAAACCGCGTTCACTCCGGATGCATCGGTCTTGGTAAAGAAGACGCTGTTCGTCTTGTGCCCCACCACCAGCGCGCGGACTGTCCCCGCGCCCGCGCCGCCGGCCACGCGCGGCGGGTTTGCCACCAGCAGCCTGGTCGTGCGCGTCGCCATGTCCAGCACATGAATGCCGTCCGGCGCGGTGTAGACCATCTGCTTGCCGTCCGGCGTATAGGCATTCACGTTGAAGTAGAATCCGCCGGAGTTCGGCTCGTCGCTCAGCCGCCAGACGCGATGGCCAGTGTCCTTGTCCACCCAACTGCGCGGCGGCATGGGACCGCCCGGGGTGGTCTGCGCAGGGCAGGCGAGTGGAAGCGGCAAAAGGGCGAGGGCGGCGAGCGTGGAGCGGAAGAGATGGATCATCCTATTCAGACGGCTGCACGCGGAAAAAAGACGCTGGCAGGCAGTGCAGCCCATGAGCGCTGGCGGGTGCGTTATTGGCCTAATCCACGGACGGGCTTGGCGTAGCGCGCCAATGCGCGTAGAAGGGACAGATGGAGATTTTGACCTCGGAGGAGATGGGCGCGGCGGACCGGCGCACGGCGGAGCAGTTTGACGTGCCGCTGGCGGAGTTGATGGAGAACGCAGGCGCGGCGGTCGCGCGCTTCTGCCTGCGCCGCTATCCGGCGTCGCGGCGCGTCGTTGTGCTCTGCGGCAAGGGCAACAACGGCGGCGATGGATTCGTTGCGGCGCGCGTGCTGGCGGCGGCAGGCGTAGGCGTCGCGGTTCTGCTGCTAGGACGCGAGGACGAGGTGAAGGGCGAGGCGGCGGCAGCGCTCGCGCGGCTCCGCGCGGAGGCGGCGGCAGTTGCGATCGGGCCGCTACTCGATGAAGCTGGCCTCGCGGCTGCGAGCGGCGCAATAGCTTCGGCGGAGTTGCTCGTCGATGCGGTGGTGGGCACCGGATTTCGGCCTCCGTTGCGAGGACTGGCTGCGGCTCTGCGTGAGTTGGCGGCGAAGTCGGATGCGCCGGTGGTTGCGGTCGATCTGCCGTCGGGATGGGACGCGGACTCAACCGCGCAGACCGCGCAGGATGCATTCCGCGCCGACGCGGTGGTCACATTTACCGCGCCCAAGCTGGCGCACGTCTTTGGTCATCTGACCAGCGCGACGTTTGGCCCGGTCGTGGTGGCGGAGATTGGCTCGCCCGCAGAGGCAATCGTCTCAGAGAGCGGATTGAGCTGGGCAGGCGCAGCGAAGGCAATCGCAGAGCAGCCGCGCGAGGTGAACTCCAACAAAGGGATGTATGGCCATGTACTGGTGGTCGGCGGAAGCTATGGGACTGCCGGAGCGCCTGCGATGGCCTCGCTCGCGGCACTGCGTACCGGCGCGGGGCTGGTGACGGCGGCAGTGCCAAAGAGCATTCTGGAACTGGTCGCCGGAGTTGCGCCGGAGCTGATGCTTGCGCCGCTGCGTGAGGGTCCGGAGGGCGCGGTATCGCTGGAGAATCTTGCCACGGAGCGAAACGCCGATGGCCTGAAATCGCTACTGAAGGCGAAGAAGATTTCCGTGGTGGCCCTTGGGCCGGGTCTTTCCACGAAGGGAGAGGCTTCCGAGTTTGTTCGCAGCTTTGTTGCAGATTGCAGCTTGCCGATGGTGATCGACGCCGATGCGCTGAACGCCTTTGCCGGACAAGCCAATCTGCTGGATGGAATCGGCCGTACGCTGGTGCTGACGCCGCATCCGGGCGAGATGGCGCGGCTGGTCGGCCTGACGGTCAGTGAGGTCGAGGCGGATCGCATCGGCCTGGCGCGCGGCTTTGCCACAGAGCACAAACTGACCCTCGTACTGAAGGGATGGCGCACGCTCATAGCCCATCCCGACGGGCGAATTGCAGTGAATACCAGCGGCAACCCGGCGATGGCCAAGGGCGGCAGCGGAGACATCCTGACTGGAATCATCGCCGCAATGCTGGCCCAGTTCCCGGAAGACGTGGCACGCGCGGTGGAGGCTGCGGTCGCGCTGCACGGGCTTGCCGCGGATTTTGCCGCCCAGGCGATGGATGAGCACACGGTGCTGGCAACCGATACGCTGGCGCATCTCTCGGATGCGTTCCGCTATCGCGCGAAGGACGCCGATGGCCTGACCTGGATCTGCGGGCTGAACGGCGTGGAGCGAAGCAGATGAAGGAGAAACGATTCAAGACGCGCTCGGTGGAGGAGACGCTGGCGCTGGGTGGGCGCATCGCCGCGATGCTGCATCCGCCGCTCATCGTAATTCTGCGCGGCGAGGTGGGCGCGGGAAAGACCACGCTGGTGAAGGGTATCGCCGCGGCCCTGGGCGCGGCCAGCGAGGATGAGGTGACCAGCCCCACCTTCACCATCGTTCACGAATATGTGGGCACTTCCGTACGGCTCTTTCACCTCGACCTCTATCGCCTGGAGACGGAGGAGCAGATCGCCGTCCTCGGCATTGACGAGATGGCGGGCTACCCGGATTCGCTGCTTCTGGTGGAGTGGGGCGAGCGATTCGAGAGCATCGTGAAGCGGGCCGGCGGAGAGATCTACATGGAGCACGGCGAGGGCGACGAGCGCGGCCTGATCGTACGGTTGAAAGAGTAAGGCCGGTTACGCAGCGGGATCGAAGATGGGCCCGCGCGCGCGGCCCGTATAGCGATAGATGGCGCACTCCTCGTCGCCCGTGGAGCCGTACTCCTTCTGCCGCGCGATGGCTTCAATATCCGCGGCGTGGTCCTCCGGCGACATGGGAACTTTGTCCAGAAAGAGCTGCGTGAAGGCTGGGTTGCGGTCGAGGACGTCCGCGCACTCGGCGTTGACGTAGAGCAGGTCCAGCATTCCCGGCCGCTTGGCGAACTGCGTCTCGATGCGGCGCAGCAACTGCTTCAGCACCGGCGCCTCGAAGGGGTGGAAGAGGAAGAGCAGCGTTGGCGTCGCCGGCAGTTCGTACTCCAGCGCGTCCTGCTCGACGACCTCGATGGGAGCGATGCGCGCGGCGGTTGGGTCTTCGCGGTGCGCGCGAGTCCAGCGCTCCATATTCTGCCGCGCGATGGATGCCAACTCGGGGTTCAGCTCGATGCCGACAACCTTGCGGAAGCTGTACTCACTGGCAACCAGCAGGCCGCGTCCCTTGCCCGCGCCCACGTCGATAAAGATGTAATCCTCGATGGGATGCGGCGGCACGCACTCTCGCCAGTGCCCGATCAGCGCGCGCAGGATGCTGGGCGCAACGCCGTAGTACGCCGTGACGTGCTCGTCGTTGGCATGGCCCGTAAGCAGGTGTTTGGCGGGAACCAGGCCGCTGGTGTCCACGCCGTGCATCTGGTCGAAGGGATGGATGGGAAAGCTCGTCCGCTGCAACAGATCGCGCGCGCGTCCGGGTACAGGCGCAAGCGCGAGACTGTGCATGGATTGGGCAGCTTCGGCTTTGGATCTGCTGCTACTCATCGCGCGTCTCAAAACTTTCTTCAAAATCATCGCGAGCTATCGCAGTCGTCACACGCCGAGTTCGGCGCGGATGGCGTTGGCGATGGCGTTGGCGTGCTGCTGCATGAGGGCTTCGGATTCGGCCTCGATCATTACGCGGGCGAGGGCTTCGGTTCCGGAGTAGCGGATGACGACGCGGCCCGAGTCGGCCAGCGCGGCCTCGGCGGCGGCGATGGCGGCGGCGACCGTGGGGATATGGTCGAGCGGGCGCTTCTCGCGGACGCGTACGTTAACGATGATCTGCGGAAAGGTCTTGAGGTCGGCGGTGAGCTGGGCCAGCGTCTTACCCGCGCGATGAAGGATGTCCAGCAGCAGCAGCGCGGTGAGCAGGCCATCGCCGGTGGTGCTGCGGCCAGTGAAGAGGATATGGCCGGACTGTTCTCCTCCCAGCGCTGCGCCGGTGGCCAGCATCTCTTCGAGGACGTACTTGTCGCCGACGGGCGCGCGCAGCATTCGGATCCCCGAGCGCTTGAGCGCGGCTTCCAAGCCCATGTTGGACATGGTCGTCGCCACGATCGTGGAGTTGGGCAGCAGGCCGCGAGCGGCGAGGTCGCGGGCCGCGAGCAGCAGGACGGCGTCGCCGTTGACGACGTTGCCGTGCGCATCGGCAAACATGGCGCGGTCGGCGTCACCGTCGAAGGTAATTCCCATCGCGGCGTGGTGCTGGACGACCTCGGCGGCGACGGTCGTGGGATAGAGCGCGCCGCAGTTCTCGTTGATGTTGCGGCCATTGGGTGAGGCGTGAGTGAGGATGACAGTGCCGGCGAATTCCGCGAAGAGCTGGGGCGCGATGGCGCTGGCTGCACCGTTGGCGCAGTCGATGACGATGCGCTGACCGTCGAGCGAGAGGCCGGGGACGGCGGCGAGCAGGGAGCGGATGTACTCGGCGCGGTCGGATTCGTTGACTTGAGGTGGCACAAGAACAGAAGCAGATCCCTCCCCTTCGACTTCGCTCAGGGTTCGGGATGACAATTCAATGCGGCGGAAGATTTCGGCTTCGATGGCGAGTTCGGTCGAGTCGGGCAGCTTGTAGCCATCGGGGCCGAAGAGCTTGATGCCGTTGTCGACCCATGGATTGTGCGAGGCGGAGATGACGACGCCAGCAGAAAATTTGTGCGCGCGAGCGAGGAATGCGACGGCGGGCGTAGGAATGACGCCCGCGCTCTCGACGGTCGCGCCGGCGGCAACCAGGCCCGCGGTCAGCGCGGCGGCGATCCAGTCGGAGGACTCGCGCGTGTCTTGTCCGATCAAAACGCGTGGCGAATCGCCCAGGTGATGCGCCAGCGCGAGGCCAACGGCGTGGATGGTGATGGGGTCGAGCGGGAACTGGCCGGCGGCACCGCGAATGCCGTCGGTGCCAAATAGCTTCTTCATCAAATCTTTCTCCACATCTATTATCAGGCGTATTGCAGGCACGTGGCAGTGAGCCTTTTGAGTCGGGCTGGAACCCGTCTGCGATGAGTCTCAGGTTTCGATCACAGTTGCCGGTCTGCGAACTGCGGTCAATGCATCGAGCTAGCCGCCGGTGAGATGGCGATACTCGAAGAACATGCGCACGCGCCAGCGCAGGATCATTCCAAAGGCAAGCACAAAGAAGAGCGCAGCGGTTTGCTTCACATCCACGAACCGGTCGAGGTAGCTGTGGGCCAGAATCCGAATGGCGGCGAGGACGATCACCACAGCGAAAAAGACGTTGGAACGCTGCATCATGATGACTTCGCCGTCGCGCACCAGACGCGATGTGCGCAGCAGTGGATAGGCCAGCACAAAGGCACCCAGCAGGAAGGCGCAGGCAGCCCAAAGCAACGGAAAGCGGAAGTCGCGAACCAGAAACATTGAAAATCCGGTTGCCATGCCGATGGGCGGGATAAGGATTTTTTTGGCTGTGACGGCGGTGCGGCCCTCCTGCACGCGCCAGACGAGGACCGCCGACGCACCCACAAGAGAAGCGAGCAGCGACAATTCGCGAAGAGGCAACTGAGGCAACATAATATCTTTCGCAAGAAGCTGGATGCGGGGCCGGGGGAATTGGTTTCGGAACTCTGTGACCATTATGCCGGTTTGCGCAGCTCTCTGCCGTCTCGCGGCCCTCGAGTGCGGTGCAATCGCAGGAGCGCGTTGCCGTTTGTCCGCTGTTTGATCGCTGTTTGTTCTCCCCCTCCCCCTGCCATCCCCCCTTGGCGGCTGATTGGTGCGTAAGTGTATTGTTATGTGGCGGCCAGAGGGATAATACTCATAATGGAGACCTTGGGAGCAAGAGGTTTGGAATCAGTCGGTTGCGCGGGATGTGGCTGGCCAAGATGTTCATTGCGTTGAGGTTGCGGCTAAAGTACTTAGGACATAAGGGTTAGGGGTGAAAAAGAGGCTTTGGAACGGGTGGAGGCGGCAAAAGATTGATTCGCTGTGAGTTGCGGATAGAATATTGATTCTGTGCGGCTTATTCTGTCCTCCTGAAAGTGCAGCAGCGCAATAAAAGCCAATACGGAGATTCTGGCTTCGCCAGAATGACGACTCCTGGGGCTTCGCCAGAATGACGGCCCGTGGGGCTTCGCCAGAATGACGTCCCGTGTGGGAGTTGCGGGTAAGAGATTGATTCGGTGCGGCTTATTCGGTTGAGAAAGAACGGTGCAAGTGGACGGCGGGAGTTTATTTCCGCACGATCTAAGCTGCCCCTCGATGGAATTGATCCATACTTTAATTGTATCAAGCGGAGCATAACTACTATGCCAACTTTTTAAATGAATTATATTGTTTGGTTGGTGTGGTTTAGGGGGATTTTTGGGCGTTGAGGGGCTTGACAAGGGGATTTGCTGGGGTTTTTGAGGGGTCAGAGAGTGAAAAAAAGGCCCGGGGCTGAAGCCCCTTGATTCTGCGAGGGTTATTCAGGGGGCTGAAGCCCCCTGCTCCCTCCG
>Ga0187851_10002870_pt1 | contig 14894 bp, 7 predicted proteins | sample June2016WEW_6_10_FD_132997 | JGI IMG/M metagenome (GOLD analysis project Ga0187851, IMG submission 132997) | Peatland microbial communities from SPRUCE experiment site at the Marcell Experimental Forest, Minnesota, USA - June2016WEW_6_10 | ecosystem: Environmental > Terrestrial > Soil > Wetlands...
GGCTGCTCCCCGGCGCGTATCTTTTGGAAGCGCGCACCGCGGGGCTCGACCAGGCCAGCCCGGTCGAGGTGCAGATCGGTGCCGGGCAGGCTGCAAAACAGGATCTGACCTTGGACCTGCGCGGGCTCGTGAGCCGCGTGCAAGTGACCGCCTCCTCGACGCCGCAATCGACCGTCGAGACCGGCAAGGCGATGGATGTCGTCGACCACGCCGAGCTCGATCGTCGCGAAGTGAACTCGCTCACGGAAGCGCTCCGCGAAGTGCCCGGCCTGCGCGTCCAGCAGCTCGGCGGCCCCGGCGAATTCACGCGCATTCAGATGCGCGGCCTGCCCGCCGAGGACACCAGCGTGCTCGTCGATGGCATGCGCCTGCGCGACGTCTCGAGCCCCCAGGGCGACTCCACCGCGTTTCTCAGCAACCTGCTGCTCGCCGGCGCTGACCGCCTCGAAGTCCTGCGCGGCTCCGGCTCTTCGCTCTACGGCACCAACGCCATCGGCGGCGTGGTCAACGTCGTCACCGACTCCGGCGGCGGCGCGCTGCACGGCGAAGCCGGCGGCGAGGGCGGCGGACTGGGCTACGGTTACGGTGACCTGCGCCTGGGCGGCGGATTCCACCACGACCAGTGGCAGTACGGCCTCGCGGCCTCGCACCTCAATGTCAGCGGCGGCGTCGGCGGCATCGAAAACATGCGCAACACCAGCGAGCAGGCGATGCTCGCTTGGCGCCCCGATGAGCGCACCTCGCTCACGGCGCGCGTGCTAGCCTTCGAGACCATCGACGGCATCGACGCTTCGCCCTACGCCGGACCCGATGCGAATCTCCCGGCCACGGGCGTCGTGCCGGCCATCCCGCTCGCGCCGTCCCAGGTCGCGCTCGCCAATGCCGGCCTGCCCTTCGATTGGGGCAATGCCACCTTCGCGCCCAATCTCAGCGACCCCGACGATCGCGAGGCGGTCAATCTCACGACCACCATGTTGTCGTTCCAGCGCCTGCTCAGCTCGCGCGTCACCGTGCGCGTCTCGTTTCAGGATCTGCTCGACGACCGAAACTACACCAACGGTCCCGCCGGCACCGGCTACCAGCCGGCCTTCAACACCACCGACTACTATCGCGGCCGCACCGATACGCTCAACGCGCGCGCCGACATCGCTTTCTCGCCGCACAATCTCGTGACGGCGGGCTACGAGCTTGAGCGCGAGGCCTTCGCTAACACGAGCCTCGACGAGAACCCCGACCCAACCCAGCGCACCAACGCCTCGACCAACGTCACGCAGTCCAGCAATGCCGTTTTCGCCCAGGACCAGCTCCGCCTGCTCGACGATCGTTTGCAGTTCTCCCTCAGCGGCCGCATCACGCGCTACGATCTCTCCGCGCCGGGCTTCACCGGCGGCACCGCGATCTACTCGGGTGCGCCGCTCACCAGTCCCGCCAACTCCTACACCGGTGACGCCTCCGTCAGCTACTTCCTGCGCGCCCCGCAGACCCAGCTGCGTGCGCACGTTGGCAACGGCTACCGTTCCCCGTCGCCTTATGAACGATTCGGCACCTACTTCTACGGCGGCTCGTTCTACGCCCTCGGCGATCCGCAGCTCAGTCCCGAGCGCACCCTCGCCTTCGACTTCGGCTTCGATCAGTACTTCGCCTCGCATCGTCTGAAACTGAGCACTTCGTACTTCTACACGCGCCTGCAGAACGTCATCGCCTACGGCGCTACGCCGGCCAACGACCCCTATGGACGCTACGGCGGCTACATCGACGCAGGCGGCGGCATCGCGCGCGGCGTCGAGGTTGCGGGCGAAGCGCGCCCCTGGCGCACCATGCTTTTGAGAGCCAGCTACGTCTACACCAATGCGATTGAGAAGACCCCGCAGCTCATCGGTCCGTTCCTGCAATCGATCCGCGTGTTTCCGCACGCGGGCTCGCTCGTGGCGACCCAGGAACTCGGCAAGCGGATGCAGTTGACGGCAACATTCATGGGCGCGTCGGACTACACCTCCGGCGTCTTCTACATCGACTCGGCGGGCGGCAACCGGCCCTATCTATTCCCCGGTCCGCACCGCCTCGACCTGGCCCTCAGCTACACGCTGCCCGTCGGCGAACACCGCTCGCTGCGCTTCTACGCGAAGGTCGACAACGCCCTGAACCAGACCTACTACGAAGACGGCTTCCTCACACCCAAAGCCTGGGGCTCGGCCGGTCTGAAGTTCCTGTTCTGACGGCAGTCGCCGCTCAGAACTGATACGTCTTTACCACCACGGTATCGTCGTTGAAAGGCGAGGCCGGCGCGGCCAGAAGCCCCGGCCCGCGCGGCTTCCAATGAAACGCTGCGCCCTGCGGCAGGCCCGCCACAGGCTCCAGCACTCTAAGTTTGAGCGCCTTGCCGGCCTTGAGCTGAAACTCCAGTTCCGCGCCGTCCTCGCCCGGGCACGTGTATAGAATCGACGGCTTGCCGCGCCATCCGGCACGGTCGGTGGCGCGTCCTTCCCGAAACCAGGGGATGCCTTCCACCGACCCGCGGATGATATCGGAATCGTTCAGCATCTGGATGAAGAACATCTGCGCCCCGCGGCGCGATGCGATCCGCAGGCCGATCACGCGCTTGGCGTGCTCGGTCGTATCGTGATCCACCGTCACCACCGGCGCGGCGGCATCGATCATCGGCGCCGCGTGGCGCTGCGTCGCGCCAGGCAGGTCGTACCACGGATCCACGTTTTCCGGCGACGAACCCAGAAACTGCCCCAGGTACGGGTCCGAGCCGTGCGTCCGGCTGACCCACCAGGCTTGGCCCGTATCCACGTCGGCGACGTAGCTCAGGTCGTCCTCGCGCGGATGCGCCGCGTCGAATCGATTGGTCCATGCGCCGCCCAGCAGCGCCAGCACCACCACGCCCAAGCAGGGCCGAATCCAGCGCGCCGGCCGCGCTCCGGCCAGTGCCGCGACCGGTACCGCCGCCAGCGCCAGCAATAGCGCGAACAACGCGCTCGACGGCCCCGCGGCGCGCATCAGCAGGCCGACGAAGACACTGCTCGCAAACGGCAGGATCAGCAAGACCGCCGGCAGGCTCAGCGCCGTGGCCAGAAGCGGGCGTTTCGGCCGCGCCAGCAGCGCCAGCGTGCCGCCGATCAGCGGCCACAGCAACATGTACGTCCCGCCCGGCGCCAGCGCGGCGACGGGAATCAGCAGCAGCGCGCCCAGCACCAGTCCCCCGGCCGCGAAACTGGTCTCCGAGCCGAACCTCCGCGCCAGCGCCATCGCCCCCAGAAACAGCGCCAGCGTGATGCCGAAGTAGGCCACGATGTACCAGTCGCGGCTGTACACATCGCCCTGCGGCAGCGCATCGTAGGCCGGATGCATCACGCGTACCAGCCGCCACACCAACCCCATCAGCAGCGCGGCGGCGCCAACCGCCGCCAGGCACGCCAGTGTTCCCGCGGCGACGCCTCGCAACGTGAGCGCGCCCTCATGCCATCGCCGCCGCACCACCAGCCACAGCAGCGCCAACGCCACGAAGCACAGCGGCAGCGTGAAATACGCCGGGTAGTGGAAGAACGTGCCGCCCGCCGAAAAGTAGGTCGCGTCGGGTTGCAGGAGCCGGAGCTTTATCAGGTCGGCGTCACCCAAGCGGCGCGCCAGCGCCAGCGCGTAGCTGCCGGCGTGCTGCACGGTCGCCGGGTCCAGGTGCGCCAGGTCGTCGAACGGCGTGTGGTAGGCCAGCACATTGTCGATGAACGCGAAGTCCAGCCCGGCATAACCGTGGCCCTTGAACACGCTCATATCGGTGTCGTTGGGCAGCCGTTTGTAGATTTCGTAGGTCAGCGAATTGGCCTGCGGATACGGCGCCGCCGCGGCGAACTCGCGAATCAGCGCGCCATTGCCCGCGCTCGTCTGGAACATGAAAACCGGCCCGCGCGTGCCCCGCGCGTCGAAATTCAGCGCCACGGCGACGTCGTTGCGCCAGCGGTGCTGATTGACGAACGCGGCCGCGCCGGTCATGCCCGTCTCCTCCACGTCGACGAGCAGAATGATGTCGTTCTTCAACTTCGGTCCGGCCTTCAGCGCCCGCGCGGTCTCCAGCAGCACGCCCACGGCGTGTCCATCGTCCGCCGCCCCCGGCCCCAGCCGCACCGAGTCGTAGTGGCCGGCCAGCAAGACCGCCGGGCCCGGCCGCGTGCCGGCGATCCGCGCCACCACGTTTTCCGCGTGCCCGGCCATCACGATCGCGCCGCGTTGATACAGTCCCGCGCCGTGCTGCACCTCGGCCGGAATCCCGAGTTCGTTCAGCTCCTTCAGAATGCCGTCGCGCACCTCCGCCGCCGCCGAGCCCGCCGGGTGCGGCTGCGACGCGAACCTGCGGACATGCAACAAAGCCCGCTCCGCCGAGAATTCCGTTGCTGGCGCGGAGGCCGGCACCGGCGCCGGCATCGGCGTCCACAAGGCCCACCATGCGCCTGCCGCCAGCACTGCCGCGGCCGCCCATCGTTGCCCAGAACTTAGTTGCTGCTCCACCATATCTCTCCGTCGAAAGCCCCCTCGCGTCGACTCTCGCGCGGTTTTGCGAGCCGAAGGCGCATGGGTTACTCCCATCGTGTTGGGAAGACGCCGCCGGATGCAACCCGCGCACCGCTTCCCCGCACCCTCGCGCCAGCCCGGCGGAACACAGTCTGTGGGTTGTGACGAGCCGCGTTACTGAGCTGCGTTATTGACCCGCGTAACTGAGCCGCGACCGAAGGAAGCGGTTCTGCCCCTCAAATCACGGAATGGATTTCCACGACCAGCGGCTACGATTTCGGCGCGTAGTAGCCCCTGCGCGCCCGGATCACCAGATCGCTGCGCGTGTGCACCCGCACGTCGATTGGGTGATACAGGCCGTCCGCCCGCAGTGGCTCGGGACGGTACAGAATGCTGTACTGGCTGCGCAGTTCGTTGGCGATGTTTTCGAAATCCTGCTCCATATCCTGGGCCCGGAATGGGAAGTAGGTCATGCCGCCGGTCTCGTGCGTCAGGTACCTCAGCACCTTGTCGCCCTCGCTCAGTTGATGCGCGCCGCCCCCTTCGTTCTCCTGATCGCGCGTGATGCCGTTGTTGCTGGTCGAAATCGCATACAGCACCACGTCCGCCTTCTGCGCGAATTCCAGCGCCTGGTCCCGCGTGTAGTGGCTGGCATTGTCCTCGCCGTCGCCGATCATGATCATGGCCCGGCGGTATTTGTGCAGCGGCTTGTCCAGCATCAGCTTGTCGCGGCAGGCATCGACCATCGCGTCGAATAGCGCCGTGCCGCCGCCGGGCCGCAGATCCCGGAGCTTGTTGCCCAGCAGCTCCGTGTCGTCGGTGAAATCCTGCGCCAGTGTGGCCTCCGTGTCGAAGCCGTACACCAGCGCCTTGTCCTCTCCCTTACGGATCACGCTCTCCAGAAAACTCCGCGCCGCTTCGATCTCGAACCGGAACCGCGCCCGAATGCTGTTGCTCGTGTCCACCAGGATCGCGATGCGCAGCGGCAGATCGCTCTCCGTGGCGAACTCCAGAATCTTCTGCTTCTTCTTGGCTTCGATGATGTCGAAATCCTCCATCACCAGGTTGGTCACGAAGCGGCCCTTCCGGTCCGACACCGTGAACAGCACGTTGACCCGCGTGACGTCCAGGCTGAACGTCTGCGGCGCGTCCTGCGGCGCCTGCGCAGCCTGCTGCTCCGGTTTGGTTTCCGGGGCCTGCTGGGCCATGGCCAGCGAACCGGCCGCTGCGGCCAGGAACGCTCTGCGCGAGGGATTGGAGCTCATGATGAACCTCATTCTAGCCTGCTTTCTCCACCGTGCCGCTCCCGGGCGCGGTTGTCCTCGTCATCCTTCTTGACGCTTTTTCCACGCCACAAGTTCCGGCGCGAGCGGCGCTTCGATGCTGATCCGCGCGCCGCTCGACGGCGAATCGAAGCGAATGCGCTGCGCATGCAGCCACGGCCGGCCCAGCCCCGGTTGCGCCGCCGCGCCGTAGGTCGTGTCGCCCGCCACCGGATGGCCGATGCTCGCCAGGTGGACGCGAATCTGGTGCGTGCGCCCGGTGCCGATCCGCACTTCGAGCAGCGTGAATCCCGGCAGCCGCTCGATCACTTTGTACGCCGTGTGCGCGCTGCGCCCGCTCTCGATCCGCGTCGTCATGCGCGTGCGTTTGTGCGGATCGCGCGCGATCGGAGTGTCGATCACGCCCTGCTGGCCGCGCACCGCGCCCTCCACCAGCGCCAGGTACGTTTTCTCGACGCTGCGCGCGGCGAACTGCGCCGCCAGATGGCGGTGCGCCGTGTCCGTCCGCGCCACCAGCAGGACGCCGCTGGTGCCTTTGTCGAGCCGATGCACGATGCCCGGCCGCAGCGCGTCGCCGACGCTTGAAAGCCCGCCGAATCGGTGCAGCAGCGCGTTCACCAGCGTGCCCGCGCTCCGCCCCGCACCCGCGTGCACCACCAGCCCGGCGGGTTTATTCACCGCCACGAGATCGGCGTCTTCATACAGAATGTCGAGTGGGATCTCCTCGGCGAAAGCCTTGAGCGGCTTCAATTCGGCCGGCTCGACCTCGATCCGTTCGCCGCCGCGCAGCTTCAGCGACGCTTTGTGCGCCGGCGCGCCGTTCACCGTCACCCGCGCCGCTTCGATCCACTCCTGCAGTCGCGCCCGGCTGTAGCGCGGCAGGCGCGCCGCCAGAAAATGGTCAAGCCGCACGCCCGCGTCGTCACCGCCTGCATCGAGCACGAACGCCATCCTGTCTTCCAGCCTACACGGCGCGCGTGCGACAATCCTCCTTCAGGACCGCGGCCGCTTCTTCGCAGCGCCGCAGTACATTGTTGGTGAAACGCCGGAACCATGCGCCGCCTCGTGCCGCTCCTCGCCATCGCGCTTCTCGCCGCGGTCCGCTTCTGCCACCTCGACGTGCTGTGGGTCGAGGAGGCTTACCCGCTAGCCGCCGCCCGGGCCATGCTCGCCGGCAAGGCGCTGTATCGCGATATCTGGTTTGACAAGCCGCCGCTGTCGGCCCTGTTCTACGTTCTGATTGACGCCCGCACCGGGTTTGTCTTGCGCCTCGCGGGCGCGCTCTTCGTCGCCTTCGCCGCCTGGGCCGCCTGGCGCTGCGCGGCTCAGATTTGGCGTCGCGCGCCCGGTGAAGCTCCACCGGCCAGCCTCGACGTTTGCGCCTGGGCGGCGCTGCTGACCGCCTTCTTCGTGACTTTCGATTTCCCCGCCACCGCCATCGCTCTCACGCCCGACCTGCTCACGCTGCCCTTCCATCTGCTGGCCGTCGGCGCTGCCGCGGCGGGCCAGCCGTTCCTGGCCGGCCTGTTCTGCGGCGTCGCACTGGGCTTCAACGGCAAAGCGCTATTCATTCTCGCGGTCTGTCTGCTGTGGCGCTGGAGAGACGCCCCGCGCCTGCTGGCCGGCTTCTGCCTGCCGGTCGCGCTCATCGCCGCGTGGCTCGCTTCGCAATCGGCGCTGGCCGCGTACTGGCGCGAAGTGTGGGTCTGGGGCGCGGCATACTCCCGCGATACGCCGCTCGCGCACCCGCTCCTCGAAGGCCTGCGCCGCACGCTGGGCTGGGCCGGTTTCCACATCGCTCTCGTTGCCGCCGCCGCTTGTATCCTCGTCCGCGAGCGCGACCAGCGCTGGCGATTGGTCGCCTGGATGCTCATTTCGCTGGGCGCGGCGTGGATGGGGTGGCGCTTCTTCCCGCGCTACTTCTTCCAACTGCTGCCCGCCGTCGCCCTGCCCGCGGCGCGCGGCTTCGCGCTCGCGCCCCCGCGCTGGCGCGCCGGGCTGGTGGCCCTGCTGGCGATTCCCTTTATCCGTTTCATGCCCGCTTCCGCTCAGCTCGCGGCCGAAACCCTGCAAGATCGTCCGCACGCTTCGCATGACCTGGCTTTGTTTGAAGATGCCCGCCGCGCCGCGCTCCTGGCCCAGCCCTTCATCCGCCCGTCGGACACCGCGCTGGTGTGGGGCTATCGCCCGGAACTCTACGCTCTGACCGGACTCCCGCCAGGCACGCCGTACCTCGATTCGCAGCCCCTCGACGGCGTGCTGGCCGACCGCCATTTAACCGACAGCCGCCCGACCTTCCCCGCGCTCGCCCGGCTCAACCGCGAGGCGCTCCTCCGCCAGCCGCCGCCCACCTGGCTCCTAGACGGCCTCGGCCCTCTCAACCCGCGCCTCGCGGTGTTCAATCCGTCTCCCGGCCTCGTAGCTTCCGGTGCGGTAAACGGCCTCGCCGCTTCTGATCCCACTGCCGGCCTCGCGCCCTGGCGAAGCCGCTACACAGAAGTCGGCCGGACTCGTTCCGTCATCTTGTATCGCCTGATTCAACCCGCGGTTCCGGAGTCCGGAAAGGGGTCTGAACCGTCGCCGTCGGCGCTGGCTCCAAAATGGAATCGGTAAGGGGTTACTGCAGTGGTCCTTTAGAATCAGCAGCGCGCAGACTAGAATCAGTAAGCCCTTACTGGTTTGCCCTCGCGCCGGCGCTCAATTCGCGCTGCAAAATGCGCGCGCTCGCGGCCCGCGGCGGACCGCGCGGCAGAGGCGTCAGGAGTGGCGCAAACGGTGCGCGAGAATGGGATTTGAGGATACTGTTCCGAGTTCCTCCGGGTTCCTGACTGGCGCGCGAGGATGGCAAGGGCACGAAGAACCGCTCCTTCACAGTCGCGGCTCTGAAACAACGAGAGGCCACTTCGTTTGGGCGCGGCTCGCAACAACGCACGGTTTAGAGCAACGCGAAGAACCGCTCCTTCACAGTCGCGGCTCTGAAACAACGTGAGGCCGCTTCGTTTGGGGGCGGCTCGGACACAAGCGCGGCTCGGTAAGACCGATTCGCGGATTGGGAATTCAGGTATACAGTCCGCGTCTACAGGTGGGCGACGTCGAGGCCCGAGTTCCACTTTTCGGTGCTGGCCAGGAGCTCGTCCCAGGTCCAGGGGCGGCCGGTGTAAGCGGCGTAGCGGCCGAGCATGGCGCTGAGCGTGGACTCGGCGCCCTGGGCCGCTTCGTTGATGAATTTGCCGCTGACGATGCTCTCGATGAAGTGCTGCTCCTTCATCGAGTCGGCGTCGTCGAGCGCTCCTTTGAAGGCTCCGGCGGCGGCGGCGGCCGTGTTACCGATCTGGCCCGGAACGCCGAGGCCGGGGAACTCCCAGGGGTTGCGGCCGGTGATGCGGACCGGCGCGTCGTAGTGCGCTTCGAAGTTGCCCTGGGTACCGAACATGAGCATGGCCACGTCCCAGGTGCCTTCGATGAACTGGGTCGATGTGAGCGTGATGTGGACGTCGCCGGGGTAGGTGTAGTTCACGTTGAAGTGGCTGGAACAATCGCCCGAATCGCGCCGGCCCTTGCGTCCGCAGACGCCCGCGGCCTTCACGGGGTGCGCGCCGAGGATGAAGTTGTTGAAGTCGACGAGGTGGATATTCTGCTCGACGATGATGTCGCCCGAGAGCACCTTGTCGTAGATCCAGTTGCGCAGACGGCGCTCGCGGGGCGAGGCGTTGGGCCACTCGGGACGCGCGATGGCGCCGGCGTAGTAGTGCGCCAGGCCGCAGACGACGTCGCCGAGCTGGCCCTGCTTGACGCGCGCGGCGAGCTCGACGTAGGGCGTGGCGTGGCGCAACTGGAAGCCGATGGCGACGCTGGCCTTCGAGCCCACTTTCTGCCCGGCTTCGATGACGCGCTTGGCGCCGGGCACATCGACCGCGACGGGTTTCTCGCAATAGATGTGCTTGCCGCTGGCCGCCGCCTTGGCGAAGTGCTCGGGATGGAAGTACGGCGGCGTGGCGATGTGGATGATATCGATGTCCTTCGAGGCGCAGAGCTTCTCCAGCGAGTCGGGGCCATAGAAGAGCTGCGAGGAATCGATGGGCGCTTTGCCGAACTTCTGGGAGACCTTGTCGATGGTCTGCTTGGCGATTTCCGTTTGCGCCTGGAACAGGTCGCCGAGAGCGACATACTGAGCCGAAGTGTGCTCGGTGAAGCTTTCGGCCACGCCGGTGCCACGCCCGCCGCAGCCGAACAGGGCCATGCGCGGGGCCGAGTTGCGTTGCGAACCGCGAACGAGTTCCGGTGTCAGGGCGAGCAGCCCCGCGGTTCCGAGAAAAGCCCTGCGGCTGGTGTCGATCATGTCAGTCATCCTTCCCTGCTTTTTCTTACCTGGCTCTTGGTCCTTGGTCCGGGAACCGCTCGTTCGCGCGAAACGGGGAGTTCGCGCGGCGACGAGGCGGATTCGAGGAAGCCTCCATCGATCCTACATCTCGCCGCTGGTGGCGGGTGAGCGTGGTCGCCATCGCTTGCCGGCGCGTCGGGAGCGCGGACACACTACCGGCGTTCCCGGCGGGCGGCCGTGGTGGCGCCCTCGGGCTTGAGAGTTAGTGGTCGTGGTCGGAGAGTTGGTGGGCCTCGGTGTCCCCGGTGCGGAACCGGGGCGAGTCCCCATTTTGGGTGGGAGTCCAAAGCGGCAGCGGCAGGGGCCGATGACTACGAATAGTCACTTGGATGTCGTATGTTACTGATAAGCAGTGGCTTACAAAATCAGGTGACTACTCAGTAGTCATCTGGAAGAAACTTCGGCGTAGCGCGGGGACACAAGGCGCTCCGGGCTGGCGGGCAGAGCTACTGACTGAATACTCCCAGCCAGTTTCCGAGGCGCGACCGTCTGACGGAGCCGCGACTACTCGTTTGGGCCACCGCTCCTTTCAGTCGCGGCTCCGTCACAACACAAGGCCACCGCTCCTTTCAGTCGCGGCTCCGTCACAACACAACGCCACCGCTCCTTTCAGGCGCGGCTCCGTCACAACACAAGGCCACCGCTCCTTTCAGGCGCGGCTCCGCAACACAACGCCACCGCTCCTTCCAGTCGCGGCTCGGCAGCGGGCGCGGCGCGGTCACATTGTCGCGGCGCGCGGCGATTACGCGTCGGCGTGGAACAGGGTCCAGGGGCTGGCGGGCATGTCGATGAGAATGTCCTTCTGCCAGGCCTGCTCGGGGTGAGCGGCGAGGTGCTCGCGGGCGTTGAAAGAGATGCCGCAGGCGTGGCCCATGGCGGCCCACAGCGAGAGCTGCTCGGCGAGTTTGGAGCTGGCGACCTTGTTCTGCACCGCGCCCGCCGCTCCGAAGGGCGGCTGCCAGCCCGGCAAGCCGCGCGGCGAGAGCTCGACGTGGCCGCACAGGGTGCGTTCGCAGGGCGATTCCTTGCGCTCGAATGTGTCGTAGTGGTCGGCCAGAAACGCCTTCGCCGCCTCGACGTCGATACGGCCCTTGTGCTGGGCCATGAGCGCTTCCCAGCGCTTGCGGCGGGCGTTGGCGCTGAGCGATAGGTTCTGCGGGTCGAAGGTGGTCTCGTCCTTGATCAGGGCATCGTTCTGCGCGAAGTTACTGCCCACGAAAAAGCCGTCGCGGGTGCGCTCGAGGGTGACGCGCTTGAGGCCCAGCTCGAGGCTTGCGATCTCGCCGCTCTTGCGATCCGCGACCAGCCAGGTATTGGCGTATCCGCCGTTGTTGCCCTCCTTCATCAGCGCGGCGAACTCGTCGATCGAGCTGGCGTACTGCATCGCCTTGCGCGCGCGGACGCACTCGGGAATGCCGTCGGGATCGAAGCCGTGGAAGCTGCCGATGGTGGTCTCCGTAATCAGGATGCCAGCGCCGTTGATGCCGAAATCGTCGCCGCTATGAATCAAGCCGGGCAGCCCGTCCATCAGAAAACGATGGCCCTTGGCCGGACGGACGTCGAAAATCACGTTCCAGCGGGCGCCGGTGGCGTAGTCGGTCCAGGCGTTGTGGGCGATGACGGGATGGCCGTCGGTGGTCCAGGAGCCGGTGGCCACGAAGGCGCTGCAATGCTCGGGCGCGGCGGGCTTGGGGTTCTTCGAGCGGTCGTACCACTCGGTGTAATAAGGCGTGAGCTCCTGAAACGCATTGAGCGCGACGGCGTCGAAGAGGTCCATCTGGACGCCCTGCGAAGCGGCGCCTTCCACGATGCCCTTAATCTCGTCGCGATACTCCTGCTCGATTTTGGGCCACAACATTTGCTCCGCGGCCTGGCGGAAGAAACTCCAATCCTTATTAGATTCGTGAGTCATCGAAACCTTGGCGGTCTTCAACACACCGTCAATCTCATGCGCCAGGGCTGCGCCGTGCTGGTAGCCGATCTCGGCAGGCGAGCCGGCCAGCCGCACGACGATCCAGCCGTTCTGCCGCTGGCGGCGATCGGCAGCGGAAAGCGCCGCGGCGCCGAGGGCCGCGGCGGGTAAACTCAGACAGAAGCTCCGGCGAAGCATGATCCTCCGATTGTAAAGCCTTCCCGGTGGGAAAGGACCGAAAACGATGGCCAATCCGCAGCAACCCGAGTTCGACCCCGGCCTGACGCAACGCTACACGGGCGACCTGCGCCGGGTCATTAACAAGGATGGTTCCTTCAACGTGCTGCGGCGTGGCGTGGGGTTGCGGGACAAGGGATTCTACCTGCACCTGATGAACTCGAACTGGCCGTGGTTCCTGATTCAGATCGGGCTGGCGTACACGGCGGTGAACGTGTGCTTCGCCGCGATCTACTACTGGATCGGCGTGGACCAGCTCAGCGGCGCGCCGCGCGGGACGCAGGTAGAAGCATTCCTGAGTGCGTTTTTCTTCAGCGTGCAGACCTTCACCACGGTGGGCTACGGGAATGTCGCTCCCAAGGGAGTATGGACCAACGTGGTGGCGGGGCTGGAGGCGATGAGCGGCCTGCTGGGCTTCGCCCTGGCGACCGGGCTGCTGTACGGGCGCTTTTCGCGGCCGTCGGCGAAGATCGTCTTCAGCAGCAAAATGATCGTCGCTCCGTTCAACGGCGGCCGCGCGCTGATGTTCCGCATTGCCAACGGCCGGCCGAATGTCCTGATGGAACTGGAAGCAACAGCGATTCTGATGACCGTCGAAAGCGGGAGCGGCGGCATGCGGCGTAAGTACAAAGGGCTGCGCCTGGATCGCGAGAAAGTCTTTTTTCTGCCGCTGACCTGGACGCTGGTGCACCCGATCGACGAGGAGAGCCCGCTGAATGAAATGGGCGTAAGTGAGCTGAAGGGTCTGCAGGCCGAAGTGCTGATTCTGGTCAAGGCTTTCGACGAGACGTTCAGCCAGGCGGTGTACGCGCGCCACTCTTACACCTGGGACGAGGTGGACTGGGGCCGCCGGTTCCTGCCGGCGTTCCACGTGACGCCGCAGGGGGATCTGCAACTGGACCTTTCGCTGATCGATCGGAGTGCGCCGGGGTAGCCCTTTGGGGCCATTCGCGTCCGGCGCGAGCCGACATGTTTCTACAATGAGAAGGTGGGCAGCACCCAAACTCCAGCCGCGGACGCGTTCGTCTTCGCCATAGCGGCATCATTCACCGCCGAGCCGATCGAAGCATCACTAATGTTCTGGGGGCGGCAGTTGCAGACGCCGTTCGAGGTCCGCTTCGCGCCGTTCAACCAGTTGATGCAGACGCTGCTGGATAGCGCGGGCGTGTTCGCGCAAAACCGGCATGGGGTCAACGTGCTGCTGGTGCGCTTCGAGGACCTGGGCGCGTTTTCCGGCCTCGACGCGGCGGCGCTGGCGGCGGCGGTGAGAGAAGCGCCGGAACGCACGCACGTGCCGCTGATCGTGGTGCTTTGCCCGGCTGCTCCGCAAGCGGAGCCAAATCGCGCCGCGCGCGAACAGTTTCTGAGCCTGGCGGGCGAAGCGCCGGGCGTGCAGGTGATCGACGAGAATGAGATCCGCCGGTTTTACCCGGTTGAGAACTGGTACGACGCCGCGGGCGACGGCATCGGGCGGATTCCGTACACGGAGCTGTATTTCGCGGCGCTGGGCACGGCCATCGTGCGGCACGCGCACGCGCTGCACACACCGCCGTACAAGGCCGTGGCCGTGGATTGCGACAACACGCTGTGGCTGGGGACGTGCGGCGAGGACGGGCCGGAGGGCGTGATGTTGGGCGGTTCGAGGCGCGCGCTGCACGAGTTTCTGCTGGCGCAGAGGGAGGCCGGCATGCTGCTGTGCCTGGCCAGCAAGAACAACGAAGCCGACGTGTGGGAGACCTTCGCGGCGCACCCGGAGTTCCCGCTGCAGCCGCGCCATTTCACGGCCTGGCGGTTGAACTGGGAATCGAAAGCGGCCAACATTGGCGCACTGGCCGAGGAGCTGAACATCGGCACGGACAGCTTTATTTTTCTCGACGACAATGCGCGCGAGACGGCGGAAGTGGCGGGCTCGCTGCCGGAGGCGCTGTCGCTGACGCTGCCGGAAGACGCCGGCCTGCTGCCGGTGTGGCTGGACCACCTGTGGGCTTTCGACCATCCGGTGGTGACCGAGGAAGACCGCCGGCGCAGCTCGTCGGTGGCGCAGACGCGCGAGTTCGGGCGGGAACTGAAAGCGGCCTCGAATCTCGAGGAGTTCGTCAGCACGCTGGGCCTGCGGGTGGACGTGGCGCCGCTGGCGGCGGAGCGATTCAGCCGCGCCGCGCAGCTTACGCAGCGCACGAATCAATTCAACTGCACGAGCGTGCGGCGCAGCGAAGCCGAACTGCACGCGCTGCTGCAGACCGGGCGCTACGAGATTTTCACGGCCGAGGTGAGCGACCGTTTCGGCGACTACGGCCTGACGGGGCTGCTGATCGTGGAAAAGCTGGAAGACGAATATCGCGCCGACACATTTCTGCTGAGCTGCCGCGTGCTGGGGCGCGGCGTGGAGCACAGGCTGCTCGCGTTTCTGGGAGAACACGCCGAGGAAAACGGCGTGCACCGCGTGACGGTACCGTTCACACCGGCGCGGCGGAATCGACCGGCGCTCGATTTTCTCGAGTCGGTCAGCGCCGGCAAGCGCACCCACACGCCGAGCGGATTTCTGTGCAGCTTCGAGGCGACGGCGATTCAA
>Ga0187851_10002872_pt1 | contig 14890 bp, 12 predicted proteins | sample June2016WEW_6_10_FD_132997 | JGI IMG/M metagenome (GOLD analysis project Ga0187851, IMG submission 132997) | Peatland microbial communities from SPRUCE experiment site at the Marcell Experimental Forest, Minnesota, USA - June2016WEW_6_10 | ecosystem: Environmental > Terrestrial > Soil >...
GGCAGCCCAAAGATCCGGGATGTTTCATCAGACCAGAGCGCGGTATTGGTTTGGACGTTCCAATGCCATGACCCGATATGGGCGATTCGTTGTGCCGCCGCCAGTTCCTTTTCGCTCTCGCGCAGCGCCCCCTCCGCGCGCATGCGGTCCGTAATGTCCTGAGCGACCACCAGAGCGGCGCTCTGGCCGCGCCATTCCATCAGATGGCTGGTGATTTCCACATAGATAATGCGCCCGTCCTTAAATTGGTGCCGCCAGGGTTGTGACTGCTCCAGGACCGGCCGCGGCTGGGCTAAGTTGGCGATGAGAGCAGGAACGTCCTCCGCCGGGCGGATATCGGTGAGGCGCAGCCTCAGGAACTCGTCCCGGGAATAGCCATAATGGGCGATGGCGGCATCATTGACCTCCAGAAACCGTAAAGTCTCCAGGTCATACACCCACATGGGGAGTGGGTTTCCGGCGAACAGCAGCCTGAATCGCGCTTCGTTCTGGCGCTGCATCTCCTCCGCCCGCTTGCGCTCGGTGATGTCCTGCACGAGACTCACCCATCCGGTGCGGTTCCCCTGATCGTCGAGCAAGGGCGTCACCGTGTTGGAGGTGATGAAGATCGTGCCGTCCTTGCGCTTCATCCGAAACTCAAATTGTTGCAGATAACCTTTCTCCGCCAGGGCCGCATAAAGCTGCCGGCGGAACTCCTGCCGAGAGTCTTCGTCAACATGCAGCAGCACCACCTTGTTCCCCACCATCTCGTCACGACGGTAGCCGAACATTTCTATGGCGGCGGGATTGCAATCGAGAATCTCAGTTTTTTCGAGGTTGATGACGAACACGGCGTCGCGCAGGCTGTCCAAGGTGGTTCGCAACAGGTGCCGGTTGGCACGCAACTCTTCATCCGCCCGTTTTCGCTCGGTGATATCCGACAGGAGGCCTTGCAGGTACTGTACCCCTTCCTTTTCGTAAGAGCCCACGGTCCGTGCCCGCACCCATATCCATCTCCCGTCTTTGTGCCGCCCCCGATACTCCACCTCGCGCGGCTGATGGTCCCGGAAGGCAGCCGCCAAGGTCGTCTTGATCGCTTGCACATCGTCGGGATGCATCGTTTCAAACAGTAGATCCAGGCCGCCCTGACACACCTCCTCAGGGGTATATCCTCCCAGCTTTTCGATGTTGGGGCTGACGAAGACGAAACGACCCCGGGAATCGGCCGTCCAGACAACATCGGGGATATTCAAAACGATGGAGCGGTATTTCTCCTCACTCTGACTGAGCGCCTCCTCGGCTTGCAGTCGCTGGGTGATGTCGCGGGCGATGGCGGAGCTCCCCACCACCTCCCCACGAGCATTTTGGAGGGGCGCCATGCTTAACGAAACGGCAATCCGCCGCCCGTCCTTACTCATCCGGACCGTCTCGTAATTGGTGATCCTCTCCCCCTGGCGGACCTGCTCGACAAGATGGCACAATTCAGAGGAAAGGTCGGGCGGGGCGAGAATGGACACAGGTTTGCCCATGATCTCTTCGGACCGGTAACCATATAGAACTTCCGCGCCTCGGTTCCAACTGACAATCGTGCCTTGGGGCGAAATGCCCGAGATGGCGTCGTTGGAAGATTCAACGATGGCAGCCAATTTCGCGCGCGTTTCCTCCGCCTGCTTGCGGGCAGAGATGTCCTGCGCGATGGCCACAAAGTGAGTGATCTCACCGGACATGCGGCAAACCGGCGTTATGGTCAATTCCTCGTTATAAAAGGTTCCGTCCTTCCGCCGGTCAACAATCTCGCCTTGCCACACCCGCCCCGTCAGGATGGTTTTCCACATGGCGCGGTAGAACTCCGAGTCATGCTTGCCGGATTTGAGCAGGCGGGGATTCTTGCCAACAACCTCCTCCAATTTGTAGCCCGACAAGGCCATGAAGGCAGGATTGACCCACAGGATGTTGCCGTCTCCGTCGGCGATGACAATTCCCATGGCCGCAGCCTTCAGGGCGGCAGCCTGCAAGCGGACCTGCTGTTCCACCTGCTTCCGTTCTGTCACATTGCGGGCGATGCCCTGCACCCCCACCACCTTGCCATCCTCGTAGAGGAGGCGACTACGAACCTCCACGGCAAGCCGGGCCCCGTGCTTGGTGATAACTTCAAGCTCATCACTTCCAGACTGCTCCCCTTCCACGGCACTGTCCAAGGCCCGGCGCACCAGGTCCCTATACTCGGGAGCGACGACCTGGACCATATTCATGCGCAGCATTTCCTGCCGCGTGTAACCAAGGGCTTTGACAATCGTGTTGTTCACAGAGGTGTAGTTCCCTTGCAGGTCCCGCGTATAGACCATGTCAATGGCGTTTTCCAGGAGGTCGCGGTAACGATCCTTCAGCGCTGCCTCGCGCCGCAGCCATTCTCGAATCTCCGCGGTTTTCGACCGCACTTGTTTCCGCAGGATGATCAGCCACGCAGCCGCGGCAAGCACTAAAGCCCCCATCAGTCCCAGCATGTTGCGCGTCCGCTGGAGGTTCCACCACGGAGCCTTATCCACCACCTCCACGTCTTGGGGCGAGCGAACCAGCAACTGGAAGGCAGGGGGGGCTCCATTTTCCTCCGCCAAACCTTCGCAAATCCCGGTGATCCGCACGCGGCTTCCCACCTGCAACCGAGTGAGCGCCGCCTTGGCTCCTTCCCCGAGCACCCGAGCCCGAAAAGCCACTTGGCCCGACACCACCACCAACGCGGGCGGATTGGCTTCCGCAATCAACCTGAACACCCCGCCTTGCACCCGCACCAGGGAACTATCGTAATTCCCCTGGAGGGCTTCCTCCGCGGAGATGATGGTCGGCACAGGCGGGGGACCACTGGCGAGCTTGCGGAAATCGGCATTTTCAAGCTTTAGAGAACCCTCACTTGGTGCCGGGAATCCCCATACCTCCACTTTGTCACCCGGCCGCACAGTAGCCGTCTGAGATGTTTCCACCAGGAGGCTCTCTGTCGCGTCCATGATGTACAGGGAGCGGTAGGGCCTTTGCAGAGTCACGATTCCGCGGACCTTCACGCGGTGGCCGGAGATGGTTTGCGCGCTTAGCCTTGCAAGGTCGCCGATCGATTCCACGGGAGGAGATTCTGCCGTGAGGGGGGGCGGCTCCAGGACTCGGACGAGATGGATGTCTTGGACGTAGACCACAATTCCGACCAACTGATGTTTTGGATTGAATACTCCCCCGCAAGCGCCTTGAATCTGGATTTTGGAATCAGGCAAGGTGGTCAATGCGCTTTGGGAGTAGTTTTGCACGACCACCTTGACGCGACCTGACCCTATAGCGAGGGAAAGGATAAGTTTCTTCGAAGGCTCTTCAATTTGAGTGGAATGGACGATGCCCGCGACTTCAACCCATTGGCTGTCTTCCCGCCCCACAGCCAATTCCTCAATGCGGGGGCGTCGGGGTTCCGGTAGCAGAGCGCGGCCGAGAACGTGGATCTTGGGCTTTTCGATCTGGTTTCGAAACCACCCATGCGTGGTGACTCCCCTAACCTCCACAAGCTCACCGGCGGTGAGGCCAAGGTCGTCAGCCAATGCCTCAACGTAAATGCCTCCTGTGGAATCTTGAATAAAAAGCACCGGAGGACCGCCATAATAGGTGACTACCCCTCGAATTCGGACCGGATATCCACGCTCGGCCTCATTTTCCGATAGCGCATGAATGTCGCTGATCTGCGTTAGGAGGCGGGGGGAAAGAGGTAGCGCTGGGGGGTTGATTTGCTGTCCCCACAGCTTCCCCCACCACCCGACAGACACGAATAGGCAGGAGAAAACCAGAAGAAATCTTAGCGTTGGCCGAATATTCATCGCAGCAGCTAACCCGAATTTCTCACCACGCTGGGCCGTTTTGTGGAGCGGTCGGGAGGGCATGACGGAACCTGTCCCCATGCCAAGCATCAGGGAGCCCCGCCCTTCCGAGATCGTCTTAATGAATCCAGACTGAGATTTCCTGCTTCTCCGTTCCAGACCCGCGGGAGTTTTTGAAGTCGGACCGTCGCACGCCCACATGTGGGCTTCGAGGGCTCTCCCGGCTGACTGCCGGCCTCATCGCAGGAGCTTCAGCCTGGTGGGGGCTCTAAAGAGAATCAGAGAAAACCCCCGAATAGGCCCATGATGCCTTCCTCTATTTTTTCGGCAGATTCCGCGAGAACTTGAAGGGAACATTACGATGGCTTGCACGCCGGGGAGGAGGCCAGTATGCAGTAGGCCGCGGCAACCGGTGGTTCAGTTCACCCTGGGCTTTCAGATGCTTCTGCAAACGCTGGCAGTTTCGCCCCCACTGATGGCCTGGGCGCGCCGCTCGGGACGAAGACTGAATTGCCGGGTCCCGCCTCCCTGCAAGTGGGACACCGAGAGTAGCCGTAGGTGAAATCTACGGTACCTGTGCCTAACGAAAACCTCTCGGTCCTGGCGGGGCCGAACCGTTTGACCCCTTCGGGTCGCTAAAATGGGTAGCGAAGCGATCGGTGGGCGGGGGGCTCAAAAGACGTGCCCTTGCCCACGGCTACTTAACGCAACCCCTTCGGGGTTCCGACGCCTCTCGGCATGGATGCAAATTGAACGTAACCGGGAGCTGCCTTCGAGGCGGCCCCACTCATCGAGCCGCCGGCTTTGCGGGGGATGTCTGACTCACTGATTTTTCTAAACATAGTCGCTGGCTTCATCGCCAGGCCCGGACTGAGCACGCTATTAAGTCTTTTGCTTTCATCAACTCATCGGCATCTTAAGGATTTACGTCGTTTTGACACCGCACAAGCCATTTGCTTTCTGCAAGTTATCGGCCTAGTGGGGATTTGGGGCATTTTCCCTGAATTTGGTGCCCTTAAATCGTTCTATCTCTTTTAGTTTCAATAACTCATCGGCGTTTTTGTTAAGCTGTTTATTTTCAATAACTCATCGGCATGTGACATTTTGTCACTTTTCTCCCCTTTTGTTTTCAATAAGTCCTCGGGGTCGACCTTCATTTTGATACTTTTTTGCATGCAGGCTCTCGTTCTGATTTTCATGGACAAATTGGCCATCCGCGGGACCGGTTGTCAAGCCTCGTAGGGGCGCTCCCGCCCAGTCCACGCCATCGGCCTGGGTCGGGAGGCATACCCGTTTCCCACTTCCAGCCCGGTAGGGGCGGCGATCCTCGTACCGATGGTAGCGCGATTTCACCTAGACACAGGCCTCCATTTATAGCCTCGCAGGTTGACGGCCACCGTCAGTAGTCAGTAACAGCACCCGGCGGACAGCGGTCGGTGGGCAGCGAGCGGAAAAACAGTGGCCGGGAGGCACTAGCGCAGATTTCTCACCCCAGGCATGGAAGGGGGGGGCTCCATTTTTTTCTTGCGCATTTGTCCCATGGGTCTCGCCATGGGCCACATTCTGCCGCCACTCCTCGGCTGTGAGGCTGAGCGGGTAAGGCGAAATCGGCGTGGGAATCGGGACATGGGGGCCGGGATTCGAGATACGGCGCTCGGGACCCACTGTTAGCTCTCGGCTGGGAGCTGTTAGCTAGTTCCGGACAACTGATGACGTATTTTCAGCGTCGTGCCCCGTCCAGATTGGTGACGTGCGGTAGCCGCTGGGGCATTGGGCATGAGAAAATCCCATGGTCGGAACTGCTGTGAGCGCGGCTACCCGCCTTCGCCAACAGTCATTGGCCATCGTCGCGCGCCATGGATGACGGCGAGGATGTGGATTTCATCCCGGATATGGCGATAGACAACGATATAGGGGGTATGGGCGATACTGAGTTCACGGGTGGCGGGGACACGGCCAGGGTGGCCGGCGGACGGATAACGACCCAACATTTCCACTGCTTCGAAGACGCGTGCCAAGAGACGCGAGGCGGCTTTCGAATTGTCCTGCCGGACGTACTCATAAGCCGACTCGAGGTCCTGCTCGGGCAGCGGCATCCAGCGCGTCTTCATGGGTAATGTTCGGGGCTCATCGCCGTCGGCGCCGCCACTTGGCACGCACTTCCTCGTGATCCGCGCCCATCCCCGAGTCGGCTTGCCGCAGGCCTTCCTTAATATGCTCGATCTGCCAGCGCTGCACATCCAGGTAGGCGTCCACGGCTTGACTGAGCAGGAAGGTGCGATCGCGAGTTTGCACCTTGGCGAGTTCGTCGAGGGCGGCAACCTTTTCCGCCTCAAGGCGAAAGGAGATCGTCTTCTTGTTAGCGGCTCCGGTCTGCATGGTCAGATAATACAATATATTATGCCATAATTCAAACGCCAGCAGCCGAAGCCAAGGTGTCACCGCGCTCCTGGTTTAGGAGGGGGCAGGGGGTGGTAGGGCGCAGGATCGCCAATTTCCGAGCGCGTCGTAGGGGCGGTTCGCGAACCGCCCGCCAGAAAACGCGAGTGATCGAGGCCCAGTTCAGGCCCGTCAGGGCGGGCAGAATGGGGCCCACGGCGACACCCATGAGGAAGCCGCGGTTTCTAACGCTTCTTCCCGCGTCAGCGGCCGGATTGTATTTGGGATATACTTCGGGCAGTATGAATACGATGGCGACCGTGACTGCTCAGAAAACGCTGGGTGCATTTTATACAGACGCGGCGGTGGCACATTATGTTGTCGAATGGGCGCTGCGTCAGCCCACTGATTCTGTGCTTGACCCGAGCTGCGGTGGTGGGGTGTTCTTATCCTCTGCACTGGGTCGACTCCGCTCTATCGGCTGTTCTACCCCCCGCGTCTGGGGGATCGACATTGACGGAGAGGCACTGCGGCTCACGAAACTCCGACTGCCCCTTGCTAGGCTCATACAGGCAGATTTTTTTTCGGCCGACCTAAGGCAACTGGCACCCTTCGATGCAGTCGTTGGTAATCCGCCTTTTATCCGTTACCAAACCTTTAACGGCTCTGCCCGCTCCTCAGCACTTGCCCGGGCGCAGGATGCAGGTGTAAGCCTGGCTCAGTTGTCGTCTTCGTGGGCGCCGTTCCTAGTCCATGCTGTGAGCTTCCTTAAGCCTGGCGGTCGTCTGGGGATGGTGGTCCCTTCTGAGATCGGACACGCGCAATACGCCAGAAACGTCTTAGAATTCATCATAAGCAATTTCGGCCGCATCGAGATTCGCCTATTCCGAAAGAAGCTTTTCCCCGAGCTGAGTCAAGATACGGGCTTATTGCTTTGCGAGAATTTCGGAACCGCTTGTAGCTGGTTTTCTATAACAATCCTTGACGATATCGAGCATGCGAGCACATCGGGTTCAGTCTGCTGTCCGGTCGACATCGCGGCACTCCGCGATGGCCGAGTGAGATTAATCCACTACTTGGTTTCTCCGAGAGCGCGTCACCTATACGAGACCCTATCCACACATAAGTGTGTAGCGCGTCTCGGTGCAGCCGCTGACGTAGGGATCGGTTATGTGACAGGCTTTAATGATTTTTTTCACTTGTCAGAAGGAGAACGAAGAAGATGGCACATTCCTCGCAGATTCCTTCGCCCCGCAATTCTTACGCTGGCGGACACCGAAGCCGTGGTGGTCAGAGTGCCCGATTGGAGGAGAATCGCCGAAAGTGAGAGGAAGTCTTACTTATTAGCAATCCCGCCTTTGGAGATAGGAAAGCTGCCGCCGTCGGTCTTGGAATACCTGAAGTACGGAGAGGAGATGGGGGTCCCGGAACGGTTCAAGTGTCGCGTTCGCCAACCTTGGTTTTCGGTACCGCATGTAAGAATTGCTGATGCGTTTCTCACGTACATGTCGGGCCAAGGACCAAGGCTCGTCAGGAACCACGCCAGCCTTGTGGCGCCAAACACGCTACACTTGGTGCGACTCGAAAAAGGATGGAAGCCTGAGTGGTTCACCGGCGGGTGGTTTTCCTCCTTGACAAAACTGAGTTGCGAGCTTGAGGGACATGCGTTGGGGGGAGGGATGCTTAAGCTGGAACCATCGGAGGCCGGGAGAATCCTGGTTGCGCTGCCCAATCCGCGCGAGGCCGCGGGTTTAGAACGTGACCTAAATAGCCTTGTTCGGCAGAAACAAGCCGACGCTGCAACGGACCTTGCGGACAGCCTAATACTTCGACGCAGGCTGGGTCTGACCGGAACCGAGTGTCTTGTGCTGCGTGAGGCTGCCAGGGAGATGCATAGATGGCGGATGCACAAGTAGACGGACAACCTCAGATCGACACGCTTGCCGCAGGCATCAAAAACCTATGCGCCGGGGTAAAGACTCAATCCCAGGAGCATATAAAACAAGTTCAGGCTTATTGCGCCACGAGGTTGGTGCTCGAGGGTGGATTCCCCCCCGAATGGGTCCTGCCTAGACGACCCTTCGCAAGTAGAAAAGTGAACAACGCGGTGTTCGAACTGAGTGTGCAAGAAAAAGTCAAAAGCACATCGGAGCAGCGAGTCCTGGGGGGAATTAAGTACAAGGATGTCGACGTGACCGTCATGGTCCCTGGCCTCGGACCGGCGTTGGGGATTTCAACAAAAAGTACCGGGAACGCGTTCCGAAATCTGACGAATCGCATGGAGGAGGCTCTAGGAGAGTGCACAAACGTTCACTTGATGTACCCAGGTTTCGTTTTTGGGTTTTTGCACCTGATTAAATTTAGTAAGTCTTTTGAGGCGGGATCTCCGCAGGACGCTTCTTTTGACGACAAAAACCAGCCACTCCCGGGAATCCGTCGGTATCATGACGTGCTTTTGGCCCTTTCTGGTAGGAACACCATCACCGACCCGGGAATGAAATACGAAGCTGTGGGCCTGTTAGTGTATCGGTGCACGAAGTCTGGTGCCGAAATTTGGAACGAGTATCCGCCTAAAGATAGTACAGTTCATTTCGCCAATTTCTTCCGCCGCCTATATGACCTCTATGACCTCCGATTTGGATATCCCGACCCGGACGGTCCCAACATCCGAAAGGGTTGGCGCCTCAACGGGGGAGGTTTCCCCACATCATTTGACGATCAGCTTCGCTTCGCATGGGAGATTAGACTTGCTGAATAGGCTGCATGCAAAGGCCTGTCGGAACGCGGTAGCGCAGACCTGGTATGCCTGGTGAGGCGGGTAGCACAGCACGGCATTGCGCACGGATTGATCGCGTGTCCAGGGGGGTGCCCGCTCCTTTATGACCGGACCATCTTCGTGACCGTGGCTCACCTTGCGGTTATGGTAGCGATACCAAGAGCGATGGCATGCGGCTCTTCGCCTTCCGGTGCAATTCGCGAGTGCTCTTCTTCTGGCGTCATGGACGCATCCGGTGATCGGAGGTGGCTATAATCCTTGCTCCCTGCCTGCAAGACAGGTCGTTTGAAAGCGCCGCAAAGTAATGCGCGCCGCGCCTAACTCAGATGTTATGAAAGCCGCGATGCCTCCTCGGGTGCCCCTAAACTGGAGGTGGTCCAGTTTAGCGGCCGTCGGCTTGAGACCGAGAGTTTTGCATCGAGGAGACAGAGTCATGAGAGAGAATATAGCGCCCATTGGAACGCCGGTGGAGTGGATGTTCACAAGCGTCGTTGCAAGGTGGTGGAGTTCGAGCACGGCGAGATTAAGGTGCGGAAACCGATGGCCAATACGCGGGAGGATTGGCTAGAGTCTTTTTAATTTAAGTGTATACATATCGGCAAATCCGCAAACAAAAACGTGGGGCCCCCTCCGCCTTGCGGTCCCCCCTCTCCCCCTGGGAGAGGGCTTTTAAGAATTGATTTTAGCCCTCGCGCCCTCGCTGGCGCGCTGTGTGTATGGAGTTGTGAAGCACGGCTGCCCTTACCGGGAAGACCGTTGGGGCCGCAAAGTCGGCGCGCTGGAGAGGGAAGCCCGGGGTAGCGCTAGGTCCACCAAGACCGTCCTCTGATAGGGACCTGCTCCCGTACAACCTCATCGGGACCAGGGCAACCGGGAAAGCCCGGAGAGATGGCGGGGACCGAACCGACTCGGCAAACTTGCGCCCAAGAGCAAGAATCCAACACCCACGGGGCCGTGCTTCATCCCCGGCAGGCGGCGGGGGCACACCGCTTCCCGCCCGCCGGGCTCTATATAAATGGGGAACGACTATACATTAGAATAATCCTATTAGATAATACGTACAGAATGGCAGCCGACGGCGAAGTCCGCAACCCGCCACTTTACCGAGCCGGCACGGCGCGTTTTTCAGGCAGGGGGGAAGCGGTGCCGAGTGCTCAGGAGGCGGGGCGACCGCGGGCCGCCCCGGCACCGTTTCCATCAGCCTCCGACCGGCTATTCCTCAGCGGGTTGCCCGCCCGCAGAGCCCGCCTCCGCTTCACCGGCTGCCCGCCATTCGGAAGTCGTGCGCAGAGGTTTGTCAACCGAGGATAAGAGCCAGCAAAAATCCGCCTGACACGGCATCGAGGTTTCAGAGAGGCGCTACCCGCTTAGCGTGGTGCCTTTGGGGAAAGCGGAACTGCCTGGAGAGATTTCAGCAAACCCTCCCAAATGGTTTCCATCTCGGCTTGATGCTCCGCATGCGCTTCACCGTGGAGGGCAATGTCGGGCTGGTCGCTTCTCCCTCCTACCCCCTGGAAGTGCCAGGCGAGGAGGAAAAGGGGCTGTTTGCCCGGCTCGGTGATTGAAATCCACCCCTCCATCCCCTTTAGTCCGGCGGCAGACCGCACGTCATTCCGCAACACTTTGAGCTGGCCACCCTTGGCGGCTAGGTCACGCGCCTGCCGTTCGACGCCGTCGAGTGGATTCGTCAAATTTGGCTCCCTGACAGTCTGGGTTTCGAAGCTGAGGGTGATATCCGGCAGCATCTGATGTACAAAAGAAATACTGGCATTTTCGCTCTGGCTGGGTTCCGAGGTGATAGAACCGGACCCTACGCAGAATCCGCTGTTGGTCGAGGGCACGTAGGCATCAATCACAATCTTCACAAGTGTCTCGATGTCAGCCTCGTGTCCGGCTTCCGCGCCGCGTGAAACGAGTAGCACGTGGTTGCCGACAGCCTTCATGGCTTCTAGGGCGAGCAACCGGGCGGACTCCGGGCTCCGCTTGTACCATACGGCAGGAACCCCAGGCTCCAACTCGAACGTCCGCACGATAACGTCCGCAGTCCCTGGGGGCGCTTTTAGCGCGCGGATCTGTGGTAGCCGTTCGTTCCAGACTGCCTCGGCACCGCCGGACGGGAGGGGAACTGTACTCACATCTACACGGTAGATGCTTTGACTCCGGCCCGTAACTGCCAACCCCTCCGGCACGGACAGCCGGAACCGCCCGACACATTGTGCGTCTTTGTTATCGTCACCATTCATACGTGGTTTCGGGGATTCCGCCCGGTTCTCCTTGCTTAGGTTACCGCAAGCAACCAAGTGTGCGCAGGCGGCACACCAGAGTGCTCTAATTGCGGCCCGCCGGCTCACGCTAGCGCCCACGATCGCCGTTACCCTCTGCCCGCTCACGCTCTGTGGGGGCCGACCCTGCGGGCTGGGAAATCACTTCTTGCCCCGACATTCGTTGTATCGCTCCTTGCAGAGTGCAATAATCGCCAAGACGGTATATGCCTGAACCCCCGAATTCTCATATGCGGGCTGGTGCGCAACACTAAAGTCACTGTCGCCGGGAGGCGCCTTCCCCGGGACATTGAGCGCCCCCGCCGATGAACTCGGGACAGTGCCATCGCCATCGCCGGATGGATCTTGCAGAACCGCCTGCATCGATTTTCCGTCTGCATCCGTAAACATTCCGCGAAAGCCTCGGGTTCGGTAAGGATTGCTCCAAACCCGGTTTGTTTCGATCTTTAACTCGATCGCGTCTGCGGTCTTTTGTTTAATACCTCGAAAGCAAAAAGTTCGGGCTTGCGGCGTTTTGCCGAGCGTGTTGTGGAAGGTTTTGGCAATGCCAAGCAGGCTCAGGTATTGCGTCCAGGGGTCGGTCGGTGGATTGCCGGCGCTAATCGCATCGGGGCCACTGGGCGCCGATGGGGCGTCAGGGTCGAGCAGGTCAGGATCCACCAGCGTCCAGTACGCATTCGTGCTTGGTTTCTCGCCGGGCGCTGGCTGCACCACCGCCTTGATGCTGTAAATATCATCGTACGGATCGGATTTGGGTAGGGAACGCTTCATTTGCCCATTCTCTGTTACGGTCAACCATTGCTGGGAACCGGCGTCCGTTTGGTATTGCTTATTCGGCAGTAACTGCAAGCCTCCAGGGATGTTGGCCAGAATGGGAGTCACGGTGGGTCCCGAATTGCCCAATATACGTGATGTCGGGCCAGCACCCTCGAATCCGGCCTTTATCCGCCAATACGCAGCCGCCGCGCCGGTGGTAGGTTGTACGCCATGAATGATTCCCAACACAGACCCGCTGGCTCCGGCTTGTTCCCTCGCCCAGCGCGCGACCAGGCCACCCATTGAGTGTGTAATCAGGATGACTTTTTCGCAAATTCCGGTTACTGCTTTAGCTTCTTTGATGATCTCCGAAATTCTTGCGGCGAGCATCGTCCCCGAGTTTGTGTTGTCGTCCGTCCAATTGTAGCCAACAGTAAAGACAGGGAGTTCGAAGATCTTCCCGAGGGGTCCCCAATTGCGGGTCTTTAGACTTGTAAGGAACGGGCGGTAGTCTTTAAAAATGCCATTGAAGCCATCGCCCACCGGATTTGTGTTGTCAACCTCCAGGAAAGAGGAGCTAAACTGCGGACCAACTAACATCCTCTTGCGGAACGAAGGGGTTGCTCCCGAGTACTTCCACAACAAACCGGAATCGCCCGGGTCCCAGCGCAGATTCGGTAGCCCATTGGACCCGTCCCCCGTTCCATTGGTTCCAGCTAGCCTGAGACGACTCCCCATTATTCCAGGAACAAAAACCAGGGGAATGGCCTCCCGCTGGACATTGATATCGTGCTTGATGTCTGTTTCCAGACCAGAAATTTCCTGGTCAACCTCATACCATTTGGTGGATTGAGCGGGCGCCGGGGTCGGCGCGGCTTGCGGAGAAGGAGGCTGAGCGCTTCCCTGCTGCGGCGGCTGAGAGGCTCCCTGCAGCGCTTGATGGTAGAGCTTCATCCACTCTTGTCGGTAAGCGGCGTCTTCCGGTGCATCCGTGAGCTGGCGGCCGCCAAGTTCAGGATGGTTTGCCCACAACTGCTGATTGGCCTGAGCTACCGCTGTCGGGTCCAATTGATCTGCCTCGCCCTTCGTCAGATACTTACAGAGTCACGCCGGTTTGCACGGCCCAATTTTTCAGGAGAGCCATTCTGTCGGGAACAGGGATTGCTTCGCTCGCGAGGACATGGTTGGCGTTTCGGACATTTTCGGGCACCATCTACTTTTTCCCCAGTTGGGCGTCAAAAAACTGCTCGATGTCCTGGTAGAAACTTTTGTCGACCTTGAAGCTGCAAGTGCCGGCAGGAATCTCGTTGAAAGTTGCAGTCCCCTGTGGGTCGAGCACCCCAGCATGGGGACCATCGGTGATCTGGGCATTGAATTTCACGCCAGCGTAAGGGCCGGATGGGGCCACAGGCCACCAAGAGTCACGTTGTTTTAGATCGGGCAGTCTGAGGAGTCTCACCGTTATCCAGTGTATTGTGGGTCCGCCACACGCCGCTACGGGCGAGTCGACAGGCGAACTGGAAAAGCTGGAATCAGCATCGTCCTGAGAACTGCACAAACCACCGCCCTGCGTGTCATCCGGTCCCGCCACTGACTCCGCCCTCCAAACCCCTTCCGCTGCCCAAGCATCATTCTTGGGTCAGATGCCTCATCAGAGAACAATCCCACTCATCGTTCGAATTTTTCAATCGCCGCCGCGTACAAGCGATTGATCTTCACGCTCGGGTCATCCGCGGAGTCCGTGAGTATGGCTCGTGCCCACGGCAAGCCTGGGTCGTGATCAAAATCGCTGCCGAGTTTAACCATTATATCAATGTACTTGCACACGCCTCGCTCGCTTGTAATGCCATAGCCTTGAGATTGCTTGATGCCACCCTGGATCATCTCCCTGAGCACCGGTTCGCCCAGCGCCTGGCATTCCTTCGGGAAGCATTTCTCCAAGTGAGCCGCCACCCGGTCCTCAAAGGCCTTGATGGCGGGTACACGTAAGGCTGCGACCTGTTCCCTACGAATCGTCAGCATGGCTCATTCACCGTAGATTCATCGGCGGTTGGGTTTTTTCCAGCGGAGAGGCAGCCGCCGCCCCTACCGGGGGAGTTTTGGACGGCGCCAATGGCACGATGTTCGATTTCATTCCCGTCTGCCGTCGGACGAATTCCAGCAGTGTTTCCGGTTTCTCGTTCTCGGTCGCGAACCGGCTGACGGGTCCGTAGAAATAGGCGATTTCTTCCGGAGTGCAGGTAGGCAGATAGACCCTCAGCACGCGCGGATCGTAGAAGCGAAAGTACACCTGATTGCCGTCCGGCATGTTCACCATCAGGAAGTGGCGGAAGTGTTGGCGAACGTCGGCAAAGGCCATGGGGCACGTCAGATAGATGCCCCAACTCTTGCCCCAGCCTTTGTTGACCAGTGTTTCCAGCAGCTTTGACCACGGGGGCAGGCTCACCAGGTAGGGAGCAAAGAGGGTGAGTTCCGCCTTCGACCAACCCTCATAGAGCGACTCGTATTGCGCCCCGCCTTCGAGCATTCCGGCCGCGGGGGGTTGGTACGTCGGGGCCGCGGCACTGGGATTTTCTGCCTCGGAAGACTTCCGGGCCTCATCTCTGGCCTCAACAAGCATTTTGTAGATTTGGGGCGAGCGGGCGCCGTCGAGTATGGCGTAGAGCGGTTGGAAGTCCTCGCGCAGAAGACCCAGCAATCGCTCTTGCAGGCTAGGCTCGGGCTCTGCGGGCATCGCGGGCTTGGCGGCCGCGGGCGGCGCGCTCGCGTGGGGATCGAGAAGGTCCACGGTAAGCTGCGGCTGGCTGTATGACGCTGAAGCAGGTTTGGCAGGCGGCGCCGCCCGAGGCTGATCGCGTTCGAAGTGGACA
>Ga0187851_10002873_pt1 | contig 14886 bp, 10 predicted proteins | sample June2016WEW_6_10_FD_132997 | JGI IMG/M metagenome (GOLD analysis project Ga0187851, IMG submission 132997) | Peatland microbial communities from SPRUCE experiment site at the Marcell Experimental Forest, Minnesota, USA - June2016WEW_6_10 | ecosystem: Environmental > Terrestrial > Soil >...
ATGGAGGCGTGGACGGTGCCGGGCTCGGAGCTGGTTGCGCGCGCTTCGAGGTCCTTTTCGGTGGTATTGCCGGCGAGCACGTCGAGGGGTTTCACGTTGCAATAGCCGCTGCGGGCGCGAACGGAGCCGGAGACGCTCACGAGTTTGACCTGGATGGTGTGGCAACTGCCTTCGGGAGACTCGGCGGGGGAGTAGCCGATGAAGTAGAACTCATTCTGCTCGCGGCCGATCTTTTCTAGCCCGCCGAGCAGGTCGTTGGTGTTGGCGATGACAAAGCCGCCAGTGCCGGAAGCCAGGGCGTACATGAACTGCTGATTGTCCGTCACGTTGGGCAGAACCGGCGGGAGGATGGAGCGCGACTGGTTGTAAGGGTTGTTGAGGTACGGATTGTAGAGATTGGGATTGGTGGGGGCGCCGCCGCCGGTCGTGCCGGTGCTGCCTCCTTTGCCCGAGCCCGTTCCGGTGCCTGTTCCAGTGCCCGTACCGGTGCCAGTGCCTTTGCCGGAACCGGATCCGGTGCCGGTTCCCGTTCCCGTTCCCGTTCCCGTCCCTGAGCCGGTGCCGGTGCCCCCGCCTTTGCTGCCACCGCCGCCAATCGACCCGCCGCCGCCGCTCGGGGGTGAGCCGCCACCGCCGCTCGGGGGTGCGCCGCCGGCGAACGAGAAAGCCGCCGGAGCGGCGAGCGGGGTGCTCACAAAAGACGCCAGGCGGAACAGCGAGCGGCCGGCCGAGGCCAGTCCGGTGGAAAGGGAGGCCGGCGGCTGGAGCGAGGCCGCCTGGAAGGCGGAGGCCGGGCCGAGCGCGGGTGGGACCTCGAGGCGGCCGGCGACGAGGCCGCGCACGTCAATCGGATAAACGGCGACGTTGGCTTTGTTGCAGGCGTTGATGGTGGCGGTGAGCTCGGACATGCCGTCGGAGTTGAGGTGGAAGCCGGCGGTAAACAGGATCAGGCTCTTGCGGCCGGGGACCGCGGCCAGGCCTTTGGCCATGGTGCGCAAGGCGTAGAAGAGATTCTGGACGCCGAAAGAAGCGGCGGCCTGGCTCAGACTCGTGCTCACGTTGGCCAGCCCCATGGTTGAGGTGTCTTCGTTGGGAGAAGTCGTCGAGAACTTGGTGCCGGCGACGACCTTCTTCAAGCGGTCGGCGTCGGGCGTGAAATTCTGGGTGATCTGCAGGGCGCCGGTGAAGTTGGCGATGGCCATGAGGCGGGTGGGACCGGCGTTGGCGTCGATGAACTTGGCGGCGGCCTGGCGGGCGTAGACCTGCATGCCGAAGTCGATGGTCGAGTTATCGAAAAAGAGGACGAGATAATGGCGCTGGGACTGGGACTGGGCGGCGTCGGCCTCGGAGGTGAAATTCTTGATGGTCTGCTCCTTGCCGTCCTCGAAGACGCGGAAGTCTTTCTGGGTGAGGTCGTGGACGTAGGCGCCCTTCTTGTCGGTCACAACGGTGTCGACGATGACCAGGCGGGATTCCGCGCGAATGACGGGCGTGGCATCGGCGGGCGGCGCCTGGGCGAGCGCGGGCGCCTGGAACAAGGTGGAGACGAGGCCGACGAACCCCGCCAGCAAGGAGAGCCTGTAATTCCCGGTCATAATAAATTCCCCACTTCCGATCCCCGGTCAGGGGATCTCGACGGCGCCGTTTTCGGCCGCCATCATCTGACCTTCACTATCGCGCACGACGAGCCGGACGACATAGCTGCCGGACTTGACGTCGAAACTGGATTTGACGGTGATGCCGGCGCCGAATCGTTTCTCGAAATTGACGAGCGTTTCGTCTTTCAAGCGTAATTCGAGCACCTTCACATAGGACTTGAGGTAGTTGCCATTGGGGTCGAACAGGGCGGAGACGACGGTGACGGAGTTGCGGTTGCGGCCGTTTTCCTTGTGATAACGCAGGCGGTGAAAATCGACGCGGGCGAGGACCGAGAGCTTGGCATCGACGTCCGAGGACTTGAAGAACTGGGTGTGCAGTTCGACCGGAAAATCCTTGAGGACCTCGCGGTTGAAGAGCGCGTCCTCGATCTCCTGATGGGCCTGCTCGGCGGCGTCCGTCATGTGCTTGGGAGCGTAATAGCCTTTGCGCGCCTGCAGGTTGAGACCCTTGGAAGCAAGCAGGGTGACTTTGAGCGAGTGGAACTTGCCGTCGGATTTCAGGTTGGATGGTGAGAAACCCAGGACGTAGATGAACTCGGGCGAGGCGGCGAGCTGGCGCAGACCTCCGGCGAGGTCGTTGCTGTTATGAATGAAAGTGCCGCCGGTGCCGGCGGCGAGCGTGGAGAGAACGTCTTCCTGGGCCAGGGCCTCGTCGCTGGCGAAGCCGGTCTTGATCCCGATGACGTTGGGGCCGCCGGCCGGTGTGGGATCGGCGGCGCTGAATCCGGGAGGAGTCCACAGGCCTCGGGCGTCCAGGCTGCCGATGATCACATTGGCGCGGATGGCGCGGTTGATGACTTCGCCAACTTCCTGATAGTAGAGCGGGGTGATGAAGCCGGGCGAGGTGAGCACGATGCCGCGCTGGCCAGGCATGGCGGAAAGGCGGCGGACGACGCGGCTGAGGACATCGAGCGCCAGGCGGGTTTCGTGGTCGCCGTTCTGGAGAGCCTGCTGGGCGGCGGACTGCCACATGGAGTCCACAACGGCCATCGGCGTGGTCTGCAAGTTGAGGTTGGCACAGGCGATGGTTTCCCCGCGGGCGGCCTGAATCGCCATCTGATCCTGCCTATTTACGAGCAGGTCGCCCATGTAGTAGGAAATATTGGGGCAGTCCATGCCGCTCGATAAACCGCCGGTCACAGGCCGCGGCTGCAGGCGGAGCAGGGTGGCCTGGAGCTGGTCCTGGTCGGAGGTGAACTCGAGCATGGTCTGGCCGGAGGTGGTGTAAATGGCGGCTCGGTCGGAGGGCTGCAGGGAGGAGGCGAGGAAGCGAGCGGCGGCTTCACGGACGCGGACCAGGTCCTCCCATTTCAAATGAACGTCGTCGAACAGATAGGCGACGAAGCGGGTGGCGATGACTGGAGGCGGGGCACCGGGCGGCGGCGCGGGCTCGCCGGGCTCGGCGGCTTGGGGCTCCATGACGACGGGGGTAGTGCCGGGCTTCTCGACCGTGAAGCGGCTGATGACCTGCGGCTTGCCGTTGTCCAAAACGCGGAAATCGTCCTTGGTCAGGTTCCCGATGGCGCGGCCCTTATCGTCGCGCACGACGACGGTGATGGGGACTAGATTCACGCGCGAGGTGAAGGTGGCCGGGGCGTCCTTGGTGAGAACCTCGGTGGCGGGCGGCGCGTTGACGGCGGTTTCCGGCGCGGCCGGGGCGCTGGCAGCGGGCGGCGGGGGCGGCGGAGTTTGCTGACGCGCGGCGGCAGGGACGGCGCAGCGCAGAACCGCGGCCAGGGCGCACAGCACCAGCACGGGCAGGCGCGGACCCAGCGGCGCGGCGAGCTTATTGCCGGACGGGTTCAGCGCGGACTTAGCCATCTGGTACGGCGGCGTCCTCCCGGACCGCGGCGATTCAGACTGGGCAGGCCGGCCGCGGCGGTATGGATCGATTGTACTCCTGCTGGAGTCCCGAGCCGGCGGGGATTGGATCGAGGGCCGCAGGCGGGGAGCGGGATATTACACCACACCGCAACCGCGCCGGAAGGACTGGAAGCCGGTTCGGGGCGGCGGTGCGTGCGCGTCATGGAATCTCCACAACGCTGTTCTCAGAGGCCATCAGATGGCTTTCTCCGTCCCGCACCACCAGCCGGACGACGTAGCTGCCGGGCTTGACGTCGAAGCCGGTGCGAATGGTCAGCCCCGGGTTGGAGGGTTTTGCATAATCGGCCAAGGTGGCGTCCTTCAGGTTCAGCTCGACGTCTTTCTGGGTGCCGGCGACGAAGTTTCCAGAGGTGTCAAACAGCGCCGAGACGACGACCAGCTTGTCGAGGTTGCGGCCTTCGGCTTTCTTGAATTGCAGGCCCTTGAGATCGAGGCGCGCGAGGACGGAGAGGCGGGCGGTGTCGTCGCTGGACTTGAAGAACTGGGTATGCAGTTCGACCGGGATGTCCTTGACGACCTCGCGCGTGAAGACGGCGTCTTCGAGATCCTGGCGGGCGAGCTGCAGGGGGTCGGTTTCGTGGCGCGGGGCGTAGTAGCCTTTGCGGGCCTGCAGAGCCAGGCCCTTGGGGTCGCGCAGGATGACCTTGAGATTGTGATACTTGCCGTCGGACTTGAGGTTGTCGGGCGAGTAGGAGAGGACATAGATGAATTCAGGCTGTGCGGCCAGGCGCTGGAAGGCCCCGTTCAAATCATTGTTGTCGTGAATCCACTTTCCGCCGGTGCCGTCGGCCACTTCGCCCAGCACCTCGGCCTGGAGCGTGGCTTCGTTTTTCAGATAGAGATTCGTCATGCTGATCACCTGCGATCCCCCCACGGGGGTGGGCAGGGTGGCGCTATAACCCGGCGGGGTCCAGACGCCGCGCGCGTCCAAGGAGTTGACGATAACCTTGGCGTTGATTGCCTTGCTGATGATGTCGGTGATGTCGGAGTGCTCGTACTGCAACGGGAAGAAGCCCGGCGAGGTCAAGATGATGCTGCGCTGGCCGGGCATGGCCGAAAGGCGGCGGACCACCTCCTTCAGGACCCGCGTGGCCATCTGGGTCTCCTGCTCGCCCTCGGAAAGGGCCTGTTGGGCCATCATTTGCACTTCATTCGCGGTGACATGCGGGTTGCCGCTGCAGGCGGCATATTGCGCCAGGGCGACCGCGGCGGCCTGCTGATCGTTGCGGTTGATGATCAGGTCGGCCATGTAGAGGCTGATGTCGGGGCACTTGGGGCCGGCGCCGCCGACGAGCGGATTGGGGCGCAGGCGCGCGATGGCGCCCTGGAGCATGGCCCGATCGTCGGTGAAGTCGAGCGAATCGCGGCCCGAGGTGGTGTAGATCGCCACGCGATCGGCGGGCTGGAGAGACGTCGCCACGTGGCGGGCGGCCGCATCGCGAACGTAGACCAGGTCCCCAAAATTCAGATGGACGTCGTCGAACAGGTAGACCACGAAGCGCGAGGCGAGGACCGGCGCAGGGCGAGCGGGCGTAACGGGTGCCTCCAGGTCAGGCGTCTCTTTCTCCACAACGACCGGGGCGCTCGAACGCTCGATGGAGAAGCGCGTAATGATCTGCGGCTTCCCGTTGTCGGTGAGGCGGAAGTCCTCTTTGGTCAGAGTGCCCACAGCGCGGCCCTTGTCGTCGCGCACGACGACGGAGACAGGCACCAGATTCACGCGCGTAGCGAAGGTCGGCGTGGCGTCCTTGGTCACCACTTCGGCGACGGGCTGCGATTGCGCCGGCGGATCCGGCAGCAGGACCGACTGGTGGGCGGCGGCGCGCCCTCCCACGAGCAGGCAGAAGGCCACAGAACAGGCGGCGACGTGTCTCCAGCGGACGGAGGCAGGCCACTTCAGTGCCAGAGCGGGCGCGTGCATCACCGAACCTCCTTCCCCTGGATCCGGCGCCTGCGGGCGGCGAAGGGCGAAGCCGGGAGCGGAACAACCCGCGTTGCTCCTAATCGATACTACGCCCGCATGGCGGTTCCTGTTGGTAGTCCTTTAGGACCATCCCGTCCGTCTTTCCCATACGGGATGAAGACCGGAACCGGACGACCGGAGTCCAGGCGGGGACATCCCAGCGCCGCTCAACGCGCGGCCGGGGCCGCGGGCGGCGGGTCGAGGCCGCCGGCGCGCAGGATGGCCTGGCCGGCGGGAGCGAGCAGGAAGCGGAGGAAGGCGCGGGCGCGGGCCTCTTTCGCGGTGCCTTTCACGACCCCGCCAGACTGGCGGATGGGCGGGTGGCTGGCGGCGGGCAGGAGCTTCGCGCCGGGCTGGCCTCGGAGGAGTGTCCAGGCGGTGATGACGGCGTCGGCGTTGCCGGTGGCGGCGTATTCGAACGCCTGGCGAACGTTTTCGGCGAAAACGGCCTTGGACTGGAGCTTGGGCCAAAGACCCTGACGCCGGAGCAGGATGACGACGGCGGCTCCGTAGGGGGCGTGTGCGGGGTTGGGGATGGCGATCAGGCGGTAGTTTGAGCCGGTCAATGCCTGGAGGTCCCGCACCGGCGCGCGGAGAGACCACAAGCCGAGGCGGCCGGTGGCATAACAGGCCAGGCTGTCGTTCAGCAGTCTGCCAGAGGCCGCCAATTGCTGGACAAACTGTTCATTTGCCGAGAGATAGACGTCATATGGGGCACCGCTTTCGAGCTGCCGTGCGAGCATGCCGCTGGAGCCGAAGCTGAACCGGATGGGCCCCCCGCCGGCAGACGTAAATGCTTGCGTGATTTGGACTTCGAAGGGGGCGAGGTCGGCCGCGGCGGCGACCAGAAGGGGGTCGGAGGAATCCGCGGCCAAGGGGAGGCAGGGAGTCAGAAAAAACAGGAAAAACTTGAGACTGGAGCGCGAAATCATGGTTGACAATAACTCACTCAGGTAACATACTAAGAACAAGCGCAGTAGCGTCGCAGGCCCGAGCGAGCCTGGCGGCGGCAAAAGCGGCGGCAATTTCAGTTTCAGCGACTTCTTGCGACCAACCTAAGGATAAATCAACATGAACAAGATCATCGGCATCGACCTCGGCACCACCAACTCGGTGGTAGCGGTCATTGAGGGCGGCCAGCCCGTAGTCATTCCAAACCAGGAGGGTGGGCGGACGACGCCCTCGGTGGTGGGTTTTACCAGGACCGGCGACCGGCTGGTGGGCCAGGTGGCGAAGCGCCAGGCGGTGACGAATCCGGAAAACACGGTGTATTCGATCAAGCGCTTCATGGGCCGGAGGTTCGACGAAGTCGGCGAAGAAATGAAGCTGGTGCCGTACCATATCGTGCGCGGCGACGGCGGCGATGCGCGCGTGGAGGCGCAGGGCAAGAAGTACGCCCCGCCGGAAGTTTCGGCGATGATTCTGACCAAACTGAAGGAGGCCGCCGAGGCCTACCTGGGCGAGAAAGTGACGCGCGCCGTGATCACCGTGCCGGCGTATTTCAACGACGCCCAGCGCCAGGCGACCAAGGACGCGGGGCACGTGGCCGGGCTGGAGGTGATGCGGATCATCAACGAGCCGACCGCGGCGGCGCTGGCCTACGGGTTGGACAAGAAGAAGGAAGAGCGGATCGCGGTCTACGATTTCGGCGGCGGCACGTTCGACATCTCGATTCTGGAGGTGGGCGACGGAGTGGTGGAGGTGAAGTCGACCAACGGGGACACGCACCTGGGCGGCGACAACATCGACCAGCGGTTGGTGGACTGGCTGATCAGCGAGTTCAAGAAGGAATCGGGCGTAGACCTGTCGCACGACCGGATGGCGCTGCAGCGGCTGCGGGAAGCGGCGGAGAAGGCCAAAATCGAGCTGAGCTCCGCGCTGGAGACCGAGATCAATCTGCCGTTCATTTACGGCGATCCGGCCACCGGCCCGAAGCACATGATGAAATCGCTGACACGGGCGCGCTTCGAGCAGATGGTCGAGGACATTCTGCAGCGCTCGGTGGGCCCGTGCAAACAGGCTTTGACGGACGCCGGGATCACGATCGACAAGATCGACGAAGTCGTGCTGGTGGGCGGCTCGACCAGGATCCCGCGGGTGCAGGAGATCGTGAAGGAGGTCTTCGGCAAGGAGCCCAATAAAACGGTCAACCCGGACGAGGTGGTGGCGATCGGCGCGGCGGTGCAGGGCGGCGTGCTGGGCGGCGAAGTCAAGGACGTGCTGCTGCTGGACGTGACGCCGCTGTCGCTGGGCATCGAGACGCTGGGTGGGGTTTTCACCAAGCTGATCGAACGCAACACGACGGTGCCGACGCGCAAGAGCGAAGTGTTTTCGACGGCCAGCGACAGCCAGACGTCGGTGGAGATCAAGGTCTACCAGGGCGAGCGGTCGATGTCGAAGGACAATCGGCTGCTGGGCGTGTTCCAACTGGTGGGCATCCCTTCGGCGCCGCGCGGCATTCCGCAGATTGAAGTGACATTCGACATCGATGCCAACGGGATCCTGCACGTGTCGGCGAAGGATCGCGGCACGGGCAACGAGCAGAAGATTACGATCACGTCTTCATCGGGCCTGAGCAAGGACGAAGTGGAGAAACTGGCGCGCGACGCCGATGCTCACAAGGCCGAGGACGAGCGCCACAAAGAGGAGATCGAGGCGCGCAACCAGCTCGACTCGATGGTCTACAGTTCCGAGAAGATGCTGAAAGAGCATCATGACAAGATCTCGGAGGCCGATGCCAAGGAGGTAGAGGACGCCCTGGCCGATGCCAAGAAGGCGATGGCGTCGGGCGGCAGCATCGACGCGATGAAATCGGCGCAGGAGAAGCTGACCAAGGCCAGCCACAAGCTGGCGGAGGCGATGTACCGGACAGCCGGCACGCAGGCTGGGCCGCCACCGGACGACGGTGCCGCGGCGGGCGGCGCCAAGGGCGCGGACGCGCCCAAGGACAACGTCGTGGATGCCGAATTCGTCGACGTGGACGACAAGAAAAAATAAGCGCGCTTGGGGCAGCGGCTGAAAGGCCGCTGCCCGGCGGCGGGATGGATTGAGCTGATTGCGAGCTGGACCGGGGCTACGCCGAAGTGAGCGCGCGTTGAATCGCGCCCGGTGGGCAGCGTTTTGAAAGGGTTCAAATCATGGCGGGGGCCCGCGACTACTATCAAACGCTCGGCGTCAAGCGTGAGGCTTCGACGGAGGAGATTCGCAAGGCTTACCGCAAGCTGGCGCGCAAGCACCACCCCGACCTGAACCCCGGCGACAAGGTGGCCGAAGAGCGATTCAAGCAGGTTCAGGAAGCCTACGATGTTCTGAAAGAACCGAAAAAGAAGAAGATGTACGACCAGTACGGCTTCTACTCGGAGTCGGGCAATCCGGCGGCGGCGCAGGATGCCGGAACGGACGGTTTCAATTTCGGCGGCTTCGATTTCTCCGCACACACTGGCGGCGCGGGGATGGGCTCCGGGGGCGAGCGGGCGCACGGCGCCCACGGCGATTTTTCCGACTTGTTCAGCCAGTTTTTCGGACGCCAGAGAGCCGAAGCGCAGGCGCAACGCGCGCCACAGCCTGGCAGCGACCTCGAGTATGCGTTGAAAGTGGATTTCTGGCAGGCGATCCGCGGGACGCAGGTGCGGCTGAACGTAAGCCGGCTTGAGCCCTGCGGCCAGTGCGGCGGGACGGGCTCAGCGGGCCGCGGCTCGGCGGTGTGCCCGGAATGCAATGGCACCGGCAACGTCACACAGTTGGCCGGCGCGATGCGTTTCTCGCTAAGTTGCCCGCGTTGCGGCGGCACGGGGAAACTGAAAAACGCCTGTCCGGCGTGCCGCGGCGAAGGGCGCATCGCGCAGAACGAGAACGTGGAAGTGCGCATTCCGCCTGGCGTCGCCACCGGCGACCGCTTGCGGGTGGCGGGCAAAGGCAGCGCCGGCACGCAGGGCGCGCCGGCGGGCGATCTCTACATCACGATCAACGTGGAAGAGCACCCGGTGTTCCGGCGCGAAGGCGACGACATTTTTGTCAAAGTGCCCGTGTCGGTGACCGAAGCCGGCCTGGGCGCGGCAATCGAAGTGCCGACGGTGGACGGGCGCGCATTACTCAAGGTCCCGCGCGGCTCGCAGAACGGCCAGCGGCTGCGGATGCGCGAAAAGGGAGTGGATAATTCGCGCCGGCACACGCGCGGCGATGAGATTGTCGAGTTGGAGATCCAGGCGCCGGATGTGCGCGACGAGCGAATCCGGGACCTGCTGAAGAAGCTGGCCGAACTGGACCAGGCCAATCCGCGCAGCGAGCTGTGGTCGAAGGTATAGGATCCAAGGTGAAACATTGTGCCTAGAACGCGCGCCAAAGCGGCCTACATGATTTCGGCCGTGGCCGAAAAATACGAGATCCATCCCCAGACTCTGCGGCTGTACGAACGCGAGGGGCTGTTGAAGCCCTCGCGCAGCGACGGCAACACGCGGCTGTACACCGATGAGGACCTCGAGCGGCTCGAGGTTGTTCTGCAACTGACGCGCGAACTCGGCGTGAACCTGGCCGGAGTCGAGATCATCCTGAACATGCGCGAGAAGATGGCGGCGATGCAGGCGCAAATGGAACAGTTCGTCGCCGGCCTGAACCATGAGTTGGCAAAGGGTCTGCGGCCGGACGAGTCGGAGCCGAAACATTCGCTGATGCGATTGGCCCGCGGGGACGTGATCTCGCGCACCGACCCGGGCGAGCCTGCGCCGCGCGTTCCGCGCAAGTCGCGCTAGCGTCATCGCCCGCCTGCCCGCCCGCCGCGGCGCGTGGGGGAGTGTATCCTGAGAGGCGCAAGAGAAAAACCCCATGCGCCTCCTCCTTCTGTGCGTTTCCGCTGCCGCTTTGAGCGCCGCTCTGGCCGCGCAGCCGATCTCCCAACTGCCGTATTCGCCGAGTCTGGACAGCACGTCGATGGACCTCGCGGCCAAGCCTTGCGAGAACTTCGCACGCTACGCCTGCGGCAACTGGAGCAAGACGAATCCGATCCCCAAGGACCAAGCATCGTGGGACGTTTACTCGAAGCTGGCCTACGACAACGAGCGCTTTCTGTGGGGTCTGCTGGAGGAAGCGGCCAAGCCCGCGCCCGACCGTACGGCAGCGCAACAGAAAGTAGGAGATTTCTACCACGCCTGCATGGATGAGGGCGCAGTCGAGAAGGCCGGGCTGCAGCCCATCCGGCACAATCTGGATGCGATTCGATCCATCCAGTCGCTGGCCGACGTGTCGCGCGTGGTCATCGCCACCCACATGGACGGGACCGGCGAAGGGACTCTCTTCGACCTCTCCTCCGATCAGGATTTCGAGAATTCGCAAAGCGTGATCACGTTCGCTGGACGCGGCGAACTCGGACTGCCGGACCGGGATTACTACACCAAGACGGATGCGAAATCGGTCGAAATCCGCGCTAGGTATGTCGAGCACATGAAGCTCGTCTTCGGCCTGCTGGGCGATTCGACCGCGGACGCCGCGGCGCACGCCGGCGCGGTGATGGCCATCGAAACCGAATTGGCCAAGTCGATGCTGACACGTGTCGAAATGCGTGACCCGCACAAGCTGTTCCATAAAATGAGCCGCAAGGAATTCGCGGCGCTCACGCCGGCGCTCGATTGGGACGGCTTCTTCTCCGCCGCCGGCCTGGGCGGCGTGGCCGTGGTCAATGTCACCGAGCCAGCCTTCTACCAGGCGCTGGAGCAGCAACTGCACGCGCATCCGATCGGCGACTGGCAGAGCTTCCTGCGCTGGAATCTGATCCGCGGCGCCTCGCCGTACCTGTCGTCGCCGTTCGTGAATTCAAACTTCGAGTTCTACAGCAAATACCTGCGCGGCGTGCCGGAGCAGCGGCCGCGCTGGCGGCGCTGCGAGCGCTGGACGGACCGCAATTTAGGGGAAGCGTTGGGTCAGGTGTTCGTCGCCAAAACCTTCACCGCCGAGACCAAGGCCCGCACGCTGGCCATGACGAAAGAGATTGAATTGGCCATGGAGAAGGACCTCGCGACGCTCGCCTGGATGGGGCCGGAGACGCGCCAGCAGGCGCTCACGAAGCTGCACGCGATCGTGAACAAGATCGGCTATCCCGACAAGTGGCGCGATTATAGCGCGCTCGAAATCAGGCCCGACGACTTCGCGGGCAACGTCCGGCGCGCCGCGCAATTCGAATACAAACGCCAGTTGGCCAAGATCGGCAAACCGCTCGACCGCGGCGAATGGATGATGACGCCGCCCACCGTCAACGCGGGCTACAATCCGCAGATGAACGACATCATGTTCCCGGCCGGCGTGTTGCAGCCGCCGTTGTTCGATCCGAAGCTCGACGACGCGCCCAACTACGGCAACACGGGCGCGACTATCGGCCACGAACTCACGCACGGCTTTGACGACGAGGGCCGCCAGTTCGACGCGCTGGGCAATCTGAAGGATTGGTGGACCGAGAAGGACGCCGCGGAATTCGAGCGCCGCAGCAAGTGCGTCTCCGATCAGTATTCGGGCTACATCGCGGTCGACGACATCCACATCAACGGCAAGCTGACTAACGGCGAGGACATCGCCGACCTGGGCGGAACGATGCTCGCCTACTACGCCTGGAAACACGCCACCGCGGGCCAGCAGCTCGAACCCGTCGGCGGCTTCACGCCCGACCAGCGCTTTTTCATCGGCATGGCGCAGTGGGCCTGCGGCGACGCCCGACCGGAGATGAAGCGTGAATGGGCGTTGACCGATCCACATTCGCCGCTGGAGTATCGCATCAACGGCGTGGTCTCCAACATGCCGGAGTTTGCCCAGGCCTTCAGTTGCCAGGTGGGCCAGCCGATGGTGCGCCAGCCGGCTTGTCGGGTGTGGTGAGCGCGAGACGCGGCGGTACGCGCCACGCGGGTTGGATCGAGGCGGCGCTCAGCGCTGCTTCTTGAGGAATTTGCCGTCGCCGGCGTCGATGTAGACCGAAGCCTCGCTGCTGGAAACGGTGCCGCCCCAGTACACGCGCCACGCCGGCCGCGGCGTCACTATGCTCCATTCCAGAATGAACTGCACTGGCAACTCCGGATGCTTGGCCGCGAACGCGGCGACGTCTTTCTGTTTCAGCGCGTTTTCGAGAGCCGTGGTCGTATCGGTCTTGACGTCTACGAAATTGAAAATGCGGATCGCCCCAATCGGAACGTAGGGTACTTCAGGGCCCGGGAAAACGCCCTTGTGCGCGCCCGCCGAGGACTCCGCCACGGAATACATGTACTCGCGCTTCAGCCGCTTCTGGAACGACGCGAACGTGGCTTTCCAGGCGCCGTACTTACCGGGCAACGGCTTGGCTTCGGGGATGTCGAGATTCTCCAGCTTCAGCAACGCGGCGTCGCCGGCCCACAGGCGCGCCACTTTGTACATCTCGAACGATGCCGTCTGGCCGCTGACGGGCGCGACGGGTTTGACCTCCTTCTTCGTGGCGGCCTCTTTCGGCGCTTCGCTCGAGCAGCCCGTAAAAAGCGCCAGGAGGACGGTCGCGGATAAGATCGGAAGCTTGTGCCGATTCATAGTTGCGTTTGGGACTCCATGCTCCTTATATGACTCTTCGCGGCGTAATGCAACCGCCAACGCTTCCTCGGCGCCGCGCCCGCCGGCCTCGCTATCATTCTGAGTGAAGCCCCTTCGATGTCCCTGCGCATCCTCTCCATCCACGCCCACCCCGACGACGCCGAGATTCTGGCCGGGGGCACTCTCGCGCATCTGGCCGCGCGCGGCCACGCGGTGACCATCGTGTCGCTCTCCGACGGCGATTGCGGCTCGACCGAATACTCCCCCGAAGAACTCGGCCGCATGCGCCGCGTCGAGGCCCAAAACGCCGCACGCCTGCTGGGCGCCGATTACGCCTGGGGCGGCTTTCACGACCTCGGAATCTTTCTCGACGATGCGGGTCGCCGTCGCGTCACCGCGCTGCTGCGCCGCTTCCATCCCGACCTGGTCCTCACGGCCTCGCCGCTCGATTACCACTGCGATCACGAAGCCGCCAGCCGGCTGGTCCAGGACGCCTGCTTCGCCGTGTCGTGCCCCAATTACGACACTTCGGCATACGACGCCGCGCCGGCCACCGATCGCATCCCGCATCTCTATTTCATGGACCCCACTGCGGGCATCGATCGCGACCAGCGCCCCGTCCAGCCCCAGTTTCTGATCGACGTCACAGCCCAATTCCCGCTCAAGCGCGACCTGCTCGCCTGCCACGCCTCGCAGCGCGAATGGTTGCGCCGCCAGCACGGCATGGACGACTACCTCGACACGATGGAACAGTGGACGCGCGCCCGCGGCGCACTCGCCGGCATCGCAGCCGCCGAGGGTTTCCGGCAGTACGCCGGCCACCCCTTCCCGCGCACGCCCCTGCTGCAGGAGCTGCTGCGCGACCTGCTTCACGAACTGTCGCAATAGCCGGGATGTTTGACTCGCGATCGCAGCGTGGCGCGATGAGCGGATCGCTACATCGACCGATGCCGCGCGCCCCGCGGTGCGTGGTCACGCGTAGCTGTTCACGCCCGAAGCGAGGAAGCCGCCATCGACGGCGATCGTCTGCCCGGTCACGAATGTCGCCGCTTCCGAGGCGAACAGGATTGCCACGGGGATCAATTCCTTAGCCAGGCCGAAACGATGCACCGGCGTGCGCGTTTTCAGCTCGCGCCCGCGCTCGGTGCCCTCCAGCATGTGTCGATTCAGGTCGGTGACGAAGACGCCCGGCGCGATGCCGTTCACCGAAATGCCGTCAGGCGCCCATTCCACGGCCAGCTGGCGCGTCATGCCCAGTACGGCGCTCTTCGAAACGCCGTAGGCAATGACGCGATTGAAGGCCACGAAGGACGTCAGCGACGCGATGTTGACAATGCGTCCGCTGCCGCACGCTTTCAGCGGCTCATAGAACGACTGGCAGGCGCGCATCGCCCCGTTCACGTTGATGTCGAAGATCGCCTGCCACTCCTGCTCGGGCGCCTCCGCGGCCACCTGCCGCGCCATGATGCCCGCGGCGTTCACCAGCACGTGCACTGCGCCGAACTCCGCCAGCACGGCATCGCGAAACGCGTCGATGGACGCGCGCTCGCGCACATCGCACGCCACGCGCAGCGTGCGCCGCCCCAGCGCTTCGACTTCGGCGGCCACTTCTGCCACCAGCGCCTCGCGCCGTCCCGTCACGGCGACATCGGCGCCCGCGCGCGCCAGGCCCAGCGCAATGGCGCGGCCCAGCCCCGACGTCCCGCCCATCACCGCCACCACGCGTCCCGTCAGGTCGGCAAAGCGGCTATAGCGCTCTTCGGATAACTCTTCGTGCAGACTCACAATTCATTGGTAACGCCCGCCCGCGCTCCGCGGCAACCCCGCTTTCCTCGACGGCCGCCGGCG
>Ga0187851_10002876_pt1 | contig 14872 bp, 11 predicted proteins | sample June2016WEW_6_10_FD_132997 | JGI IMG/M metagenome (GOLD analysis project Ga0187851, IMG submission 132997) | Peatland microbial communities from SPRUCE experiment site at the Marcell Experimental Forest, Minnesota, USA - June2016WEW_6_10 | ecosystem: Environmental > Terrestrial > Soil >...
ACCCATGCCGCCGGGGGAATTCCCGGTTTTCACGAAATTGCCTTAGCATGAATTGTGCAGTAGATACGCGTCAGCTATCCGAGATCGAAGTGCCTGCGACTCGGCTTTTCGGAAACTTCGATTCTCGGCTGGCGACAACAGGCCTTATCACAAATCCAGATTCTTCGAGAATAGGCAGCCGAACCGATCGTTCACCGGTTCTTCCAGATTCTGCTTGCAACCCAAGTATCGCTCGGTCGTCAGGACCGAAGCATGGCCTAGAAGAAATTGGATTTGCTCCAGTTCACCTCCATTCACGTGACAAAGCTTTGCGCAGGTTCGTCGAAGATCATGAGGTGCGAGGTGATCCAGCTCTAAACGCTTGGTACAGTCGCGGACCACATACCAGACGACGTTCTCGGAAATGCCGGTTCCCCAGGGTGTTCCGTGACGACTCACGGCCCTGAAGACTCGTCCCGTCGTCACCGGTACAGCTGTCAGCCACCTATCCACGGCATCTTTCACCCAGACGGGCATGGGAACTGTCCGAACGTGGTTGCCCTTGCCGACCAGGTCTACGATAGCCCAATGGCCTTGTCGGACTTGAATATCCTCCCTCCGCAAGGCCGCCAGTTCGGCTCGGCGCAGTCCACAGCCGAGCAGGATCGATATCATGGCGACGTCTCGGACGCTACGTAAGCCTTCCCCGTCCGATCTCTCAAGGAGCAACCGCGCTTGTTCGCGGTTGAGCCAGTTACCCGCGCGGCAGCCGAGTTGCTTTACGCCTTTGACTCGCCTGATCCCAGCAGCAAGTTCCGGACTCAGCAAGCCTGAGTCGGCCGCCTCGTAAGCGAGTCGCCTGACTGCCGCAAGCCTTTGATTGATCGTACCTGCAGCCAGTCCGAGCGATTCTAGGTGAAGTCGGAAACGCAGAACCACGGTTCGGTTCAGAGCCAGTCTCGGTTCGGAACAGTACCAAGCGATGAATTGCTCCATCGCGAACTTATAGTTTCGTCTGGAACATGGGGAACTCAAGCTGTTTAGTACGGAGGATTTTGCATGATCGAGATCCGGCAGGCGCAGAACGAGCTTCCGGGGAATAGGCTTTTTGATCCTTCTGGGCATACGAGCGGCCTCCTCTGCCGCAAACATGCCCAATACTCTATGCGCCTACGGTGGCCCTAGACCCAAGGGGCTCGACGAGCGCACAGGCGATTTGGCACTCATCTGATCGAGAGCTTTTGGAAGCTGTCAAAAGGACGGAATGTGCATGGCGCGGACGAAGAGCAGGATGACCTGATTTATTCACGCCTCAGTATGACCAGGCGATCCCCAGATTGACCCTGGCGAGGTCGGTCACACTGTTTGGCTCCTGATGCTGCTTTCCTGGAAACATAGGACCCTCAGGCGTCCATGCGCTCGCGCCGAACCCGAAGCGGGAGTATTCGACCCCGCCAAAAGCATGAACTCGACGGCCCATCGCGTAATCCATACCGAGGCCTGCCTGCCAGACGTCGTGCTGGTCAAGAGAAAACGTGTGCGGCGGCACTTCTTCGATTGCATCTCCGCTTCCCGCCATCGCCGGAAAAACTGTGTACGCGAATCCGCCTCGCGCCGTCAACACCACACGGCCCACTGGATTATAGGCTGCTCTTACCGTTACTCCCGGCGCCCAGAATGTGTAGTGCTCTATAAAATCGAGGGTGTTACCAGGCAAGCCGCGATGCCATTCTCTGTATTCCACATCGGCTTCAGGCGTTACGGAGAAGCGCGATGCCGGCGTGAATGTCGGTCCTACTCCCACGAACATGTCGTTCGTAACGCACGCTGAAACCACTGGTGAAGCGTTTGGCATGGTGTGCTTTGTGGTGCCGTCGTTGTACTCATACTTAGCTTCGGCTAACCATTCAGTCCTCAAAGTCTCAAAAGGAACTGACGCTTTGAAGCCTCCACCCGCGTCCCAGCCGTGTTCGCTGTTGAACCATGCGGGGAGGTACTCAGCATAGGCGATATAAGAGGAAGAGAAATATAGTCCGGCCTCCCGGTTTACAGCCATGATTGCAGGGTTTTTATCCTGAGAGGCGGCGGAAGCTGAAAGGGCAAAAAGCGTTAGGAAAAACGCAAACTGTCGGTGCAGACGATGCATACCCTGTTCTCCTGAGATGTAAAAAACGTCAATGCGACTTTTTACCGCCCCCGCTGACCCCGCCTGACGCACTCGAACTCGGGCCACCCGAACTCGAGCTGCTGGAACTAGGGCTACTCGTGGGGCTCGCCGGCGAAGCTGAACTCAGCGCTGGAATAACGTACGTGATTCCTATGCTGAACTTTTTGGGCCACACGATGTTCGTCGGCAAGGTGCCGCTTGTTGTGTAAAGTTGCTGGGTCGTGTAGCCTCCCGCGAGTCGTTGGTCCTCAAAGAATGTGACGGCCGGCGTAATCATCACAGTGCCAAGCTGCAGCGAGGCCCCGGCCATGAATGCTGCCGATTTGTTTGCCGGTGTGAGATCGAGCCCCACGCCTCCGGCCAAATGGACCCCCACCTGAAACGGTGATCTTTTTGCGCCGAAAAGCAGGTAGTGGAGATAGACTGCCGGCGCAAGAATCTGCGGTGAGGAGGAGGCACTGTTGACGACGCAATAGGTGCTGGTCGAAGTGCCTGACGAAGTTGCAAGGCCGGAGCACAGTGTACCTGGTGTTGGCGTGCCTGTCGCCGAAGCCGTGGCCTGCTGTTGCAGCGAATAATTGGCCGCTTTCCCCATGAGGAACGCTACGCCGGTGGAAGTCGTGAAGGTGCGATAGCGTCCCGCCCCATAGGTAATCGGCACGGTCGCGATGGTTGATGTGGTTGGTTGTGCGCTCAGCGAAACAAGGGGTTGCACCACCACTGCTACCGAGGCGCTCGTATAGCCCCGCTGGAATCTGCCGTTGACAGGAAGCTCGTAGATGATGTCATCCATCCGTTCCGGCAGGCGCTCCAGTTGAATCTTTGCTTGTTGTAAGGGCCCCTGAAGCGACGACAAGAGAGTGATTCGCGATTGAATGGAAGTGAGTGTGTCATTCGCTTTGGCCAATGCGGTGCAGTCGTCGGCGGTAAGTGGTTTCACTTTGCTCGGATCCGGGGGGGTGCTCCCTCCGCCTGGTGTGCCGGATGATATCCCCATGGATTTCTCATCACTCTGCGCGCACTGCTTTAGACCATCGGTAACGATTGTGTTTAGTTTGGTGAAGTTTCCCTGTAACAAACCTATGTCCGAAGCCACATTGATATTGGCGTAGATCGGCTGAAGCGTTGCCCGCAGACTGTCCCCCTGCAGGTTGAGCGCTTGTGGGCTGCAGGTGATGACCCCACTCGGACTTCCGGCCTCACTATTGAACTGGATGAGGTTCGAGTTATTCGGGTTCGACGTGCTGGGCGCGACCGCGTTGTACTGAAGGAAACAAGTAGCTAGGTTCCCCGCGCGTACGATCGCCGAAGTTACGGAGGAAACTTGGCCGTCCAATGTATCGATCTGTGGGTTGAGCGTTCCGGGAATATCTTCAAAGGACGGCGTTGCTTTGGAAGGAGAAGGGGTAGAAGTAGCAGTTGATTGCGCCACTATGTTCTTGAAGGCTGCGAGCAGGAGTGGATCCGTATTGCCCAAAGAGAAAAGCCTTGTGGCCAATGCCAACTCATTCACGTTTCCGGCAAGAAGACCTGACAATGAGGAGACGTTACTATTCGCAGCCGCCAATGTCTGGGCGTCACTGCTTGCATAAGCCCTCGCAACAGCGGCAGCGAAGGCCTCCGAAATCGTTTTTCTTTCGTCGGCTTTCAATCCTTGCAGCTGGTGGGCCATCGACACTGCGCTTGAAGCCTTTTCAAGGTTCTCGTCCGCTGGGCCTTTCAGCTTTCCGAGGATCGTGTCCAGGTCGGAGGTGTTTGTGGTGTCCGAGGTTTCGATGACCAGCATCTCGGAAGCCGTGAATGTAATTGGAGGTGGCGATGACGCTGCCACGGATAGCGCCTCCAATCTCTGCGCCGGGGTGAGCTGATCGAAACTCGACTGCCCAAACCCAGAAATTAGGACATTCTCTTGCAGCTCCGCCTGCATCGCACCTGCTGCCGGTGCCGCAGGATTAGGCAGACTCACTTGACCCGCGATGAAACCAAGGCTCTGAAGCGGAGAGAGGTTCGGCAGGAAACTGCTACCCAAGTCGGGGGCTGGGATGTTCGAGATCGTCGGCTGAAACTGCACACCCTCTGTCGGCCTGGGGCTATGCAGAGCAATACAGACATGCGTTCCCGGCGGAAGAGTAATCGTCTGCGGACTCGTAGGCGCCGCGCGATCGATCGTCACATAGCAATGGTTCCCAGGGTACGACCCGAGCGCGTATGGCGAACACTGCGGCAGGTAGACTCGTGCCCGCGCATCCCACCCCGGATGCGCGCACTCGGCTGCCGTAGGATCAACGAGGATGGGACTCTGACTGTAAGAAAGCGATATTGTTCCGTAAGACAAAGCAATGAGGACTACTCTGCATAGGTTGCTCATAGAAAGCTCCATTGAGGTCTAGACACATGGATAACTTCTACCGGGGAACGCCTCAGCATAACAGTTTTCCGCTAAATCTCGATAGGAATTCTATTTTGAGAACAGGAATTTCTTCGAGTGATCGGATCAGTTCGGATGCCGACACTTTTCTTCGATCACATCGTCGCACCAGACGCCAAAACCGAGGTTAGTACTGATAGGTCGGCTTTGTCGGAAGTAATCAGCCCACGTCGTTCTCAAGTGTTGATATCAGGCCAATGCGCTCATCAACCAGGTTTTCAACCGCATCAATTACGGGTTCTGCCGGATTAGTCCTCTGAAACGCCGCAGTGTCCGATCTTCCTGCCCCGACCCGGTCATGAGACTACGGTACACTGGCCGACTTGAACGAAGCTGCTGTTGCGGCGGACACTTGTGCGTGTGGCTGATCCGGCATTTGAGGCTGCCGGGATAGTTTGGGACGCAGAGGAGGAACCGCTTCGCCTTCAAGTATCCACCGGAAAGCGACCGAGGTATCTCCAGGAGCTTCGAACGGTTGCGGCTGAACCTTCGTCCAGTGGAATAGACAAAAGGAACCATGAAACGTCTCATCGTGCCTCCGCAGTTGATGCAGAAAGTGCAGGTATCAGGCTCATGGTGTTCCTTTCAGCTTTCTGGACAGGGATACGGCAGCCATCCGCAAAACCGAGGAGGGGATACCTGTTGCCGGGGTCATAGCGGCCACCATATCCTCGACCACCGCAGGGTCGGTATCGGTGAGGGAGGGTGCCGGGGTTTGCGGCACATTCACCAAAGGGGAGTAACGTCTGTTGCGTGCCGTGACATACTGCAGCACCGCCCGCTCCGCAGGCGTCATGGCAACAATGGCTGCCCCCTCGGCAACGGCTGGAGGGACCGATGGCGTGAACATATCCACGCCGAGCATCCCCAACGCGTTCACTGTCGAGCTCGCCGCGTCAACGATAGGCTGCACGTCTTCTGCCTTCCACCCCAGCCACGCACCCGTACCCCACACGCGCCCCGAGATCTGCGCCGCAGGCGAATCCACCGGAACGATCGCCGGCTCGGCGACGCTGGCGCGCACGATCATCGCCCAGCTTGAGGCCAGCATTGGGGGGATGGGAAGCTGCAGGCCAGCCGCGCTGGACGGATCGAGTTGAAGCACGAGCGCCATTACGTCGGGGATGTCGCCTAGCAGTTTGCGGAGGTTGGGAACGACCTCTAGCAGAACGTCCTTGTTGTCCGGTAGCAGCACGTCCAGATTGTCCGGCGATTTCTGAATGGCCATGAGATGCGCTCCGTAGAGGCCGAGCATCGGGTTGAGGAATTTGCCGTAGAGCATGCCCTCGATCATCGGGTCGTCCGGCCCGATGCTGGGCATGCCGCGCAGCGTGGAGACAGGTGTTACATTGGGCCGACCCGAGGCGAGCGTCTTGCGAGCGGCTTCGGCCCACAGGGCGGACTTCGATTCCGCGCGGAACCCAATCTGGGAGGGCGACATCATGATGGAGGCCGCGGAGGGGTCGATGAGAGTGCCTGACGTTTGATCCTGCACCACAGGCAGAAAGACTTCCGTCTGCCAGCCAGCGGCGCAGTAGACGGCCTGCGAGACGGTCCCGAGGCTGCCCTGGGCCACGGTGAGCACGTAGGCGCCGGGCGCGAGTGCTATGGAGCAGCCAAAGCAGCCACGGTCCGCATTGCCGTTGGTGAGCGATGCGAGCACCTTGCCGGTGAAGGTGGTGACCGTGACTGCATCCGCCGCGATGAGGGCGCCCTGAGGCACAGTCGCACAATCCACGAAGAGAAACAGACTGCTACCCTGCCCCACACTTATATCGGTGGCTATGCTCCAGGTCATCGCGAGATCGGCGCTCGATGGAGACGAGTCCAGATTGTGGCCAGTCTGCGAAAGCAGCGGAACCGGCGTCACGATGGGCAGGGCGGGGAGATTCGGTGGAGTGAATTCGCCCAGTCCCTCAGGCAGTTCGAAGTAGCCATCGGCGACGGTGGCGCCCAGCCTGAGACGTATCTTGTACATGCCAAGGGGCAGAGTCGCCTCGACGGAGCCAATGCCACGCGCGACGATGACGCTGGCGCCATCGAGAACGAAGATTTCGATCGTGGGGACGCCGACGTCGATGCGGAGAACTCGCAAAGGCTGGGCAACGCTGGCGAGGTTAGGGGAACTGGACATTCTGCACCGCCTCCCCGCCGGTCAGCTCAAACGGCTTATTAGGATAAGGGCCGCCGGGCACCTTCAGGTTGTAGACAAATGGCTTCAGGGTGATGCTCCACGGACTCCCATCGATCGTGTGGGTCGCATCCGGGACCGGGTAGCTGGGACCGATGAGCACCGCGGTCTTTCCGGCGAGCGCGGCATCGCTGAAGGTGACACAAAGGTTAGGCGGCTTGGGGGCGGCCCGCTTGACGATGGCGATATCCTGCGTGGGATCGACTGGCGTAATCTGAGGGTCCTGGCCGTCCTGCATCGCGGGAACGGCACTGTGCAGTTGCGACGCGAGTAGGCTACAGGTCAGCATGCCGCTCGCGTCGTAGAGACTCTGGCTGCGCAACGCCTCCATCAGCGCATAGCTGAAGATGCCCCGCACGCGCAATGGCGCACCAAGCGGCTTTTCGAACGACGGCAATGCAAGTTGTGTGGCCGCGGCGTAGAAGTTTTTCGCCGGCCCGCGCTGCGGGGTCAGTGGGATCATGGTCGGCGGCATCAGCGCAACCGTATCTTTCAGATCCCGGCAGCAGTCGACGAACAACAGCACCTCGTCGAAAACGCCGGGCGCACGAAACCACTCGGCGTAGGCAACCGCGCCCAAGTGATTGCCCAGAGTGATCGGCCCGGCATTGGCCATCAGCAGAGCCGTCTCGTTGAAGTTCGGCGTGCCGCTGCGCGTCGGCAGGATGCCATGGCCGGAGAGAAAGATATAGAGCCTGCGCCCGAGATAGTACAACGGCTGGAAAGCCGCCTTGTTCGCCAGCACCTCAAAGGCACCGCTTACCTCAACCACCGTCGGCGTAGGTGGTACTCCAAGGACCACGGGCATGGGCGAGGTAACCAGCGTGATCTGGTCGTGCGGCACAAAGGCCTCGGTTAGGAGCCACTGCTGAAACTCGATGGCATCGGCAACCGGCCCTTGCAGCGAGGAGAAGGCCGGGTACGTATTGATGCCGGCGACGACGGCGTAGTCGGAGCTGGCCAGCTTGACGATGGGCGTGCCCGCGAGCGGCGCGGCCCCGGCGGCGAAGATCAGGTCGACCGTGCAGCTTGCATCGGTAAAGAGAGCAAACTGGCTCGGGGGATAGCCCGTCGTCTTGACGTAAGCCAAAGGCGTTGCGCCGTTGGGCACGCCGATGGAGACGCGGTCCCCGTCGACCAGACCATGCGCGGCCACCGTCGACATCGCCAACGGCGATGCCGCGTCGATCGTCAGCAGACCGCCGCCAACTGGTCCGAAGTCCGACACGATTAGGAGATCCCGCCGGCGACGATCGAGAGAATGCTCGCCATGGTCTCAGGCGCCTGCTGCCAGCATCCATGGGTGTGCATGTCGCAGTTGGCGCCGGCCCCCTGCACGATGTCGGACCAGGCGAAATCGCGGGGCACCTTGAGCGGCGCAAAGGCCTCGACTGAGCCAATCTCGGGAAAATCAGCGCTATTGTAGATAGGCAGCGTGTAGTATCGCTGCATCCCCAACACCGGCTCGTCGGACTCATCCTCCAGCACACCCGAGATGAAGTAGAGCAACGAGGCCGGGTAGAGCGGACCTGCGATCGCGTTCTTGATCTCGTAGCTGTCGCCCTGACCGAAGATACGCAGCTTTGCGATACGGCTGGCGGCGGTCCCGATCGCATCGGCAAAGACGGTGAACGTGCAAGCTGGCGCGATCAGCGCGACCTCCACGGCGAAGTCCGCGGGCATGACTGCGTGGAGCTGCTTCAAAATGAGCGAGACCCATGTAGAGCCGGCGCTGTGCCCAATAAGCGTGACGCGCGGCTTATTCCCCGTGGCCCACATCGTCTGGATCTGATTTACCAGGGCACTGCCTCCACAAGCCGGCAACGGTCCAAAGGAGTTGCTTACCTCCAGCTTCATCCTGCCCCAGATGAACTGGCCGGCGTTGCCGATGTAGAACTCGCGCAGGATCTCCTCAATGATGGTGAGATACGCTCCGTGATCGCGGTGCTTCACGAAGCGCTGAATGACATGGATGACCACCTTGATGATGTGCACCCCAAGCCCAATCAAGGAGATTGAACCCCTTACACCAGCCTGGGTGGGAGCGATGTCGTCGAGCACATCAGGATCCATCAGGGTTGCTGTTGAACCCTGCACCGCTACACCCTTCGCTCCGACAGTCGCTGGATTTTGGCGTGTGTTGGCGACCTGCTGCGTCTGGATCTGCAGCTGAAGATCGTCGGCGACCTCCTTTTGGATTTGCGCCTGCTCGGCTGGCGTCAGCGTGGTGGTGTCGTCGAGACGATCAATAGGAGTGTCAGGGAAGAGGACACCCGTCATTTTCGCCGCGTGGAGGCGCGTCTGGATGATGTCCATGCGGGTTAGGTTCAGTGGATCGATCCCCCGGGTGGCGCCGACCTGCTGGGTTTGGTCCAGCTTCGCTTGCACGAACTGCGTCACGCGTCCCAGGATGGTGTTGAAAATGGCCTCTGAGAAGATCGACGGCAGGCTGTCCCGAAGTACCTCGAAGATACCCGTCTCCCACACCACGAACAGCGGACTTGAACCGGCGGTGGTGAACTGCGGATTCAGGTTGTCGGCCGAAGCAAGGCCGCTGGCAAGTGGCACGAGACCGCCGTGGAAGTAGATAACCAACGGCTTGCCCGCGACGCTTATGTCTACAAATGCCTGGGTAAGACCAGCAGGGCCGGTGCCGTTCGTGTTGTCAAATTTCCCGTCACCAAGGACGAGATAGTTGTTGGGTGCAGGCATGTGTAGTCAACCTTTCCAGTACGTAAAGATGTAGGCCGCTGAAACGGCTACAGCACGAAGTTTAGCCTGACCTGCTCCTTGCCATGGAAAGAGGGGGTCGACTCGACCGGGCGGGTCGCTGCAATCTTGTCTGTGGTTCGCTCCGAGGTAGTTCTCTGTTTGGGCCCGGGGAAACAGTGTCTGTAAGGGACGCACCTAGAATACGCGCATTGGGCTCTCGATCAATAATAAATTTTTGACCAATTATCAAACTGAGTATTTCCTGTCTGTGTTGCGCCCGACCGTATGGTCTCAGGCCGCTGAGGATATGTGCCAAAACTGCTTCCTCAGCCAGCTCCACTCCAGTGGGTACGATCTGGAAAGGCTCACTCCCGCAGTTATCTCTATGCCTGGGACGCGCCTTGGCGGGTTAGCTCAATCTAACAAGTGTGCAAGGCCTTGGTTCAAGATCTCGTCCTTCCGACGGCGGTCTAGTTGATACCCATAAACGCCGATGTCGCCAGGAAGAATTTCAGTGGTCGCAAAGGCCAAGGCGCTGGAGGAACTCATCTCTCTCTTCCGGCGCAGTTTCGAGCGTGCTTTGCCGTAGGGCGTGCTGGTGGGCCTTCATCAGGACAATGTGCGCGATGGCCAGGAGCAAGAGGGTCTTCAGTAGGTGAGTGACGTTGGCTTCAATCCATCTCTCCTGGTGGACGACGATGAAGACGAAGAAGGGGAACAGGACAAAATAGCGCACCACCATAAGCGGAAAGTCGGTGATGGAGCTGGTGCGCAGGTGGGTGAAGGGTAGCCGAATTCAACCATGCGGCAATGCGATGCTTTGTATCAGGGCACGACTTCAATCGTGCCGCAGATGCTGCAAACTGGAAACAGGTTTTGGTCCCTACGGGAATGCACCCATCGAATTTGGACACTGGGACCGACCTATTCGATACCAGCCCGAGTGGTACAATTCGCGCTGGATCAGTGCGGAGAGTCGAGACACCAATGAACAACATCCCTGTTGCTCTGCTGCGAAATCGTTATCTGCAATTCCCATTCCTGCTCACCATGGTCTTCCTCGCCGTCTCCATGGCGGCAGCCACGCCCGTCCCGCAGGCCCACCTCTCGCATGCCCAGGCAACGGCCCACGCCCGCCAGCTTGTCGCCCGCATGACCCTCGACGAAAAGATCACCGAGCTTCATGGCATCGGCGACGCGACGCATTACCGCGTCGTGCCCGGCGTGGCCCGGCTCGGCATTCCCGATTTTCAGATGACTAACGGCCCCGCCGGTGTGGGGCCCGGAGGCGCGGGACCGCAGAAGACCGCTACTGCCATGCCCGCGCCGGTTGCGCTGGCCGCAACCTGGGACCCAGAACTGGCCCGGGCCTACGGCAAGCTGGAAGCCGAGGAGACCCGTTCGCTGGGCAGCACGCTCTTCGAATCGCCCGACGTTAACATTGCGCGCGTGCCCCAGGGAGGCCGCGTCTTCGAGAGCTTCGGCGAGGACCCCTGGCTCGACGCCCGTATCGCCGTGGCCGACATTGAAGGCGTCCAGAGTACCGGCATGATCGCGAATGTGAAGCATTACCTCGCCAACAACCAGGAATCGCAGCGCATGAGCATCGACGAGCAAATCGGCGAACGGACCCTGCGCGAGATTTACATGCCGGCCTTCGAAGCGTCCATCAAAGAGGCGCATTCTGCGTCGCTGATGTGCGCCTATCCCAGGGTGAATGGCGCATTCAATTGCGAGAACGCTCCGCTGCTCAAAGATGTGTTGAAAAAGGAGTGGGGATTCGACGGGTTTGTGATCTCGGACTGGGGCGCAACGCACAGCACTGTGCCCAGCGCATTGAACGGCCTCGATCTCGAAATGCCCACCGGTCGCTACTTCGCCGACGATCTGAAGAAGGCAGTCGAATCCGGCGCGGTGCCGGTTGCCGTGATCGACGAAATGCTGGTTCGCCGTTTCGCCAAGATGATGGAGTTCGGCTTGTTCGGCCCTCAGCCCAAACCTGTTTCAATTCCCGCCTTTGAGCACGGAGCCATTGCGCGCAGCATCGCCGGGCAGTCGATGGTCTTGCTGAAGAATGACGCCAACCTGTTGCCGCTCGATGGTGCGGCGGCGACGACGATCGCGCTGGTAGGCCCCTACGCCGTGCGTCCGGAGACTGGAGGAGGCGGCAGCTCGCACGTGGTCCCGATTTACACCATCACGCCCTACGACGGTCTGCAAGCCGCTGTGAATTCGCGGACCCGCATCGCCGTCCTCGACGGCAACGACATCGCTGCCGCCGTTGCGGCAGCCAGCCGCGCCCAGGTCGCCATTGTGATGGTCGGCGATCAGGACAGCGAGGGGCGCGACCAGAGCCTCGAACTGCCCGCAGCCCAGAACCAACTCATTGCCGCCGTTGCCAAGGCAAATCTAAAGACCATTGTCGTCCTCAAGAGCGGCTCGGCCATTCTGATGCCGTGGCTCAACGACGTTCCGGCGGTGCTGGAAGCCTGGTACCCCGGCGAAGAAGACGGAAATGCCGTCGCCGATGTTCTGGTCGGCAAGGTGAATCCCTCCGGCAAGCTGCCGCTGACATTTCCGCGCAGCGTCAGCGACACACTGGCCGCCAATCCGGATCAGTATCCCGGAGCCGGCGGCGCCGTGTATTACAGCGAGGGCCTGGATTCGGGCTACCGCGCCTACGCCGCTCACTCCATAAAGCCGCTCTTCCCGTTCGGATACGGGCTCTCTTACACGCAGTTCAGTTTCGACGGCCTCAAGGTCGGCCAGCAACCGGGCAGCGCCAACGCCATCGTAAGCTTCCGCGTAACCAACATCGGAAAACTCGCCGGGGCCGAAGTAGCGCAGTTGTACCTCGGCTTCCCGCCCATCGCCGAGGGCAATGAGCCGCCGCTCCAACTCAAAGGTTTTCGCAAGATCATGCTGAATCCCGGCGAGTCGAAGCCGGTTGAACTGAAGCTTGAGGCCCGCTCGTTCTCCTACTGGTCGGAAAAGACGCACGCCTGGCAAATCGCTACGGGAACCTTTCAGATCATGGTAGGAGACTCATCGGCAAACACGCCGCTGAAGACGACGCTCGCGATTCACTAGGTCTCTGACCGCCTGGAATAGGGGCGTCTACAGGCAAACTTCTTACATGCCTTTCGCCGGGTGAATTGCCAGTTGATTTTTATGCGGCTGCGATTGACTCGCCGGTTCCAGGCTCTGGCTTCTTTGTCCAAAGCGGACAAGTCTGTTCAGTTCTGCCGAGACAAGTGGTCCACAACCTGTAGGTTCTTGACCAACAGAATTGAACTCAAAGTGCTGTTGAAAGCAGGCCCGTTGCCCTTGCGAACGGAGGAGGCCTTTCGGACCAGCCGCCTCGTTTGACTATCGAGCCAGCCGCCGCCCTCCTCCTGGGTAAATTCGTCCTGATAACGCCCCCGTATCCAATTATTCTGCCCCGCCTCGATCCTTAGATCACAGTACGCTGGCCGACTTATTGGGAGCGATCCGCCTTTATGAATGCGCGCACCTCATACGCCGATTAATCGACCAGCGTGGCCGAGACGATGGCCAGCCGAACACCCATTTCCTGCCTGTGCAGATTTATCCAGTAAGTAAATACTCCGCAGATTCCAGTGTTCAATCGGAATGGCCATCCGGTGAATACAAACAGATACGAGACCACCCCCACATGAACCTCGGTCACACCCCAAAGATCGTCGTGCAGCCGTTTACCAACTGGTCCACGTCGTTGGCTATGCCGGCCAGTGTGGCCAGCCGCGTGGAAATCTCGGTGAGCTGATCCTTCAGCCCGCTCAGCGTCTGCAGCGGACCCTTCACCTCGGCTGCCGCCGCCTGCATCGCGCCGTCCCGCGACAGCATGTCTTCCTGGTTGAGCTGGGTCAGCACGGCCCCGACAACCTCCAGCGCCGTCGACACGGCCTGGCTGTCGGCCAGATTTGTAGGGTTGGCGTTCGCCAGCTTGTCCTCCAGCGCCTGAGCGGCAGCACGAGTCTGCGGAATATCGGTGGGAATCGAAAATTCGGTGGACATGACTTCGCCTCCTTATTTGCTCATCGTCGCCTTGTAGACGGAACCGATCTGCTGGCCCTCCGCCACCAGCTCCGCCAGCAGCGCCCGGAACGCCGGTGCCTGCTTGCTGTTCTTCGTCGTCGCCAGTGCTTCATTTGTCGCGGCCAGCGCTTTCAGTGCCGCCTGCGTCTGGGCGAGCGTGGCGTCGTCCTGCTGTTCGGTCGTAACGAGCTGTGGCAGATTCTCGATCTCGGTCCGCTTCTCGTCCGGGGTCATCTTCGCCTCGTTGGCGTATATATATGTCCGCTGCTCGGCGATCAGGCTGTCGTAATCGTTCTTGAGCTGGTTGCGCAGCCCGCTGCCTTCCGGCGTGCCGATGTCGTCTTCGAGCAACTGGCAGATGTCGTCTACCGGCTTCTGCATCTGGGTCAGGATACCTGGCAGTTCTTTGGCAGTCTTGTGCTCAATCAGCATCCGCCCCAGCGCGTCGACCGCTGTCGATGCGAGACCGATGTCGGTGTTGGCGTTCTTTGCCACGCTGCTCAGCCCGGTGCTGGTGCTCAGCCCTTGGAGTGACTTACCCAGCGCCTCCGACCGCGTATCCAGAGCCGTGACCGACTGGTTGCCGCTGACCTCGGCCAGTAGCGTAGCGTACTGTTGAAGCCCGGCGATCATTTGGGTGCGCGCCTGCATGGCGGCGCTGGGCATGAACGACTGGATTTGGGAGGAATTGAAGCCCTTCGTGTCGAAGTTGTTCACCAGACTCGCCATCTGCGCGTTGGTGTAGGACTGCTCGATGAGTTGGTAAGCGTTCTGCACTTTGAGAGTGGCGGCCGTCGCCGCCGTGGAGAACGCCGTTGCCCGCTGCGACAGCGGCGAGATAGAACATCCGCTTACCAGCAGCAGAAGAGGAATAGCCGCACCGCATCGAACGTGCATAAGGGGCCCCAACTGGAGTATAGCAACGATGCTACTGTTACCCCAACCCGCTTCGTATCCCACAGCACCACTAGCCTGGTCACCAACATTTGAGCGGGCAGAGCGCACTACATCTGCCCGCTTTTATGTCATCACCTTCAAGGCTCCAAAAGAGAAACTGAGGTTGAAATGAGCAAGTGTGAATGTGAACGCGAGACGCACCTCTGCGCGTATGCCGATACTGACCAGCATGGCGACATCGACGTAGCGCCGGGAACCTGCTCCTGCGGAAGCGGCCTACCCTTCGAGCGCGAATACGACGCGCAGGGAATCTACCTCTGCCGCGTCTGCCCGAAGTGTCGCAAAGAGAAGTTGTCCCACTACCGACCGGAGATTTTGTCCGGGTACAACCAGAGTGATGTAGACGAGCCAATCGGGGCGGAGGAATAATGGCACACCG
>Ga0187851_10002880_pt1 | contig 14860 bp, 7 predicted proteins | sample June2016WEW_6_10_FD_132997 | JGI IMG/M metagenome (GOLD analysis project Ga0187851, IMG submission 132997) | Peatland microbial communities from SPRUCE experiment site at the Marcell Experimental Forest, Minnesota, USA - June2016WEW_6_10 | ecosystem: Environmental > Terrestrial > Soil > Wetlands...
CACTCTTCGAGGCATACGTTCAGTACTGCTTTTCCCCGAAACACACGGTTGGAGAACAGCTTTTGGATGTCAGGCGAGACAAGCGTGAGCGGGCGGCCTACGCGGCAGCGACTGGGGGTGAGGCGGCCGGCGATGAAGAGGAGGAAGACGATGATGAACGCTTTGGCATCACGATGGCGGAATTAGGCGGGCTCGCAAGGTGCGAGCAGAGCCGGGACGAATGAGATTTGTCCCCCTTGCGGCGCACAAATCACTCCGTCTAGGTTGTCACTTCGGGAGATTGCAATCACCGCTGTTTGCTGGACCCTCGTGCTGTCGATACTCATGTTGGCTTGCTGGAAAACCGAACAGTGGATTGAGCGGCAAGGGCATCGAATCCTGGACCGCAGGACCTGGCATGAGCCGGTCGAAAGCTGGAACCAATGAACGAAGCGGCTTTGCCGCTGAGGCGCACATCAAGAACAAGCGTCTGTGGGAAAGAGTCTGTTAACCGAATTCCTGTACGCCCATGATCTCTCAATTAAGGACGCTGGCGCAGAGTGGCTGCTGGTTCCGGTTTTCGAGGACCGTTGCACCCTGCTGCACCGGATTTCCAGTAGCCATTTTGTAGCCACGCGGTACCGGATTCAGTGCGTCTCGATGCATCGGAATGCAAGGCCAAGTTGCAGTGTATCTAATTGAAAATAAGAATTATTGTCGTGCATGTCACTGTTTCGCTCGATCTTCGGTTTTAGGGGTAAGATCTGATTAAAAGGGCGGTGCTCTACCAGCTGAGCTACCTAACAGCGTAACGCATCGCGTAGACTTCGTCCCCACTCACAACGTGCAGGAAAAGGATCGAATTATCTGGCGTCACAGCAAACCATGTGTCAATTCGCCCCAGAAGTTTGCTGAAGTTAGTGAGATCAACAACAGGCTCCTCGTTGCCGTCCCGAAGCGAAATTCGAATCACTTCTGGTCGATCACCGCCAGGCTTGCTGGCGTAAACGGCCTTTGAATCCGGCGCCCATGCAAGGTCGTTCCCGTTAACACCATCGGCCAGTTTCCGCCATACTCCGGTTTGCCGGTCTAGCAAGACGACTTGGAACTTATCTGCTTGCAAAGCTGCAATGTATCGTCCGTCAGGTGACCACCTTGCTGTAGACAAGCCCCCTGAACCCTGCACCATCGTCTGCTCACCGGTCTTCAGATCAATTTGCTGAATGGCACAGGTATTCTCCTCCTGACACTCTACTCTGCCATAAACTAGTTGGTGGCCATCAGGAGACCATGTGGGCGCCCCCTGGTTATCCTCGCCACGAGAGGCTTCATGTAGGTTCGCACCATTCGCGAGCGAGACGTAAATCCTCCAAGGCGCGTCGTCACGCTTCCCCATGAAAGCGATCTGGTTGCCGTCCGGTGACCATCGAGGCAATTCAATGTCGGTCATGCCCGCTGTGTTGATTTGCTTTGTCGAACTGCCGTTTGAGTCAGCCGTCCACAATGAGTTTTCAGGTTTCCGGACAAAGACGATCGAGCGTCCGTCGCGCGAGAAATCTACATCGCGCGCGGATATTCCAGGCAAGAATGGCTTGAACTCATGAGAGGTTCTGCTAAGCCAATCCAGTTCGCTGCGTTCGGGCGTATCTTTTAGCAAATAGAGCTGCTGAGTTCCGGTGTCGGCTGCAAAATCTCTAATTAGAGCTAACTCCTTCACCAAACCCGTAAGCGAAAAACTGGGCTTCCACGGCCAACGCGATTTCTTGAGTAAAAAGATTGTCGAGTCATCACTGCCGATAAAAGCGTCTTCTTCGCTGTCGAGAACAGGTGAAATTGTGCTGTACTTACCTTGGGTACGACTCAACGGAACAATGGCGGTCACGTCGAAATGATCGGAATCGCTCAGCACTACTTCCCAAGGAATTGATTCGCCCGTAATGTTCCTGAGAAGGAAGAGTATCCGCCTGCCATCAAGAGACCAGCGAATATGGTCCGGTACTCCGGCGAACGTCTGGATTTGGTGTTTCGTGGCCCCGTTGTCAGCGGTCACAAAGATTGCGTTCCCAAACGCGAAGGCGATCTGTTGCCCGTTGGGGGACCAAGCCGCGGAGTGGCACAAAAAGTTTCCTACGCGTTGCGCCGAACCGCCTCCTATTTGCAGAGTCCAGAGAGCGCGCTCCATCTCCATTCCTTCGCCACCCAAAACAAGCAGTCGCCGGCCGTCATTGCTCACTGCGACCGGTTCGGCTTGATCAAAGGGCGTCGGAATCTCGTGGGTGGGACCGCCCCGGACGGAAATCATCAACAGAACAATCCGTCCATCGCTCCACTCGCCAAAATACAAGTTGGATCCATCAGTGACGAGCCCGGCTTTCGGAAAGCCATCGTTTGTGATTTGGGTTTCGCCGGCAATTAGAAACATCCGCTGAGATGCCGACCATAGGATTCCAAGTGTCGTCGCCGCAACCACAGTTGCCGCGATGACTGCTGAGACGATCAATTTCTTCCGTATAAGTGGACGAATAGAAAGGTGCCCTCGAGGGGAGGGTTTCCGGGGGCTAGAGTCCGCAGCCTTTAGATGGTATTCAACTTGAGGCTCGAAGTCGCCTGCGCTGATCGCGTCCCGCGTCGGGTTCACTCCATTGCGTGCGGTAACGTGGCCGCTCGCCAGCCAATCGTCAATCTCCTGGGGAAAAGCGAATACAACCTGCCGTCCACCGCCAGGAACCCGATGGACCGGCAAGCCTCTCTGTTGCTCCCATCGGATTACAGTACGTACGTCCCGTCCGACGTAGGAAGCAATCTCCTTCCAGGAGTTCAACCTTTCTGCGGCGACGGCGGCTTTTGACATCCCCATACCTCGGAATCAGCAGAACCGGGCCCAGCGACTTTAGCGGGGAGGGGGACACAGCCTTGCCATGTCACTAATAGTCACTTTCCGACACTTTGAACCGTTTGCCGCAGTATAGCCCTCCATGTCCTACTGGGCAAGAAATCAAAGATCTCCGGTAGCGGTGGACGTGTGTCCGGTGAAGGAGTTCGCGTGGACAAGGGGCCAGCGTTCCGGGCAAACAGCTGGGGGCGCAGCGCCCATGCATCGACTTCGCGGTAGGACTTTCTGCCTTGTTCTCTCACAGGTCAGAACGCGGTTCATCGCTATCGCCAGCCTCGCCGGCTGCATGTTGCTCTCGAGTTGCGGCGGTGGAGGCGGGAATTCCGGCGGAGGTTTCCAACCGCCGACAATTACGTCGGTCACAGTGAGTTGCTCCCCGGCCTCGATCCTGACCACGCAAACATCAACTTGCACATCCACTGTGAGCGGGACCGGGAGCTTCAGTTCTTCTGTCACATGGTCTGTCAGCCCCACGAGCATGGGAACGGTCAGCAGCGCAGGGGTGTTTACGCCCTCCGCTGCCGGTACGGCGACGATTTCCGCGACCTCGACACAGGACACGACGAAATCCGGCAACGCTTCGATAGCAATTGCGGCCCCAAGCAATCCTGTTCCAACCGTTACTGCGCTCTCACCTCCATCTTTGGCTGTCGGAGCTACGCCGCAATCGCTCACCATTAACGGCACGGGGTTCCTTTCGTCGTCCGCAGTGACTTTCAACGGTATTGCTCATACAGCAGCCTACGTAAGCGCCAGCCAGCTCACGATTTCGTTGACATCGACTGACCTTACAACCGTAGGGATCTATCCCGTTGTAGTGACGAATCCTGCGCCAGGCGGTGGCGCGTCCAGCCCCGCGAATTTCACCGTAACGAGCAGTTCTTCAACAAATAGCGAATGGGCCTGGGTGAGCGGGAGCAGCACAGGAGGTGGAGCTGGAGTTTACGGGTCACTGGGCGTACCCTCCGTTTCGAATGTTCCAGGAGAACGGGTCGGCGCCACGAGTTGGACCGACGGGAATGGCAACCTGTGGTTATTTGGCGGCTACGGTGTCAATCAGGCAGGCATCGGTGGATATCTCAACGACCTGTGGGAGTACAGCCCGACCGCCAAGACATGGACTTGGGTAGCTGGGGCCAATACTCCAAACCAAACCGGCGTATACGGCACGCAGGGTATCCCGGCAACTTCAAATGTGCCCGGTGCACGGGAATCCGCTGTCGGTTGGATGGACGGGAATGGCAACCTCTGGCTTTTCGCCGGAGTCACCAATTCGGCAGGGAACACTGAGCATTTCAATGATCTCTGGGAGTTCAGCCCGACAGCCAAGACATGGACCTGGGTAGCTGGGGCCAATATTTCTAACCAGGCTGGCGTCTACGGCACGCAAGGCATACCCGCAACTACAAATGTTCCGGGTGCACGGGATAGCGCCGTCAGTTGGATCGATGGCAAAGGCAACCTCTGGTGCTTTGGCGGCAATGGCGTCGATTCGGCTGGGAACAATGGTTATTTAAACGACCTCTGGGAGTTTAGCCCGACGGCCAAGACATGGACCTGGGTGGCTGGGGCCAATACTGCCAACCAAGCCGGCGTTTACGGCACGCAAGGCACTCCAGCCACTACGAATGTTCCAGGTGCACGGTATCAAGCCGCCAGCTGGATTGACAGCAACGGTAATCTCTGGCTTTTCGGCGGTTATGCACTCGATTCGAAAGGGAATGATGATTTCTTCAACGACCTCTGGGAGTTCAACGCAACCGCCAAGACATGGACTTGGGTAGCCGGAGCCGATACACCAAACCAAACCGGTGTTTACGGCACGCAGGGCACACCAGCCAGTACGAATGCTCCGGGTGCTCGGTATAGCGCTGTCACCTGGATTGACGGCAATAGCAACTTCTGGCTCTTCGGCGGTGGCGCCGGTTCAAGTCAGAAAAGTGTGTTTTTCAGTGACCTCTGGGAGTTCAACCCCACTACTAAGACCTGGACATGGGTGAATGGTCCAGATATGACGAACCAGCCTGGCGCTTACGGCACACAAGGCGCTCCCGCTGTTACAAATATTCCGGGCGGACGGGATTTCGCTGTTGGTTGGATTGACGGAGGTGGCAATTTTTGGCTCTTCGGCGGTGACGGTATCGATTCAACCGGACTCATTTGGGATCTCAATGACCTTTGGCGCTTTCAGTCAACGATCGCCCCGCCAACAATTACTTCGGTCTCAGTGACCTGCTCTCCTGCATCCATTCTGACGACACAGACATCTACATGCACACCCACAGTGGCTGGCACTGAAGGCTACAGCACTTCAGTCACCTGGTCTGTAAGCCCCACGACCATGGGAGCGGTCAACAGTGCTGGCGTCTTCACGCCGTCAGCGGCGGGAACGGCGACAATCACCGCAACGTCCGCACAAGATACAAATAAGTTCGGCTCGACGACGGTGACGGTTAGTACGCCATCCACTATTTCAATTGTCAGCGTGTCTTGTGCGTCGGCCACCGTGACAACTGGACAAACTAGCCAGTGCTCGGCCACCGTTTCCGGGACGGGGAACTACAGCTCCGGCGTCACGTGGGCTGTCAATGGAGTGTCGGGCGGAAATGCGACCTATGGTGCGATCAGCACCGGGGGGCTCTATCAGGCCCCAACGACCGCTCCAGCGGCATATATCGTAACCGTTTCTGCGACGAGTTCGATGGACTCGACGAAGTCCGGCTCGTTCTTGGTCCTCATAGCGGGAACGATTGCCAGCGCGAGCATGCCGATTGTTGCCTCTGTTGGTGGAACGATCTCTCTACCTGGTGGTGACAGCGTCACAATTCCCGCGGGCACCCTGACTGCGAACACTACAGTGACGTTGCAGCTAAGCTCCGTTGCGACGCAGCCCACCAATACTCTCTTCGGCGGGATAGGCCCGTCGCTGCTAATGTCATTCTCGCCGGCTGTTGGTGGAGTGGGCGCCGCGGTAAGCCGACACGCGTTTAGGCCGTCTGCTGCTGCCAGCGCGTCAACTTCCTCAAGCACTTCGAACATCACATTCATTCTTCAGGGAGGCCAAGGTCCAAGTACAACTCAGCTTCAAAATGCCTTTGGCGTCCTTAATGTCAATGATGGAACGAACAACTTCTTCTCTCTTCCTTCAAGCTACGATGCAACCGCGAATGCGACGACTTTGACTGTTGACCCAAGCATGATAGAGCCCTCCAGCACGCTGGAAATTGGCATCGCAGTTGCGGTGGCAAACGGACAGAATCAGGGTGGTAATCCGTCACTCGAACAGTGGGACGATTCGATTCCCGCGTTCGTCAACACTCCCGCCAACTACTGTCCAACCGGATCCAGGGTTCTTGTCCTGATTCACGGAATCTTCAGCGACGTGCAAGATAGTTTCGGAATGACTGGCGGAGCCGCTGGCTGTGCCTTGAAGAACGGAACGTCAAGCTGCCCTGTAGCTCGCGGACCATATGACACAGTTCTTGGAATCAACTACGACTGGTCTCAGCCTATCGCCAGCTCGAGCCTTGATGTGGCAAACATCCTCAACTCTTTCTTTACGGGGTCGTGCTCTTTCAGCGGGACCTTCGATATTGAGGCGCACAGTGAAGGAACTTTGGTGACCCTAACGTCGGCTAACAGCCTGTCCTCAAGCGCTCAAGCGAAACTCGCCCACATTGCACTCGTTGCGGGTCCGATAGACGGAACCCCCCTCGCGTCGGATGCAGACGCATTCATCACAGTTTTTATGAACGAAGCGCTTGAAGCTGCTTCGAGTGTAATTGATCCAGAAATCACCCAGAATCAAAAAGAACAGCTTCAGACCATCATTCCTGAACTGGCACCTGGGAGTAGCGCTGTCACAGCAGCACAATCGGCTGCGGCAAATAACTTGTCGCAAACCGAGATTGTCGCCGTCGGAGGAGACAAAAGTTTCCTGCCATGGTGGGGTTCATGGATTGAAACGCTGCCCTTTTTTGATGGGGCACCAAACGACGGGGTAGTCCCGGTTGCAAGTGCTCTCCCGACCGATTCCTCGCTGCCAAATCTCGTACGATTAGTAGGAAACGATCCAACCGCTGGGGATTACCCTTATCCAGATAATCACGTAAGCCTCGTCAACAACCAAAACGTGATGCCTGATATTCTCAATTCGCTAAACGGCGCTGGAGAAACTTCTCAGGTCACTTTGGGCGTTTCGCCTCAGGCTCCAGTCGCTCTCGTTGACCAATCCATCACATTTACGGCGAACACCACGAACATCTTGAACCCGCAGGTTCAGTGGGAATTCAACGGGGGCACAACTTCCGGTACCTTGAGTTCGCCGGTCGGAACGTCGGTTAATTATCTTGCGCCAGGCATTGCAGGGGGGCCTTTCCCAATTTCGGCAACGCTTCCCGCAATCATTGTCCCGGCAGGCTCCACGATACCGCTTACGAGCTCCGCTACGATTAGCGTGGTTAATCCTGTTCCAACCGTCTCCACGCTTTCACCCTCTTCATTGGCCCCAGGAGCCACGCCGCAAGCGCTCACCATTAACGGCACCGGATTTCTTGCCTCTTCCACAGTTACTTACAACGGTGTTGCTCACACTCCCGCCTACGTGAGCGCCAGCGAGCTGACAATCACCCTCACAACGGCTGACCTTGCCACGGCGGGAAGCTATCCGGTCGTGGTGACGAACCCTCCACCAGGCGGCGGACCATCGGCTGCCTTGGCTTTTATCGTCTCCTCAGTCAACCCGCTCCCAGCCATCACAAGCCTCTCTCCGGCTTCACTGGCGGTTGGTGCTACACCGCAAACGCTCACCATCGATGGCACCGGATTCCTCACAATCTCTACGGTTACGTTCAATGGCATCACCCACTCCCCGACTTACGTGAACGCCAGCCAGCTCACGATCTCCCTCACGTCGGCGGACCTTGGCACAGCTGGGGAATATCCGGTCGTGGTCACCAACCCGGCTCCAGGTGGTGGAACTTCGCCTTCGTCGTATTTCACGGTCATAAACTCTGAAACCGCAAATGAGTGGACCTGGATAAGTGGAAGTAGCACCGTCGGGGCGTTAGGGGTATACGGGACGCTTGGTGTTCCTTCCGCCAGCAACGTACCTGGTAGTCGGAACGGGGCTTCCAGTTGGACTGACAGCAAGGGTAATTTCTGGCTCTTCGGAGGCTCTGGTTCGCTCGGCTCACTCAACGATCTTTGGATGTTTGATCATATTACCGAAAACTGGACGTGGGTGAGTGGGAGTAGCACGGCGGACGCGGTAGCGGTTTATGGCTCGCAGGGTGTGCCTGCCACTACGAATGTTCCAGGAGCTCGCTTTTACGCGGTCAGTTGGATTGACAAGAACGACAAACTCTGGCTCTTCGGGGGTGACGGCGTCGGTTCAAACAACGTATCGGGCTTCCTCGATGATCTCTGGGAGTTCGATCCCGTCGCTAAGACTTGGACCTGGGTAAGCGGAAATTCTGCGTCGGATACTCCAGGAGTTTACGGTACCCTCGGTGAACCCTCCACTGGCAATGTACCCGGAGCGCGGTACTTCTCGGTCAGTTGGATCGATAGCGGCGGAAATCTTTGGCTCTTCGGAGGCGAGGGCTGGGATTCAACGGGATTTTACGGACAGCTGAACGACTTATGGGAGTTCAACCCCACAACATTGACGTGGACTTGGGTAGGCGGAGCCAGCAGCGTAAATGTTGACGGTGTGTATGGCACAGAAGGCGTGCCATCAATCAGCAATTGGCCGGGGAGTCGTTCCGAAGCCGTCAGTTGGGTCGATAGCAGCGGCAATCTTTGGCTTTTCGGAGGAAATGGCTGGAATTCTTCTGGAGGAGGAGGAACGCTCCTCGACGATCTTTGGAAGTTCAATCCAGCCGCAACGACCTGGACCTGGGTAAGCGGAAGCAGTACTACCTATACCGCCAACTCCACATTCAGTGCAATCGGCGTTTACGGCACAGAGGGCGTGGCGGCAGCAGGCAACACTCCAGGTGGCCGAACAAATCCTGCTCGTTGGATCGACGCGAACGAGAACCTGTGGCTCTTTGGAGGGAACGGTTACGCATCCACCGCAACAACGGGAGAACTCAACGATCTCTGGGAATTCAATCCCAGCAGCGGCGAATGGACCTGGGCAAATGGGGGCAATACCACAAACGGGATCGGAATCTACGGCACATCGGGCGTGTCAGCCTCCACCAATGTTCCGGGAAGCCGTGATTACCCTGTAAGCTGGATCGATAACAATGGCTACCTTTGGCTTTTGGGCGGCGAAGGCTATGACTCAAAGGGGACGTTTAATTTACTGAACGATCTATGGCGTTACCAGCCCCTAAGCTTAACAGCGCCATCGATAATTGGAGTTAATCCAACGACTTTCACTGCACCGTTGTACGGCCAGACTATAACCATTGACGGGAGCAACTTCCAGAGCGGAGACACGCTGAGCTTTGTACCCCCTGTGGGCAGCGCGATCTCAAGCACGCCTAGCAATCTGACTCTCCATTCCGGCAGTCAGATAAGTTACCAATTCAATGACACCATTTTCGTCGGCGGAGCCCTCGGCACCTGGACGGTCACAGTCACCAACCCGGACGGACAGAGCTCCAACACTTGGAACTTCACCACGGTCTGCCAGCTATGTGAGACAAATCCGTGAGCGCTTGCTGACCCTCGCAATGAGGCCCTTGTGAGGCTAGAACAGAGAAATCAAGAGCACGGAGAAGCAGAAAAGAAAGTGAGAAATACCTGACATGAGCGCTTCTGTAATCAAATCGTGTACCGCGTCGAACAATCCAAGCGCGGACCAGAATTACCGCAACATTTCTGGGCTAGCCAGTGGTTTGGTTGACTCTCAGCAAAGGAGTATTGCCGTGTCTTTGAGAAAGTTCCTACTCTTTTCTGCAGTCCTAGTCCTCGTCGGAATAGCAAGCTGTCTTCACGCGCAGGCTGGTGATCCGAAAGATGTCCTTCTCAGAAAGCTCAACGAACAGTTCGTCCTCACGACGATGACGGCCGATGGAACTGACGTTGTCAAAGCCGGCTCGACCGTGACACTGCACATAAATGGACTGCAGATGTGCAGCGTGCAGGCAAAAATCCCGATGCCGAATACCTATAAGGACGGGAGACTTTCGCAGGGTAAATTTGCATGGGGGATGGCCATGGGGCTCGCTCAGCCAAACCTGCCTACGGTCAATGTCCCGCTCCGTAGTTTTGTCGCAGACGAGAAATTCTGGGTTACCGCCTTCGGAGTTGAAAAAGGCGCAGTCGTGTTCAAGTTTTTCAGTGATGTATACGGGGATGATCGGTACTACGCACAACTGGTGTTTCCTTTCGACAAAAAGGGCGAGGTACCAGTTGACGATCTGCTGAAGACCATTGCTGAGGTCATCACTGCAGAGCCGGCTGCGGCAGGCACGTCTACGTCGCCGGAGCAGAGCTCGCCCGTCCAAGTTCCTGCCCCGGTGGCTCCTCCCCCAGCAGCGTCGCTGCCGGACATTGCGCCGCCTCCCCCGCCCCCCGACACTCCGCCCCCCACAATAGCTCTGGGCCAGACCATGGATCAAGTGACCACAGCTTTCGGGCAGCCGCTCAAAGTGGCCAAAGTCGGAGCGAAGGTCATTTTCTACTACAAGGACATGAAGGTGACGTTCACAGATGGAAAAGTCAGTGACGTTGAATAGAACAATCGCACACACGGTATGGAACGCGAAGTTCGAACGGAAATGAGGATCCAATGATTATGCCAGTTCTCCCAAATGCAAAGAGGAGTATATCCGCAGCAGCAATTCTTGGCGTAGTTCTGGGGTTGACCTGCCTGGCGAGTGCGGACAGCAAAAAGCCCACGGCGCCGTCGCCCAAGCCTGCAGCTCCCGCCGCCAAGCCCGCGGGGAACCCCGGAGGGGGAGCGACCTACAGACCCAACACGGGCGGTTCGCCCGCCAATCACCCAGGTCCGTCTGGGCCCTCTGCCAACCGCCCGGGAGTGAGTGGGCCTTCCGCGAATCATCCGGCTGGACCGAGCGCCAACCATCCGGCCGGCCCAAGCGGCATTCGTCCATCAGGTCTCAATGAACATGGTGGCATGACCCCCGATCGTGGCCCAAGGCCCGTTGCGGGCAGGACTATGCCGGCTGGAGTCCACGAACATGTTGCTCCGAATGGTGCCACGGTTCGCATGCGCCCCAATGGCAGGCCTAGCGACGTGCATGATCCTGGGCGAGGGATGGATGTCCATCATGGATTAAACGGCAACCGCGCCATCTCGGTCGAGCGAGCCGACCACAGCCGCGTCTTCGCCGAGCGGGGCCGTCCGGGCTTTGTGCAGCGCCCATACAGCTTCCACGGACATGACTTTGCGCGGCGCACCTACTTCTACCACGGCCGCGAATACAGCCACTTCTACCACGGGTATGGCTACCGGGGTTTGTATTTGAATGTCTATGCCCCAGGGTTTTACTATCGCCCCGCGTTTTACGGTTGGGCATATAACCCGTGGGCAACGCCCATCGCCTTTGGCTGGGGTTGGGGAGGCAATCCTTGGTTCGGCTACTACGGGTACTATTTCCAGCCGTATCCGGTGTATCCCTCGGCCGCATTCTGGCTCACCGATTACATAATCTCTTCCGATTTGCAGACCGCGTATGCCGCGCATCAGGACGCCGGCGAGGTCGACGGTGCTCCAACCTCCGCAGGCGAGCCTCCGGAGCTTACCCCAGATGTGAAGCAGCAAATTGCCGACGAAGTACGGAACCAGCTTGCGCTGGAGAACCAGGAGGCGCAGCAGGACACCCAGCAGAAGGATGTCGATCCCGCTTCCAGTGGAATTGCACGCATGTTGAGCGATGGCAGGCCGCATGTGTTTGTGGTCGGGAGCGCCCTTGACGTCGTGGACACTTCGCAGGCCGAATGTGCCCTGAGCGACGGCGATGTTTTGCAGCTCCAAACTCAGCCTCCTGCCGATGCAACAGTTGCTAATCTCGTTGTTCTTGCCAGCAAGGGAGGGCCTGAGTGCCAGAAACAAGACACTGTCTCGGTGCAGTTGACTGACCTGCAGGAGATGCAGAATCACATGCGGGAGAACATCGACCAGGGTTTGCAAGATCTGCAGGCCAAGCAGGGCACAGGCGGAATCCCGGCGCTGCCACCTTCAGCGCAAAGCCAGCCGGCTCCTGCGCAGTATGCCGCGGTTGCGCCTCCACCCGACCCGAATGCTGGGACAGAGATCCAACAGCAGACTCAGCAGGCCGATCAGGCAGAGACCGATGCAACTCAGCCCACCGGGGCGCCAGCGGGCGCAACTCCGACAAGCGCGGCACCTGCTGCGCCCGCTGCACCTACATCGATTGAACTAGGCCAGACCCCTGACCAAGTGCAAGCAGCCATGGGTGCACCCTCAAGAGTCGCGAATCTTGGTCCCAAAGTTATCTACTACTACAGCGGCATGAAGGTCACTTTTGTTAATGGCAAAGTCTCCGATGTCCAGTGAGGATCGACAATGACTACATTCAATATCCACCGTCATATGCATCAGGCCTCGGAGGAATACGTATGCGGTCGCATTTTTGTGAACTCAATCTTGGCAGCTTCGACCGCGATTGTACCGCTTTTGCTGCTGAGTGAGCCCCTGTCTGGTTACGCGCAATCCAACTTCCCGGTGCCGACATCAAAGAGTTCCGCTGCTGGCGCTGGCTCGCGAGCAGCCGTAACCACCATTCGCCAGTTCGATTTTTACAACTTCCTCTATCCGTCCGGTTGCTCGAAGGATGATCCAGGCTATCCCGCGATTATTCCTGTGGCAGGAGGGAAATGGGAGAAAGGAAAAGCAGAGGATGAGGGCTACAAGGACTACGAGATTGGTGCGCCTCAGTATGCAAGATTACTCGGCACCAACGACGAACAGGCGGTGATCGTGGCGAGCTGTTTTCTTGGGAATTGGTCGGCGACAGAAGTCTTCGTTTATGGAATGGGTCGCGGGAAACCGGTGCTGATCCAACGCTTGGCAGATTCGGACTGGGCGCCAGAAGGTTGCTGGATGGAGACAGTGAAACCTGAGGTCAAGAACAACCGGCTTGTCGTTAGTTTCTTGAGCGGGGGCATCCATGCTCAGCCGGCCTGGAGTGTTACGGCAACGATGAAATGGAGCGGAAGCAAATTTATCCGCACGGAGGCTGTTAAAAAACCGTACAAACAGCCCGTGGTGCAATAGGCCTGATTTCGGCACGACCCTTGCAAAAACGGAGTAGTATTTTTGGCACTCCCCATCCAGCAATAGAAAGCGAGGTAAATCCCTATGCATCGAACTGGCCCGTGGGAAGTCTTGATGGTCTTGCTAGCGGTAACACTGTCGGGGTGCTTCTCAAGCGGCACAAAGAAACTTACAGAATCAAGTGCTCAATCGCTTCTTCAAGATTCTGTCGCTAACAAGTACGACTTGATATCTTTGTCTCCGATTGTGCGCTTGTTTGGCAAATCAAGGGTGGATTATAAGAGCTTCAGCGGTGATGGCCCTGGGCAGGTAATGAGGGCTCTTTTGGACAAAGGCTTGGTTGGACAGCAGATTGAAACTATCTCATACCCGAACATTTCTGGCACGTTTTCAGGGGAGATGGTTCAACAGGGAAACATGAAATATGACCCAGAATGCGTCACCAAGCTTGAATACATATTGCAAATGGCGCCAGACTCTGACACTTTCAGTGGAACGAGGACTCAACGCAACTGCAACGGAGGAAGTGTAGTTCCTGGAGTCAATACCGATTATCATCACGGCACCCGGAGTTTAGGGCCGCCCGACACGCAAACCGTCAATGGGACGGTGTCACCCGACGGATCAATTAAATTCATTTCAAGTAATAGTAATACTTACACGCCAGCACAATACGAGGAACAGGGAGCCACAGCGACAATAACGATGCCGGGACCTTACTACCAAGGAGAGCAGTGGCATCTTTCGGGAAAAGCATCCCAACAAAAGGTCGAACTGAAATGGTACACATACTCATTCACACCGCAAGGCCAGAGCCAGATCGAGAACGGCCCACGTGGAATTGAAGCGCGCGCAGGCAAGATCAAAATTGGAGCGGTCACCGACCTTCAGCTTGTCACGGAGACGGACGCGGCTGCGCACTTCGCATGGGAGGGCTCGATGAATGACTTCGGAAATATTCTGACTTCAAACAAAGGGGACAGAGGAACAGGCGAAGTCGAGTTTAGGAAAAAACCAGATGAAACTTGGTTTGTGGCCGAGTCGAATTTGCGCTGATGGTTGGAGCCTGAAAATCTTCGAGGATCTGGCGGCCTCTTTTGCCAGGAATATTCTCTTTGAAATGCCCTTCACTGCGCTGCATCAATTTCTACAACCTTGAATCTGTGCGAATGCAATTCTACATTGTTACCCTCGACACCTCCGGTACCAAGCGGACTATTTGGTTACAGTGAATTGGGTTTCGCATGCTCTAGTAGACAGCTATCAGTGGCTGGGAGAGAAGTGAGTATTCCAGATCAAAGGCTTTGTGGATACCATCTTCATCCATTTCTTCTCACAGGGGCCGTCGCCTGACCCCATCTCAGAAAAGGACAACGACGTGAACTCCACTCAGTTTGGCTCCTCCGCGGGCGAGGAACTCTTCGCGCATTCCGCCGCGGGAGCGGAACCGACAACTTACACTCGAGTAGGACCCCGCTACTTAATCTAGAATTTCACTGGCAGTTTTGATGGCACTTGGTACCTGGATAAACTGCGGTACATTGCGAAGGTCTGCGATAGTCGGATCGACTCAAGCTATTGGAAATAAATGGTATAAGCGGAACATTGCGAAGACTTGCGGGCTATTGCAGGAAGGCTAATAACTCATTTCGAGTCAGGTGCATTCAACCGGGCTCTGCCACCTCTCCGCGCTGGCCATCGCTTGAAGAAGCCGTCACAGGTGCGATCCGACGCGCCCACGACTCCGTTCCCAGCGACTCTGCAACACC
>Ga0187851_10002883_pt1 | contig 14849 bp, 15 predicted proteins | sample June2016WEW_6_10_FD_132997 | JGI IMG/M metagenome (GOLD analysis project Ga0187851, IMG submission 132997) | Peatland microbial communities from SPRUCE experiment site at the Marcell Experimental Forest, Minnesota, USA - June2016WEW_6_10 | ecosystem: Environmental > Terrestrial > Soil >...
ATCGAAGCGCTGCTCAGCCCGCCCGGCTGACCGGTGCGGGCCGGGAATGCACCGAACCCCGGCCGGAATTGGATCCGGCCGGGGCTCGCGCTTGGCTCTCTCAGCCGGTCAGTTCGGGGGCATGATGAGAGCCGCTGTGATCAGAATCAGGTGAAATGAGAAACTGCGCGATCAGAACGTTGCTCTGATCAGCAGCCGTCGTAGGGCGCCCACGGCGAGGTGCCGTCCTGCGCGTACAGCTGCTGGAACGCCTGGGTCTGCTGGGCGACAGAGGCCGACCCGGCCGTACCCGACAAACCGAGGCTGGCCCAGGTGCTCGGCAGGATGCCGTACAGGCCCGCCGAGGACGCGGTCGGGTTGTTGCCTGACTCACGCAAGGCCACGCACTGCTGGAACGATGACGGCGCGCTGCCACCGGCGCTGGTGGCCGACGTGCCCGAGCTCACCGACGACGTGCCCGAGCTCTCCGAGGAGGTCCCCGAGCCCACCGACGAGGTCCCCGAGCTGGCTGCCGTGCTCGAGCTCGCCGAGGGCGCGCTGGAAGCCGCCGGGGCCTGGTAGTAGGTCGGCGCTTCCGGGGTAATCCCGGAGCGCCCGTCCGGCACCTGCACGACCTGGCCCACGTAGATCAGGTTGGGGTTCTTGATCCACCGGTTGGCCGCCTCGACCTTAGTGAGTGAGACGCCCGCCGAGGCGGCGATACCGCTGAGGGTGTCACCCGGCTGCACGGTGTGCGTGCTGGCCAGGGCAGGCCCGGCCGCCAGGCCGGCCATAACGATGCCGGCGCCTGCTGCCGTAATTATCCGCGTTTGTACCTTCATAAAGCTCCTTGTCCGGATTCTGGTCACAGCGGCCCAACGTACGCAAGGGCTGCTCGGGGCGCAAACCCGGCGGGGGCAGCATCACCCCAGGTGAGAGTCGGAAGCCCTTGCGGCACCGGGGCTTCCGGCTTTTTTAAAAAAAAGTTTGGGATGGGGCGAGTGTGGGTAATGGTGCGTATCTGTCCAGGTGCGGCCAGCCGGCCGGCGCACCTGGCGCCGGCCAGCCCCAGGCCAGCTGCCGCCCAGCTCATCGCCCCCGGGCCGGTGGGTGTCCGGGCGGCGTCCCCCCTGGTGAAGTTGCCCGCGCGGGCGCCGGCGCCCGATCCGGGGCGGCCGTCCAGCCCCCCGCCCGCCGGGCGCGCCGAGGAGACCGGCCGGGTGGCGGGTGGCCTCAGGAGCAGCGGCCACCGAGCAGCCCCGCTCCGTGGCCGGCCGCCGGCGGCGGAGTCCGCCGCGCTCCAGCGCACCCCGCCGGCCCCGGCCGTGCAGCGCAAACTGGCGATCCAGTGTCTCCAGGCCAGGCAGCACCTCCAGGCCAGGCAGCACGTGCTGGTGGTCCAGACCGCCCTCGCGGGCCGCGCCCTCGGCCAGGGCCGCGGGAACACCCTCCGCCGCGGCTGGCGCCGCAGCGGCCGGGCGCTCCGTGCGGCGGCCGGGCCGCCGCACGCTGCTCAGCGCGATGCCGCCGAGGATGGCCGCGCCCCCGCCGAGCTGGGCCGGGCCGGCCGGGTTACCGAAGACCACGACGCCCGCCACCGCGCCGACCAGCGGCTCGATGTTGAGGAACGCGCCGGCGGTCTCAGCCGGCAGCCGGCTCTGCCCGAACGCGAACAGGGTGAACGGGAGCAGGGTCCCGCACGCGATGAGCGCGGCCACGGCCACCAGGCTCGCCGTGTGCGCGGGCGCGGGCGGCATGCCCTCGGTCAGCGCGCTGAACGGCGCCGTGGCCAGGGCCGCCCCCAGGAACTGCACCGCGGTGACGGCGATCGGGTCCCGGCCACGCAGCAGCCGGGTCTGGCCGACGGTGAAGACCGCTGAGAGCAGTACCGAGCCCAGCACCATGCCGTCGCCGCCCAGGTCTGCGCCGCCGCCGCCCCCGGCGGCGACCAGGCCGACCCCGCTGAGCGAGACGGCGAAGCCGGCCCAGGCGACCGGGCGCGCCACGCTGCGGTGCCACACGGCCGCGATGATCGCCACCAGCACGGGGGCGGTGCCGATGAGCAGCGCGGCGTGGCTGACACTGGTCCGGGTGATGCCTGAGTTCTGGAGCAGGACCGTCCCGCCGTACCCCACCGCGCCCGAGGCCAGGATCGCCGGGCTCCACGCCGCACGCAGCCGCGACCGGGTCACGGTCAGCAGGACGGCAGCGGCCACGGCGAACCGGATGGCGGTCAGCCAGCCGGGCGGCAGCCAGCCCAGGGCGATCTTGGACAGGGGCACCGTGCTGCCCCACAGCAGCCCGGCGATGGTGAGCGCCACGAGGGCGCGGCGGCGGTCGAAGTTCATGCATCCAGAATGCGTCCTCGCAGACCAGAATTGGCTCTAGGAGAGTCTTGGTGAAATATTATTCAGTTCCATGGCCGCGAACCTTGATGAAGTTGATATCCAGCTACTAACCGCGTTGCAGGCCGACGCGGACCGGACCAACGTTGAGCTGGCCCGGCTGGTCGGCCTGTCCCCGGCCGCGACGCTGCACCGGGTGCGCGCGCTCAAGGAGTCCGGGGTCATCCGCATCATCCGGGCCCAGCTCGACCCGGAGGCCGCCGGTTTCCCCTTGCAGCTCTACGTGTTCGCCGCGCTGGGCCGGCACGACCCCCGGGCGACCCGGATCTTCGAGGACCAGGTCCGGGCCCTGCCGCAGATCATCCAGGCCGACAACCTGGCCGGCGAGATGGACTACCTGCTCAGCATCGTCGCCCGGGACATAGCCGAGCTCCAGGAGGTGCTGACCCGGCTGTCCACCCGGGGCGGCCAGCGGCTGATCACCTACCTGCGGCTGGCCGAGGTCAAGCCGCCCTGTGGGCTGCCGCTGGACCCGGGCACGGCAGCGGGTGGCCGCGCGGCGCGCCAGCGCCGGCGGCCACCCGCTGACCGGGGAGAACCGGCCGGTTAGCGAGGCGGGGCTGCCCTGGGCAGCGCCGGGCCCTCAGGACTTGAGCTGCTCGATCTTGTCCCGGAACAGGGTGGTCGCGATCGTGGTCTTGCGCGGCTGCCCGCGCAGGAACGCCCCGGCGAACTTCTTGGCCTGGTCGTACTCGACCTTGCCGGGCAGCGGCGGCTCGTCCGGGTTCACGTTCACATCGACCAGGGCCGGCCCTTCGTGCCTCAGCGCCTGGCTGAGCGCGCTGCGGACCTCGCTGGGGTGGGTCACCTTGAGGCCGAGCGCGCCGTTGGCGGTGGCGATCGCGGTGTAGTCCGCGAACGGGTCCGGGTGGCGTACGCCGTACTCGGGGTACCCGAGCACCATCTGCTCCCAGAGGATCTGGCCGAGCGAGTTGTTGTTGTTGATCACGGGACCCGATCCCGTCGTGCAGGGCCTGGACGCGGCCGTCTACGTGGTACCGACCGACGCGCCCGAGGCCGACGGCACCCTGGCCTGGGATAAGACCACGCTCGTGCTGGTCACCGCCAGCGCGGGCGGCCAGCAGGGCATCGGCTGGAGCTACACGGCCGCGGCCGCGGCTTCCGTGGTGACTGACATCCTCTCTGGCGTGGTAACCGGCCGCAGCGCGCTGGACGCGCCGGGCGCGAACGAGGCCATGACCCGGGCGCTGCGCAACGTGGCACGGCCCGGCATCGGGGCGATGGCCCCTATCCGCGGCCGATATCGCGCTGTGGGACCTGAAGGCCCGGCTGCTCGGCTGCGCGGTCGCGGACTTCGCCGGCCGGGCCCGGGAGGATGTGCCGATCTACGGCAGCGGGGGCTTCACCACCTACGACTAGGCGCGGACCCGCGAGCAGCTGTCCGGGTGGGTGGACAAGGACCGGATCCCCCGCGTCAAGATCAAGATCGGTGAGTCGCGGGGCGGCAACGAGCGGCGCGACCTGTCCCGGGTCGCGCTGGCCAGGGAGGTCATCGGGCCGGACACGGAACTCTACGTGGACGCCAACGGCGGTTACTCCACCGGGCAGGCCGTGCGGGTCGCCCACCAGATGGACGACTTCGGGGTCACCTGGTTCGAGGAGCCGGTGTCCTCCCAGGACCTGGCCGGCCTGGCGGCGATCCGGCAGCAGGTCCGGCCCGACGTGGCAGCGGGTGAGTACAGCTGGTCGCTGGCGGATTCGGCTCGCCTGCTGAGCGCGGGGGCGGTGGACTGCCTGCAGCTCGACGTGACCCGGTGCGGCGGCATCACGGAGTTCCTGCGCGCCGACGCGCTGAACGTGCAGGTCTCCGGGCACTGCGCGCCGAACCTGCACGCGCAGGTAGCCGTGGCCGTGCCCAACCTGCGGCACCTGGAATGCTTCCATGATCATCAACGGATCGAGCGCATGTTCTTCGACGGGACCCTGGACCCGGAAGGAGGCGTGCTGACCCCCGATCCGGAGCGGCCCGGCCTGGGGCTGGATCTGCGGTCCGCGGACGCTGAGCACTACCGCGAGGGCTGACGGGCCCGCGCCCGGCGGGACCGCCGCGAATACTCTGCGCACTCATGTTTATCTCCTGTGCAGGGGGCATCCTCGGGAGGTACTGATCCCCCGCAGGATTCTGAGGTGATAGACGTGGAGGCTGCGGTCCCCCTCGCGCCCACGCCACCGGCCGTCGACCCAGCAGCGCAGGACGACGGCGAACTGCTCGAGCTAGTCCACACGCAGCCCGCCGGATCCCGGCCCCGGGCGGCCGCCTGCGAGGCCCTGGTACTGCGGTACCGTGCGCTCGTGCGCTCGTGCGCCCGCCGGTACCGGGACAGCCCGGAACCGGAAGAAGAGCTGATGCAGGTCGGCTACGTCGGGCTGCTGAAGGCCATCAACAACTTCGACCCGTCTTTCGGCGGGAACCTGGCCGCCTACGCCCAGCCGTGCATCTCCGGCGAGATCAAGCGGCACTTCCGTGACAAGCGCTGGCAGGTCCATGTGAAGCGGCCGGTACAGGAACTGCTGCTGCAGGTGCGCAAGGCCCGCACTGCCCTCGTCCAGGACCTGGGCCATGTGCCCACGGATGAGGAGGTCGCCCGGCATCTGGACGTCAGCCTGGAGGAGATCCGGGACGCCAACCGGGCGGACATGGTCTTTCACCCCCACTCCCTGGACGCGCCGATGTCCACCGATGACGACGCCGCCACCCTGGGTGACCTGCTCGGCGGTGAAGATCCGCAGGTGGAGCGGACCCTGGACATGCAGGCGGTGTCGACCCACTGGGGCGAGCTGCCCGAGCGGGAGCAGCACATCCTGGCCATGCGCTTCTATGGCAACATGACCCAGGCCGAGATAGGCGAGAAGCTGGGCGTGTCGCAGATGCACGTGTCGCGGCTGCTCGCCCGGGCCCTCGATTACCTCCGCGAATGCCTGCTCGGCGCCGACCAGCAGGTCAGCTACCGATAGCCTCCGGCGGCGGCTCGCCCGCGTGGCATCGCCGTTGAATGCCACGCGGGCGAGCGGTCAAGCCCGGCCCGGGTGCTCAGCCGCTGCTACCCGGGCCGCTGCCCGCGTCTTCGGGCATGAAACAGGGGTCTCCATCGGCCAGGACGGGCCGTCCCAGATGGCCCTGGAGGACCTGGCCGCGTTCCGGGCCCTGCACGGCAGCACGGTGCTCTACCCGTGTGACGCCAACCAGGCCGCCCGGCCGACCACGGCCCTGGCGGACCGACCTGGCGTCAGCTACCTGCGCCTGACCCGGGGCGCCACCCCGGTCATCTACGAGGCCGGCGAGGAGTTCCCGGTGAGCGGCAGCCGCGTGCTGCGTTCCTCTGCTGACGACCAGGTGACGATCGCGGCCGCGGGTATCACCGTGCACGAGGCCCTGTCGGCGGCCAATCAGCTCGCCGCGCGCGGCGTGAGCGCCGGGTAATCGACGTGTACTCGGTCGAGCCCATCGATGCGGCCACACTGCGCCAGGCTGCCCGGGACACCGGGCGGATCGTCACCGTCGAGGACCACTAGGCGGAAGGAGGCCTGGGCGACGCGGTGCTGGAAGTATTCGCGGACGGCACGGACGAGGCCCTGCCCATCGTGCGCAGGCTGGCTGTACGCGAGATGCCGGGCTCGGCCACCCCCGAGGACCAGCTGGCCGACACCGGCATTGACTCCCGCGCCATCACTTCTGCCGCGCTGACCCTGGCCCGCGCCTGACCCGGGCTGGCCGCGCCCCGCTGACGCGGCGGGGGCGCCCAGCCCGCAGGCCGGGGCGGCCCGGCCCTGGTGAGCTGACCCGTTCTCGGGGCACCCTCAGCTGCCCGCCGGGCCGCCCCACCCCTGCACGCCCCCCAGCCCGCCCTAGCCCCAGCACCTCCCCACCCCGCACGTCCCACCCTCCACGTCCCCGGCCCGCACGTCCCCGGCCCGCACCCCCACGTCCCCGGCCCCAGGACAACCAGCCCCGCACAACCCAGCAGCCCCACCTCTCCCCCTGGCCCCCGCCCCGCCCTGCCCGATTTCGTGATCTAACGATTGGTGTCGTCCCAGCAACACCGATCGTTAGATCACGAACGGAGCGTGTGATGTGAGGGGTGGGCGTGGCTGGTGGGGCAAGTGAGCGAGGGGGCTCACGGGGCTGGCCCCGGCGCGGACACCCGGACCGGCCCGGGTCAGCCCGGGAGCGGCGCGGGTCAGCCCAGAAGCGGCGCGGGGCCGGGGAGCGACCCGGTGCCAGCACCACGCCCTGGCCGAAACAGATTCGCCAGCCGACCACGACCGGCAGGTCGTTGGTGGCCGGGACGGTGAGCAGCGCGCCGGCAGCCGCACCGGCCCAGTAGGTGCCGTTGATGATGATGTCGATCCGGCCGCGGTGACGGCTGGGGATCAGCTCGTCGATGGCCGAGTTGATCGAGGCGCACTCACCGCCGATGCCGAACCCGGTGAGGAACCGGAACAGGAAGAACCACCATGGCGCGAACGAGAGCGCGGTCGAGGCCAGGTACACCCCGAGGGTGATCATGAAGAGTTTCTTGCGGCCGAACCGGTCGGTGAGCCAGCCGAAGAACAGGGCGCCGATGCAGGCACCGGCCACGTATGTGGCCGCGCCGGAACCCGTGATCTGCCCCCGGTGACGTGGATCCCGCTGCCGGGCTCGCTGATCTGGCCGGAGATGTTGCCGACGATCGTGACTTCCAGCCGTCCAGGATCCAGACCGTGCCCAGCCCGATGATGATCATCCATTGCCACCGGAACCACGGCAGCCGGTCCAGCCGCGCAGGGACCTTGGTCTTGACTGTCCCGGTCTGTACCTCGCTCACGGGCCGTCCCTCCTCCTCGCCTGCGGCCATCCCACCGTGCCGCCGGCCACGCGCTCGCTCCGCGCCCGGCGGGCTTATTCAGGCAGGGCCACCCGGAACACTGCGGAGCCGCTCTGCGGCCACCCCGGCCAGACGGCCAATCTGGGACAGGACGCCGAGCTCGCGGAAACCCAGCCGCGGGCCGGCCCGGCCGCGCACGACGGTGATCGCCCCGCAGGCCGCGTCGCCCGCCAGGATGGGCCCGACCGCGACCGAGCGGGCGCCGATCACGCTGGCCACCGGGCGGCCGTCGGGCAGGCCGCCGAGCATCCACTCGTCGTCGATCGAGGCCCGGACCTCCGGGGTACACCGGCTCACCGCCGAGCTGATCACGGGGCAGGACTGCCCGGCGACCTCGCCCAGCGCTGCGATCAGCCCCGGGTCGGGCTCCCGGGCGGATACCGCCCGGCGCGGCGGGGTGGTGAGGAAGTCGACGAACACCCAGTCAGCGAACTTGCCGCTCAGCGCCTCGGCCATCGTCGAGCGCAGTTGCGTCTCGGCCGCCGCGGTGACCGCCGCCACCGCGGCGCGGGCCATGGTGTCGAGGCCGATGGTCCAGGCGGTCGCCAGCCGGAGCAGATCGTCGCTGGGCACCAGCCCGGTGGCCCATCCGCCCGGCTCGTTCACCACTGGCCCGCCAGTTATCCTCATCACCAGCCCGTCGCTGGCGGCCGGCCACCGCTGCAGCCGGCCTCGCGTCTGGATCTTCGTCGAGGCAGACTGCCCCGGGAGAATCGCCTCAAACTGAGGGGCTAGACGGGCGGAGGGAGCCAGGCGTGCTGACTGAGCAGGAAGCGGAGGAGTTCCGGATCCGCCAGCTGGTCGAGAAGTGGGCCCTGACCAGGGACGCGGGGGACTGGGCCGGGTTCGCGTCGGTCTGGCACTCCGGCGGCTGGATGACGGCTACCTGGTTTCAGGGTCCGGCCGCTGATTTCGTCCAGGCCAGCCGGGACGGCTTCGCCGCGGGGGTGAACATCCTGCATTTCCTGGGCGGATCCCACTGCGAGGTGACCGGGGACCGTGCGGTGACCCAGACCAAGATGACCATCCAGCAGCGCGCCGGGGTACACGAAGTGACCGCCGACGTCACCTGCACCGGCCGCTTCTACGACTTCCTCGAGAAGCGCGCCGGGGCCTGGGGCATCGTCCGCCGGCAGCCGATCTACGAGAAGGACCGGCTCGACCCGGTGGACCCCGCGGCCCGGCTTACCCTCGACCCGGAACAGCTGGCCCGGTTCCCGGCCGGCTACCGGCACCTGGCTTACCTGCAGTCCCATCTGGGTTACCGGATCGCGCCGCGGCTGCCCGGGCTGCGGGGCCCCGAGGTGGAACGCCTGTACCAGGAAGGCCAGGACTGGCTCCGCGGGTCCGCCACGGCGGGGATGCCGACCGCCGACGGGCTGCTCAGCCCCCCGGCCTGACCCAGTTCAGACCTCGACCGTGGTCCCAACGTCCACCCGGGAGAACGTGTCTTCCTTCCCGCACATCGGCAGGAAGTTGTCCAGCACCATGAGGCCGACGTCGCCGAACAGGGCCTCGTGGATGACGTACCCGCGCTGCGGGGCGACCTCACGTGCGTAGTCGATCATCTCGCCCGTCTTTAGCCACGGCCCGCTGGCCGGCAGCAGCAGGGTCTGGACCGGGTCCTGCGGCACCGTGAACGAGTCCCCCGGGTGGAAGACCGAGCCGTCGATCATGAACCCGGTGTTCTGGATCACCGGGATGTCGCGGTGCAGGACCGCGTGCAGATGACCGTAGGTGTGCACGTCGAATCCGGCCGCGGTGAACGTGTCTCCCTCGTCCACCACGTGCACCTGCTGGTTGCCGAACCCTGCGAACTCGCTGGCCACCGACTCGTTGGTCCACAACTGCAGGCCGGGGTCGGCGGTGAGCGCGGCGCGCAGGCCATCCGCGTCGAAGTGATCGAAGTGCTCGTGCGTGACCAGCACCGCGCTGGCTCCCTCCAGCGCCCGCGGCATACTCCACGCTGCAGGATCGATGACCAGCGTGACCCCGTCCTTCTCCAGCCTGACGCAGGCGTGCTCGAGTTTGGTCAGCTGCATGTGCCCTCTCCCTGACTCAGGCGGATGTTCACGACCCTACCGGGCCGCGCCGCTGCGCAGCCGGCACGGGAGGCAGAGCCTAACGGCTCTCACGGCCCGCTCGGGCACCGACCGCCATCCGGGTCGCGAGCTCCGCGTCGATCTGCTGGGCGGCGTCGAGCAGCCGGGGCAGGAACTGCTTCTCCAGCGTGCGCATCGGCACCCGGGCCGCGTGCGCGCTGGCGTTGATGGCCGCGACCACCCGGCCCGAGCTGTCCCGGATGGGCACTGCGATCGACCGGACCCCGGCCTCCAGTTCCTGGTCGACCGCCGCCCAGCCCTGTGCGGCCACCCGGTCCAGGATCTGCCGCAGTTCGCTCTCGTCCACCACGGTGCGCTCGGTCAGTTTGCGCAGGCTGGTGCGCTGCAGGTGCGCGTCAAGTTCGTCGGCAGGCAGGCTGGCCAGCAGGACCCGGCCCATCGAGGTCGGATAGGGCGGCAGCCGGGTGCCCACGGTGAGGGCGATGGTCATGATCCTGTTGGCTGAGGCGCGCGCCACGTACACGATGTCGTCGCCGTCGAGCACGCTCACCGAGCAGGACTCGTGCAGTACCTCGGCCAGGTCCTCCAGGTGCGGCTGGGCGATCTGGGCCACGCTGAACGAGGACAGGTACGCATAACCGAGCGCGAGCACCCTCGGCCGCAGCGAGAACTGCCGCCCGGTACTGCCCACGTAGCCGAGTTCCTGCAGGGTGAGCAGGAAGCGGCGGGCCGCCGCCCGGGTCAGCCCGGTCCGCTCGGCCACCTCCGACAAGGTCAGCGACGGCCGCTCGGAGGAGAAGCACCGGATCACGGCCAGCCCCCGGTCCAGGGACTGGACGAAGTCCGTGCGGCGCCCTGGGCTAGGCCGCCCGCTCACGCCGGCGCCGTCCGCGGTCTCCGCCTTCGCGGTCTCCGCCTTCACGGTCTCCGCCTTCACGGTCTCCGCCTTCGCGGTCCCCGCCTCCGGGGTATCCACCCCAGCGGCGTCCTCGGCAGAGTCCCCGGCGGCCCCGCGGCCCGATGTGTTCACATTGCGAACGATAGCGCGCTGGCCGGCACCGCGCCATACAGGCCCGGGTGCGGCTCAGGGCTCACGTGCGGCTCAGGCGCCGCGCCGGGGCAGGCCCGCGGTAGGTGACATCGATGGCGGGACGTCGATCAGTTCCTGGTAGGAGTCGTGCGCCCGGCGGATGCGGTGCTTGGCCGCGAACCGCCGGGCCTGCTCGGGATCACGGCGGCGACGCGGCCACCGTGACGTCGGGGATCTGGCGGGTGGGTTTGAGCAACGCGCCCAGGGTGATCCCCGCGGCGCCCAGCGTCCCGATCCGCAACCGGTCGACGGTCACCCCTTCTAGCGCGAGCGACGGGTGGCTACCTCGTGCAGGGCGATGCCCGCCGCCACGCCGGCGTTGAGTGACTCTGTCTGCGCCGCGATGGGAATCCGGACCAGCACGTCGCAGCGCTGCGCGACGAGCCGGGACAGGCCGCGGCCCTCCGAGCCGACGACCAGCACGAGGGGACCGTCGGCCACGGTCAGGTCGCCGAGGTCGGTGTCGCCCTCGGCGTCGAGACCGGCCACGAACAATCCGGCCTCCTGGTAGGAGGTCAGCGCGCGGGCCAGGTTGGGGGCCCAGGCGACGGGCAGCCGGGCCAGCGCCCCGGCCGACGCCTTCCAGGCTCCCGCGCTCACGTGCGCGGAACGCCGGGCGGGCACCAGCACGCCGTGGCCGCCGAACGCCGCGACCGAGCGGACGATCGCGCCGAGGTTACGCGGGTCGGTGACCGAGTCCAGCGCCACGATCAGCGGTTCCTGGCCCCGGGCCCGGGCCCGCTGCAGGAGGTCATCGGGGTGGGCGTAGTCGTAGGGGCGGATCTTCAGGGCCAGGCTCTGGTGCACCGCGCCGCCGGTCAGGCGGTCCAGTTCCGGCCGCCCCGCCTCGATCACCGGGATCCCCACGTCGGCGGCGAGCCGGATCACCTCGTTAAACCGCGGGTCGGAGCCGTCCCGCGGGCCGGCGTAGAGCGCGGTGGCGGGGACGCGGGCACGCAGCGACTCCAGCACCGCGTTGCGGCCCGCCACCACCTCGGGAGCGTCGCCGGCGCCGCGGGCCCGGACTGCGCCGCCCCTGGAATCCCGGCCACCGCGGTCGGCCGGCCGGCCGGCGCGGTCCGGGGCCCGGGCACCGTCCGGCGACGACACACCGCCCCCGCGGCCCGCCCCGGCGGCCTTCGCGGCCGCCCGGCGCTGCGCCGGGTGACCCGGTCGCATGTGCGCGGGCGGGGTCGGTCCTTTGCCCTCGAGTTTGCGCTTGCCGTAGCCGCCGGTGCCGGGCCGCGGCTTGCCGGACTTGGTCCGCCCGCCCCTGCCGGACCGGCCGGATCCGCTCGCTGCCGCGCCGGTCATCGCTTCAGCTCCCAGCGCGGTCCCTGCGGGGTGTCCTCGATGAGGATGCCCGCGGCGTGCAGGTCGTCCCGGATCGCGTCGGCGGCCGCGTAGTCACGGCGCTCGCGGGCGGCCTGCCGCTGCGTCAGGGCCACCGTCACCAGCGCGCTGACCACCGCGTGCAGGTCGTCACCGGGACTGGCCGACGCCCACGGCTCGGACAGCGGGTCGAGGCCAAGCACGCTGAGCATGGCCCGGACCTCAGCCAGCGCAGCCGCAGCGGCGGCGGTGTCGCCCGCGGCGAGGGCGTTGTTGCCGACCCGTACCGTCTCGTGCACGACGGCCAGGGCCTGCGGTACGGCCAGATCGTCATCCATGGCGGCGCGGAACGCGGCGGGCAGGTCGGCACCCGCGCCGGCCTGCGGGCTGATCTCGGCGGCCCGGGTGACGAAGTTCTCGATCCGGCGGTAGGCGGCGACGGCCTCATCCACGGCTTCCGGCGAGTACTCGATGCCCGAGTGGTAATGCGCCTGCCCCAGGTAATACCGCAGCTCCACCGGCCGCATCTGGGTCACCATGGCGTCCACCAGCAGGGAGTTGCCGAGGGACTTGCTCATCTTCTCCCCGGCCACCCCGACCAGCCCGTTGTGCAGCCAGTACTGCGCGAACCCGTCTCCGGCGGCGCGGGACTGGGCGATCTCGTTCTCGTGGTGCGGGAAGACCAGGTCCAGGCCGCCGCCGTGGATGTCGAACGTGGGTCCCAGGTACTTGGTGGCCATGGCGGAGCACTCCAGGTGCCAGCCGGGCCGGCCCGGGCCCCACGGGGTCTCCCAGGCAGGCTCGCCGGGCTTCGCGCCCTTCCACAGCGCGAAATCATGCTGGTCACGCTTGGCCTCGTTGGGCTCGGTGTCGTCGGCCGGGCGCATGTGATCCACCCGCTGCCCGGACAGCGCGCCGTACGCGGGGTAGGAGCGGACGTCGAAGTAGACGTCACCGTCGGCAGCGTAGGCGTGATCGGTGTCGATCAGGCGGTGCATCAAGGTGATCATCTCGGGCACGTGCCCGGTCGCCCGGGGCTCGACGTCTGGGGGGACGCAGCCCAGCACCGCGTACGCGCGGCTGAACGCCCGCTCGTTGCGCTGGGCTATCAGCCACCAGGGGACCTCCTCGGCCGCGGCGACCCGGAGGATCTTGTCATCGATGTCGGTGACGTTCCGGCAGAACGTGACCTGGTACCCGCTGGCCCGCAGCCAGCGGGTGAGGATGTCGAAGACCACGCCCGACCTGATGTGCCCGATGTGCGGCGGCGCCTGCACGGTGGCGCCGCACAGGTACAGCGACGCCTTACCGGGCGTCACCGGCGTGAAGTCGCGCACGGTGCGCGCAGCAGTGTCGTAAAGGCGGAGCGTCACGGAGCAAGGCTACGGGATCAAGCGCCCTGCCCGGGCGGCCCAGCGTGCGGCGGCATCCAGCCACCGCCCGGCGGCACGCCGCTCGCGGTACTGGTGGCACGCCGCTCAGGTCCGCAGCGGCGCGCCGCTCAGGGTCCCGGCCGCAGGCAGTCCCGCGGGGACCGCCTCTCCCTCGCCCGCACAGCCGGGATTGCCCAGGTCCGGCATGGCTTGCAACACGCCGGGTACCTGGGCTTGCCTCGAATATCCCCAGTCCACGCGCGATACGCAATATCGTCTCCCTTGACGTTAGACAACAGAGACAGACGTGAGACAGCCCCGGCCTTCGGCAGCACAGGTGTTATGAGCACAGGTCCGAAGAACACAGGCGTGACAAGCACAGGCGTGACAAGCACAGGCGCTGGACAGCGCAAGCGCTGGAGACCGCGGGCGCAGAACGCAGACGATAGAGATCGCGCGGCCGGGCGGGGCCCGGAGGGCCGCTCGCATTCTGGTCCCCCAAGCATGCGGGCGCTGCTGGCCGCCACCTGGCGGTGGTGGCGCGGAGCGCGCCGATTCCCGGTCCTTGCTCGTCGCCGGGAGTCACAGAGCATCACCGCAGGAAGGACGAAGTAGCCCCGATGAATGGCAATCCCCGAGCGAACGGCTCCCGGGGGCATGACCTCTACGCCGCGCTCCGCCTCGTCGCGCTCATTGCCGCGATCGCCGGGGTAATCGTGCTGGCTGCGGCCGCGTTCGTGCTCTCCTACGGCGGGATCCACAAGATCGCGCTGTCCGCCGGGGTATCGGCCAGCGCGGCCCGGATCTTCCCGGTCATCTTCGACGCGATGCTGGTGGTGTCCTGCGCCGCGGTGGTGTCGCTGCGGGCCGCGAGCTGGTGGCAGCGCACCTACGCCTGGCTGACCACGCTGGTGCTGCTGGCCGCGGTGGCGGTCGCCGACGCGGTCCACGCGACCGGCACCCACATCCCCCGCAAACCGGCCGCCGCAACCATCGCCGTCCTCCCCTGGGTCCTTCTGCTGCTGGCCTTCAGCCTGCTCCTTTCGATGCTCCGGCAGTTCCGCCGGACCCGGGTGGCCGTGGCCGGCCAGGACGTGACAGAGACCCAGCCCGCCGCGCAACCGGCCGGTCCGGCTGTCGGCACCGTCCCGGCCCGGGACACCGCCCCGCTGCTGCCCTTCCGGGCCGAGACCCCTCTGGCCGACACCGCCCCGGCCCACACCGCCCCGGCCCACACCGCCCCGGCCCACACCGGCCCGGCTGGTAGCGCCCCGGCTAGCACTTCTCCAGCCGACACCTCCCGGGCGGGCACAGCCCCAGCGGGCACAGCCCCGACCGCGCGGCCACCCGCTCCTCCCGCGCTGACACCCGCCCCCGCCGCACCGTTCCCCGCCGCGCCGCCTCCGGAGGCATCGCCTCCCGCCGCACAGGCCCACGCCGCGCCGGGAGCCTCACCCCGTCCGGAGTCCGGTCCAGCCGCCGGGCCCGGTGCCGCCGCGCAGTTCAACGGCGCGCGCCCTACGGGCGCTGAAGAGCAGCCGCAACGAACACCTCTCCCGCCCACCAAGCCTCCCGGAAGTCCGGAGCGTGCGGCGGAGCTGCCAGCCGCCCCGGCGCCCGACGCTGCGGCACCGCCTGCCGGTCCGGTCCCCGCGGACTCGGCGCCGGCTGACACCGCCTCGTCGGCCGGGCCAGGTGACGACGTTCCCGCCGGGGCCACG
>Ga0187851_10002884_pt1 | contig 14848 bp, 17 predicted proteins | sample June2016WEW_6_10_FD_132997 | JGI IMG/M metagenome (GOLD analysis project Ga0187851, IMG submission 132997) | Peatland microbial communities from SPRUCE experiment site at the Marcell Experimental Forest, Minnesota, USA - June2016WEW_6_10 | ecosystem: Environmental > Terrestrial > Soil >...
AATTCGCTTTCATCTTTTGCATGACCTGCCCCCGGTGTGCTTTTACGGTGAATTCGCTGATCCCCAGCTCTCCGCCGACCTGTTTGTTCAACAAGCCTGAGACCACCAGTGCCATGACTTGCCGTTCGCGAGGAGTCAGGGACGCGAAGCAGGTGCGAATATCCCGCAACTGCATTTCGCGATCAAGCGCCACCCGGCCGCGTTCGAGACTTAGGCGGATTGCTTCGAGCAAAACGTCATGGCTGAGCGGCTTTTCGAGAAAGTCGACGGCTCCTGCCTTCATTGCTTGAACCGTTGACGGAATATCTCCATAGTCGGAAATGACAATGATCGGCACTTCTGCGCGCTCGCGTGCGATTCGCCTTTGCTCTTCGAAGCCGTTTGGATCTGGAAGAGAGAGGGCAAGAATCAGACAGCTCGGGACGAGCGGTCGTGGCCGGGCAAGAAATTCCCGCGCCGATGCGAACGTCTCCGACTGCAATCCTTCGGACCGAATCAACAGTTCCAGCGATGCACGAATCGAGATGTCTTCATCGACCACGAAGACGATAGGTGTAAAGTTCGGGATCGAGGGCAACCCCAGCTGATGACCAAATGCCTGCGCTAAGCTCATACCCGACTCCTCCGTTGTTGTATGGAGAGTGTGAAACGAGCGCAAGCGAGTCCACAACCCCAAATAGTTCACTTTGAAGCTCAATCTCCAGTCAAGAGCCGCGCTCCGACTTTTGATGGGCGAACGTGACGTTTTGTCTTAGTTTTCGATGTGTTTTCGGCCGAAAAGCCGGGCATCGATAGACCATGCCCCGGGACCAATCATTGCGACCGTTGCTCCCAGAATCGCGACGACGACTTGTAACCATGGGTCCCCTACTTGAGCCACGGCGATCCACAATTCGATTAGAGCGATCAAGCCGCCCACGATTGGGGTCCAGAGACCGATCAGGAAGAGAATTCCGATGCACACACCGATGATTTGCGGAGTCATTGATAGTGAAAAGGATGAGCCTGTGAGATCGATGATACCGAAGCGAATCAGCAGGATAGCGGTTAGAATACGCTGAAGCAGAAGGCCGATACCCGGCCAACCATCGGCGAACGTCGAAAAAAGTCGTTGCAAATTTCCCTCCGATCAGATCGTAAGGAAACTAACAACGAAAGCGAAACGCCTCAAAGTTGGAGGTGGCAATCCTACTTTTGGGGGAGATCCAGTTCGATGATGCCGCGCTTCAGTCCGATCGTCACTGCGTGGGCGCGGTCGTTCGCGCCTAGCTTGGACAGGATGTTTGTAACGTGGCTCTTCACAGTCGCCTCACCAATCGAGAGATGATCGGCGATAAGTTTGTTTGAATTGCCGGCGGCAATGAGCCTCAGCACTTCGATCTCGCGCCCGGTCAACAGGTCATCGGTCGCGTGGTCAGCCAGTTCCGCGGCAACCTCCGGCGGAATTCGCTTTTGTCCTGCATGGACGGCGCGGATCGTATCGAGCAGTTCCTTGTGCACGTGACCTTTGAGTACGTACCCTCTAGCACCTGCTTTAAGAGCCCGCAGCACTTGCGTGTCGCCGCTGTACGTTGTAAGAACGATGATTCGAGCCTCGGGAAACTCCGTTCGAATAGCCTCAATGGCCTCGAGCCCATCCACCTCCGGCATCTGAAGATCCATCAGCGTTATGTCCGGCTGGTGGAACCGGAACGCAGCGATGGCCTCTCTGCCGTTCGACGCCTCTGCGACCAATTTCAGGTCAGGTTCAGCATTTACTAATGCCGCGATACCCTTCCTCAAGAGAGGGTGGTCATCGACTGTGAGGATTCGGATGAGGTTATGAGCGGTCAGCACGAGTTCCTACCCTGTGAAGCCATTTTGACGCAATACCATCGCGCGCGGTCTCGTACGCAACAGAAGCAGGGATCGTCAGCTGAACCTCGGTGCCGACCCCGGCCTCGCTCCAAAAATCCAATTGCGCTCCAATCCGCTCAGCGCGTTCACGGACACCGCGCAATCCCCAATGTCCGGCGCTCCCGCCTTCCTTCAGCACGATGGGGGCGATACCTTTTCCATCGTCTCGAATGCGAAGGCGAAGGGCACGGTCCCCGTACCGAACCTCGGTTTCGATTCGGTGTGCGTGCGCATGCCGATAAGCGTTTCTCAATATTTCGAGCGCGATCCGGCAGACCTCGTTCTTGGTCGCGGGCGACAATGTTCGGCGTTCGCCTTCCACGATGAGGTCGAAGGCTGGAGGTTCGTGATTCGAAGTCTTGGAGGTCGCCAGCTCATGGCTGGTGGCCATCAGCAACTCCGCTAAATCTCCCCTCGCGATTGGCTCGGAGCGTAAGCCTTGAATAGCATCCCGGCTCTCAGCCAGGGCCTTCTCGGTCTCATTGATTGCATCATCCAGAGACTTCATTGCATCATCGGGTCTTCGAGGCAGCAGGTTGCGGACGGCTTGGAACTGGAACATCAGTCCGTGTAGAGTTTGCAGCAGGGTATCGTGCAGCTCACGTGCGATCCGCGTACGCTCGTTGACGCGCGCTTCCAGCCCGATCGCGAACTGCCGCTGCAATTGCCGAACTCGGAACTGATAGATGGCCCACAGCAAGAATAGAAATGCGGCCGCGCATATGGCTCGGAACCAAGCCGTTTGGTAATAGGCGGGAAGAATGGAAAAATCCAGCGCGGCCCCGGCTTCGTTCCAAACTCCATCGTTATTGCATGCGATCACGCGGAAGCGGTAGTGGCCGGGGCGCAGATCGCTATAGAAAGCCTGACGCCTCGTTCCCGGTTCCTGCCAGCCGGGATCGTGCCCCTCAAGCCTGTAGCGAAAAAGGACTTTTTGTGGTGTGACATAGCTCAGAGCCGCGTAGTCAATTTCGAGATCCCGCGTCAGTGGAGGAAGACGAATTGCCGAATCCAGTGTGTAAGTCTTGTGGTCTGCCACAAGGCTATTGACGTCCACCGGCGGCGGAAGAGTGTTGGCTTGGATGTGCGCTGGATCGACGACTTGCACCACACTGCCATTTGCAAACCATAGGCGTCCATCGGGGGTTTTGGCGCTGTTGGTGAAGGAGGCGAATCCGACTTGCACACCGTCGAACGCGTCGAACACTCTTAGCTTCAACTTGCCTTCCGGATGCCCCCACCAGAGATGTACTTGCTCTCTCGGGATTTCGACGAGGCCGCACTGGGCATAGAGCCACAGATTACCTGCATCGTCTGAAATCAGCGCGCCAACGCTGTTGCATGGCAGGCCGTTCTCCACCGTAAGGACCTGTTGTTTTCCATTCTTCCATCCAAGAACGCCAAACTGGGTTGCTCCTAGTATCGAGCCGTCGGATGCCACCGTCATAGCGCGAACCAACGAGTTTGGGTGACTCCCGAACGTGAAGTTCTCAACTTTGCTGTCGCGATAACGAGCCAAATTGCCATTCGCCAGACCTAACCAGATTCCGCTTTGCTGATCGGCCACAACTCTTCTGGCTACTGGCATTTCGGAGTCCGAAAATTCTTTCATGACTCTCAAGTCGCGAATTCGGAGCAGCGTTCCTGTTGTCGCGAAAGTCTCAATCCAGATGTTATGCTCCGAATCTTCAGCAATCGCTGCAACCATTCCAACCGGCTTGCCGTTAGATCTGTTGATTTGACGAAACCTTCCTCCTTCTTTAACGAATAAACTGTTGCTCATTCCACACCACAAGCGTCCGGCGTGGTCCTCGAAGATGGATGTGACCAGGTTTCCGGGCAGTGCCCTTGCCGGTTCCAAAGACACTCCATCATGGCGAAGAGCTTGCAGACGGCTCCCTCCTATCCAGACCGTACCGTCATGTGACGCGGCAACCGACTGGACTCCATCCGAGCTCAACCCCTCGCGTTTCGAAATGCTCTTGACACGGAGGTTCCGAAACATGTCGATGCCCTGCGAGGTGGCTGCCCAGATGTTGCCCTCTCGATCTTCAAAGATATCCCATACAAAATCTCCGGAAAGGCCTGCCTCGCCTCCGTAATGATCGACGTCCGCTCCCCGAATTCGGTAAATGCCAGCGGTTGTGCCGACCCAAAGGTTGTTTTGGTGATCTCTGCAAAGGCTCAGTATGCTCAAAGTATTGCCATTCAAATGTGGCACAAGAAACGGCATGAGGGTGCCATTCACCACGCGCTGCAAGCCGCCGCTCATCCCCACCCACATTGATCCGTCTGCCGCCGGCACTAGCGCCGCGACGCCATCATTCCCCGCGTTGGATTGCAGAGACTCTGGTCGGTAAACTTTCGAATGTCCCGGCTGCCGCCATCTGACGAGAGTTGTATTGCTCCCTATCCAAAGATCACCCGAACTGTCTTGCGCAAGAGGCCCCCCTCCAATTGCTGCGACTCCCTCTTCGCTTCCATAACATCGGACTTTGGCATCAAAGATGCGGCACAGGGGATGCGTTCTATCTCTAGGATGAAAACGATCGAACCAGATGTTTCCATCACTGTCTTCCATGATGTCACGAATTAACCACTCTTCTTTCTGGTACACAACCAGGTGCTTGTTAACCAAATGGACAAGACCGGCATCCGTTCCGATCCACAAGCTTCCGTCGCGTGCGGCTAGCACCTTCACAATCCGATTGGAAGGCAAGGCTTCGCCGGCTTGGGCGCTCCATCGAACAAAACGCACGCCATCAAATCTGAAGAGTCCGGCGTCCGTTCCCACCCAGATGTAACCGTCCGTCGTCTGAGCTATCGTCCACGCCCTGCCCCCGAAGTATCCGTCCTGCACCCGCCAAACGCTGTGGCCGTATTGCGAGATGCGACTTGTGGGGTCGAGCGCAAACATTCGGCCAGCCGACGAAACCAGGAAAAACAACAAAGAAGCCAGGGCGCACGCCATCGGCCGGCTGATGACGCGGGCACTACACCCGATTGGAACGCACGGATGTCCAGCTAAACAAATAATTGTGACCCTCTGCATTGCGTCTCCCCACATGGATAACAAGCAGCTGCACGCCGTGAGAGCCTAGGATGCACCAGCCGACGTGCAATGTCCAACCCATACCTTGGTATTGGTCGATACGTTCGTCTAATAGACTTGTCCCCGCAACTTTGGCTTAATTGCCTCGCTTCAGAAAATGTGTGTGTGCAGGATCAGGAGGTAACAAAAATGTCTAAGTCGGCTGTTCTGTTCACAATCGCAACCATCCTCGTCGTAGGTGTTGTCACCCTGGGTGTTTCGAAACCGACTCCGTCGCTGGCTGGGTCCTGGGAGGTGGACACTCGCCATTCTGATGCGAAACTTATCACCGACGCTACGACCGATTATGGAAAAACGAAAATCAACGTAGCCCTCGGCTACGCGAGGATCGGAGGAGTCTTCAAAATCGACGACGCCGATCCCGCAAAGTCCAGTGTCGACTTTAGGTTCTACCCGGCTATGTCAATGGCGCCGTCCATTGACGAACGTGGCAAATTCCTAAAGGAGTTTCTCCAGAACCCGGCCAATCAAACACTTGTGTGTTTCCACTCTAAGCGGGTCGTGCGGATGCCCGACGGGCGACTGCAAGCCACCGGCGAACTAGCCGTGACTCGGGTGGACCGCAACGTCGAGGCGGAGCCGACTGAAGCCTATTCCGGACCCGTATATGGTCCTCCTATAATCCACCGCGTCTCGCACGAGGCCACCTTCGTTTTTGACCTCCAGGATGCCAACGGGAGCGGGCAGAAGGAGGCCACTCTCCAGGCGTCGGGATCCACGAGCATGTTCCGGGAGGATTTTCCTCAGTTAGTGAAGACCGTAGTCAATACGTACTGGCCGACCGTGGTTCAAGAGCAAAACTGCCAATACCCTGACGCGAGTGAAGCGTATAGCGGTGCCCAATGTACGGGAACATACCTGGCAACTGCCGGACTTCCCGCAGCGCCGTACGAAGGCGGCGGCGAGGGTGTTGGTGTACAGCAGAATTTCAGTGCCGTCGTCGGGAACCACCTGAACATTCTGCTCCACATGCGTCTGACCCCAAGAAACGGCGAAGGGTCGGCCATCGCTGGAAACTAACGCCTCGCTTCCGTAACACGTAGATAACACCACTTCGTGATGGAGGAGGACACAACCCATGACCATTATCCCAATCGAAAAAGTGATCTACACAGCGAAAGCACACACCAATGGCGGGCGCGACGGGGGAGCGTCCCGGACTTCTGACGGACGCTGGGATGTCAAGCTTTCGGTTCCCGGAACTTCGGGAACCGGCACGAACCCAGCTATTCACCGCGGCTTGGTCGGCTTGTTAATCTGTCGGCGGTCAAGATCGTGGCTCATGCATTAAAGGTCGGTCTGCCGCCCGGCGTCGTCATCGACGCCGAAGTAGACCTCGGCCAGGCCAATGGCGGTCATCTCATCCAAGCTCGCCTTAACGTCAGCTTGCCTGGCATCGAGCGGGAAGCGACTTATATAGGACGGGACTTATTTGAAACCCAGCAGCCTTGACTTCATTGGCCAATCTCCTTCACTCGTAGATAGGTACGTTCGGTGCCGACCAACAACTGTCTTGTTCAATGTCTAATTGAGACGTTTAGCCGAGAACAATATGATCGAGGTCGATGGAGATAATTGACATTCCGGAAGCGGGGCGTCCGTCCGGTTGTCGACGGAAGACTCGCCTTTTCGTCGGGAAGACGATGCCAGAAAACTCTTTGTGATCGTAGAGGTAGTGTGCGGCTCCAGAGGTGCCATCGATTTCGACGTTGTAGTCCTGTCTCCTCAGCAATCCTTGCCGGTCGAAGTAGAGCGTCTGCTCCGTGCTGTGAGTCGCGATATCCGCGGGAAAGCGGACTTTCAAACCACGCCACGCGTCACCTGACTCTTGCCACGGCTCCACTTCTTCTGACTCAACGCCAAGTCTGGCAAGGAGAAACGGAATGTTCAGGTAGGTCCACATCGCGTATCCGGCGAAGTACGCGAGTTGCAAATCGCTCCAGGTGGCGGCGTGTCCTCCGAAGGAAGCGCGGGGTTGGAGGAGTTCTCCAAGGACGCTACCGTTCGCGTCTTCGATCGCGACTCGTTGCGGTTCGAAGCGCGACCTTCGATCGGGAGAACCGAATGGCCAGTGCGAAGCCTTCTCGTCGCGGAGGTCAACCGTGACGGTTACGTCCGCCAGGACCCCCGCTTTGCCCTTGGCAGCCCAGAAGGCGCCCCCCTGGATCAGGTGGGCGGAAAGCGCAGTGAATTGGTTCCAACGTTCAAGGCCGCCGTGAGCGTCGATTGCCTGCTTCGCGAGTGCATTCATTGTCCTTCTCCTCGGTTCAGTAGTTGCGCGGTCTCGCTATCGGGAAAAACGTCTCGATGATTGCCTGGGCGATGGGGTCGGCGTACTCGTCGAGCACGAAGTGGCCGCCGTCGCAATAGCGCAGATCGGTCCGTCGGCCCAACCTGCTTCCCGACTTCCGCTCCCGGCGTGAGGAAAAGGGGGTCATTTCGGCCCCCCACACGACGAGCGTCTTTTATTTCTGCTGCTGAGCAGGAACAGTGAAGTCCATTACCTTGCTGCAACCTGGGATCGGTCGATGGATCGAGTCCGCCAATTCAAGCCTGATTTTGTGTGGACCAGGTGACATTCCTACGAGAACCACCGTTTCGCCACTAGAGTCGACAATGGGCCAGGATTGGTCATCCACGTAATAGTGCAAGTGCCCAACGCGTGGGGATACGTCGAGCGCAGCTTTGCCATACACCGGAAGAATGCGCAGGTTTTCGGTTCTGTACTGGATGAATACGCGTCCCAAGGCCAACTGTTCGGGAATTGGAGGATCGACGATTAGTTTCGCGGACGGCTCATTCTGGATTGCGACCAGCGGTGTTGGCCCTTTGACTTCTCTGGCAGTCTGTGCCCAGCCCGAGAGTGAGTGAAGTAAGTAGGCAATGCCGACGACGGCAGAGCTCATAACGACTTTTGGTGTAGTGAGCATTTCAACCCTCCATTTGTGTGAGTAATGGTTCGCTATATGCATCGGTTGTGACGATGCGAAGCCGAACGCGAGAATGTTCTCCCATGCGTGAGAATCGCGCCATTAGACGATGGTCGCGACCACGACTTAGGTAGCGGTTTTCATTTGCGAGGCATTGTGAAACAGGCAACCACGACCAAGGTGGAATGGCGCTGCGCATTGAATTGGTGCATTTTGTTTCTGTACAACAGTGCAAGAGTAGAAATCCTGCAGCGCTGAGGGGCTGGCGTCAAAGCTGAACAACAAATAGTTGCGCCATTCTCGCGTCGGCGGTGCTCGAGACTTGCGTGTAACTTTTCCCGAATACCAAAACGCTAACGCTTACGGAGGAATGAATGATGAAAAAGACAATTTTCGCCGGATGTTCCAAGCCATGCTCGATAACGTACACAGTTGTCTGCATGGTTTTGTTGCTGTTTAGCGCCGGCGTGCTTGCCGCGCAAACAGCAAACCATCCAGTTCGCAACGTTGTGTTGGTCCACGGTGCCTGGGCCGATGGCTCAGGTTGGAGGGGTGTTTACGACATTCTCACCAAGGATGGCTACAACGTCAGCATAGTGCAAGAGCCCGAAACTTCTTTTAAAGACGATGTCGCGGCGACAAAGCGCGTGATCGCCCAGCAATACGGTCCCTGCATTCTCGTCGCTCACAGCTATGGCGGCGCCGTGGCAACCGAAGCGGGAAATGATCCATCGGTTGTGGGTCTAGTCTATGTGGCCGCTCATATGCCTGATGCTGGCGAAAGCGAAGCCGAAGATGGGAAGCGGTTTCCTAGCGATCTCAGTAAGTCGACCGGCATAAAGAAGACGCCGGACGGCTTTACTTTTCTTGATCCTTCACAATTCCACGAATATTTCGCAGCCGATTTACCCGCCGACCAAGCGACGTTCATGGCTCGGTCGCAAGTGCCAAATCTCGCCGACAACTTCAAAGCCGTCATCACTGCTGCCGCATGGAGAAGCAAGCCGAGTTGGATGCTGGTAGCAGGAGCGGACCGAACCATCAATCCCGAACTGGAGCGATGGTATGGCAAGCGGGCGAATAGTCACATGATCGAGGTGCCGGGTGCGAGCCACGCAATGTATGTCTCACATCCGAAGGAGGTCGCGGCCGCGATTGAGGATGCGGCAGTGCACGCGCAGTGAGTTTGCGATTCATGTTCTGTCCCAAGCGCCAAGAAATGTTGTCCGAATTCAATAACCCTTAGGAGAATATTTATGAAACCGATAGTTTTCGTCCTGACCGTAGTGGCCATAGCGACTGGCGCCATCGCCTTCACGCCTCCCCGCTCCGTGCATGCCGATGAACAAGCCTCTCCAATCTACGGCGTCAAAATCCCCGCCGGCTACCGCGATTGGCAATTGATCGCCGTGAAGCAGCTCCATTTCGCTGGCATGGGCGAGCAATTGCGCGCTCAAGTGGGCAACGACATAGCGATGAAGGCTTTCAAGGAAGGGACACGTCCGTTCCCCGATGGTGCCATCATTGCGGCGATGCATTGGACTCGCGTCCCGTCGGAAGACAACGACGAGGTCCTCGACCCCGTATTCCCCGGCACTCACTCGTTCGTGATCGGATCCCCGGTGAATGTTCAAATCATGGTCAAGGACTCCAAAAAATACGCCGCGACCGGCGGCTGGGGGTTCGCTGACTTTACGAACGGAAAGCCGGGCGACAAGGCGCTGCACGAGACCTGCTTTCCCTGCCATGCGCCTGCGAAAGATCGCGACTTTGTTTTCACCAATTACGCGCCCGCACCGTAACGCTGAGATCTGCAGAGTAAATTTCAGACGAGGGCTAGCTTACGAATAAAGATTGTCGCTAAAGGAGGAACGTTATGCGAAGGATAGCTCTTCCGAGTGTCGCAGTTGTAATAATTGCCGGAGTTCTCCCGTTCACTACTGCCGCATCCGGCCACTCCGACGAAAACGCCACCCCGATCTATGGCGTCACAATTCCACCGGGATACCGCGACTGGAGGTTGATCTCCGTCGCCCGGGTCGGAGCTCCGCTCAACGACCTTCGCGCCAAGCTGGGCAACGATACTGCCATCAAGGCCTACCGGGAAGGAAAACTCCCGTTTCCGGACGGCACAATCATCGCCCGGCTAGCCTGGCAACAAACTACTTCAGAGACAATTAAAAACGCGTTTCGCGTTCGCGGAGGAACAGAGACGCACCTCTCTTCCGAGCAAGTCGAGAAACTAGTGGACGGATCTTTCGTCTCCGGTCCCGCAACCAACATCCAGTTCATGGTGAAGGATTCCACAAAATACGCTTCGACCGGCGGCTGGGGTTTTGCCCAATTCGATGATGGCAAACCTGCCGACGAAGCGACCCACAGAACCTGTTTTTCCTGTCACGAGCCCGCCAAAGACAGCGACTACGTCTTCACCCGTTACGCACCCTGATTCCGAGGAGGAAAGAACATGGCAAATCCGACTCACGAAGTCCGTAGTAACGACAGCAGCGGCGCGACCGCTACGAAAAGCGATATGAAACTCGAGGTCGTTGTCATTCCGGTCTCGGATGTCGACCGCGCGAGGGAGTTCTACAAGAAGGTCGGGTGGAGGCTGGACGTGACGCCGCCCACGGTGGTTCAGTTGACGCCGCCGGGCTCCTGGTGTTCCGTCCAATTCGGCAAGACGCTCACGTCGGCGGCGCCCGGTTCAGCCAAGTCATACCTGATCGTTTCTGACGTCGTGGCCGCGCGCAACCAGTTGGTTGCCGCCGGCATCGAGGTCGGCGAATTCTTCCACTTCGGGCCAGAAGGCCGGGGCGGGGGAGGGGATCCCGAGCGCAAGGCCTATCGCTCGCGCGCCTCGTTCAGCGATCCCGACGGCAATGTTTGGCTGCTCCAGGAAGTTACGGGCCCGGCTACCCGGGCGCGTCGACTCTGGCGCGACATCGTTCAGTTCGGCGGGCGACTTGTCGAGCGCGCTTCGGCGTGCCTCTGCCGCTCATGGCGAGCACGAGAAGCGCGTCGGCGCGGCAGATCCGAATTGGCCCGACTGGTACGCCGAGTACATGGTGCGGGAGCAGACCGGCGAAGAGCTTCCGCAAGGAACGACCATGATGCGACCGCGATTGGCGGTGCTGCGTGCTTCCAGCAAGCACTGATTTGAGCCGAGTTCGCTCAGATGCCACAGGAGGAAATGGATCATGCATTGTCAACAGAGGAGTCAGAGTTCCAGTATGTTCACGACTCATGCCGTGAGTGACTCCAGAAGAATTCTGCGCTATTTCGATGGCGGTCACTTCGTGCTCGACGAGTACGCCGACGCCATCGCCCGGGCGATCATCGAGACCTTCTCGGGACAGGACCGTCGGGCGATGCGGCCTGCGGTGTAAACCAGAGCGAAAGGCAAATCAAGACAATGAGACATGCGATGTCAGCCCCGACCACTTACGAACCGGACGCTGTAGTGATCGGACCTTCATTCATCACGAGTGAAGAGGCAACCCTCCTGGCGTCTGCCCGAGCGGGTGATTCGGCAGTTACATCGGAACGTTTCGATACAGTCGCTGGTCACCGAAACCGTCTCACAGCCATCGTCTAATAGACTCGTGCCCAAGTCTCAGGTTTAATCGCAGCTGTCCACAACAGGTGCAAATAAGTGGATCGCCCCCTTGGCGGAGGTGAGTATGAATGTGTCGCAGCGGTACCTCTGCGGCTTCACGATGTCTTGAACGCCACGATGGGAAGTACTGATTGTGAATCAGTCGAAAACCTCGGTCTTACTGAGGTTGTTGGCGATCCGGCGGGCCGGTTGTGTGCCAGATTACGCGACTGATCAAGCTGGCCTAGCCACTCGGCTGTCTCTCGGTGAGCCCGGACGGCGCACCTGAATCGATCTGGTTCCGAGGAAGGTGGTGAGTTGACAGTTTAGTCTGACCGCGCGCTCGCGCCGAGTTTATTGGCGCCAGTTGGCGCCCCATACAACCATGCGTTCTGCGAGGCAGCATCATTCCCGTGCATGTTGCGCTCTCATTCCCAGGGCGCATCGCTTTTCAGCTGATTTCATCTACATTGGCATCTTAACCTCGCGGAGCATTTGAAGGGTTTGAGCGCCAGAACGAAAAGCAACTCCGCCACCAGATCGCATTCTTAAGTCTGGATGGTGTTCGGCAATTCTCCGAACCATAGAGGACTTTAGGCTGAACCGGATAACCACCAGAGATCTCGCGGCACAGGATCACGACGAGCCCGGCAATCAACGGAGCGCTCCATCAGCAGGCGAGCGATGGTATCAACCGCGACCACGCAGGTGTTCAAAACTGAGAGACTGACACCTTTGCCGAGACCGCAGGACTCGGGAACGACGCCGACGACAATCACTTCGGACGGAGCATGCCCGGCCAGCCTTAGCTGCGCCAAAGACTCTTGCACTCCCGGGTCATGCGACGTCAGACGAAGCTGCGCCTGGGACGACCCGAGATCGTCTTCGCAGTAGACGAATAATGTTCCAGGCTCTTCTCCCTGTGGCGGATGAACGGCATCCGCAATCACAACCAGATCTGTGTCGTACAAATACGGTGCGAGGTCCAGACCGGGAGTGCCCAGATCTAGAATCTCGACCCTCGCCTCGCACTCATAAAGGCAGCGAAACATTTCGATGGCGAGCGGTCCAAAGCCATCGTCTCCAAGTAAAACGTTGCCGATGCCTACAATCGAGATTCTTGAAGGAGAAAAACCGCCACCGGCGCTTGTCTTCATACCACTCGTGCTCATAGGACTTTCACCTGGGCAATCTCGCGGCCGCTGACATCAAGCGTGTGACACGCGCATGCCATGCACGGATCGAAGGAGTGTACGGTGCGGAGCACTTCCAGCGGTTTCGCCGGATCGACCACTGGATTCGCGATCAGAGAAGTCTCATAGGGTCCGGGAACGCCTTTCTCGTCCCGCGGGCTGGCGTTCCACGTGGTCGGCACGACCGCCTGGTAATTGGAGAAAGCTCCTTTGTCGACGATCACCCAATGCGAAAGCGCGCCACGCGGCGCTTCGTGCATACCCACGCCCTCACACTCATGCGAAGGAAATTGCGGCGGGTAGTAGGTAGTGTCGTCGCCCTTAAGAATGTTATCGGCTAGCAGCTGCCAGTGCTGCAATGCGAGGTCGGAGAGCATGGCGGAACGGATTCCGCGGGCGAGATAACGCCCCATGGTCGATTGCAGATCGTCCGGCGCCACCTTCAAACCGTGTACCGAGGCGATTGTCTTGAAGGCGGTATCCGTCCATTTGCGTGTGAGGGGATGGCCTGAGGCATTGCCGACCAGCACATTCGCCAGCGGACCGACCTGGATCGGAGAACCGTTGTAGCGCGGCGCTTTTACCCAGGTGTATTTACCATCTTCGTGGAAGTCGGTGTAGTTGGGATCGGTCTCACCTTTCCATGGGGTCTGTGCGCCTTCGCCGCGGTACCACGCGTGCGTCACGTCCTCGGCGACCGCCGCCCGAAAGGCTTCATCGCGCCAATTGATAATCGATTGGACGGACGCGAGATTGCCATCCATAATAAGGCCGCCCGGCAGATCGAAGTGCGTCGCCTTCGCATCCGTAGGCAAGTCGGGAACGGCAAGATAATTCGCGACGCCCCGTCCATAATGGAACCACTCCGGATAGGAAGCGGCCAGCAGGCAGGTATCCACAAAAAAGGCCTGTTGCACAAACGGGATCAAGTCCTGGAGCAGAGATTGCAAGATCCCGAGGCGGTCCATATTAAAAGTCGCGAGACTGTTCAGATTGATCGCGTTCATCACGCCGCCGACCGCCAGGTTCTGGATGTGCGGGGTTTTTCCACCGAGAATCCCAACCACCTGGCAGGATTTGCGCTGGAATTCCAGGGCCTGCAGATAATGAGCAAACAGAATCAGGTTCAGCTCCGGGCTTAAGTGCATTGCCGGATGACCCCAATACCCATGGGCGAAAATTCCGAGTTGACCACTCCCGATCAAGCCTTTGACTTTATTTTGCACTGCCTCCAGTTCGCGGCGCGAATTTCCCGGCCAGGTGCTGTAACCCTCCGCAATTGAGGCGGCGCGCGCCGGATCGGCCTTCGGAATGGCTGTGATGTCGACCCAATCGAGCGCGGACAGCTGATAAAAGTGGACGATGTGGTCGTGCAGTGCGTGCGCGATCAGGATCAGGTTGCGAATGTACTGGGCGTTCGCCGGAATCTCGAGTTGAAGCGCATCTTCCACCGCGCGCACCGAAGCAATGGCATGAACCGTGGTGCAGACTCCGCAGAAACGCTGCGCAAATACCCAACCTTCGCGGGCATCGCGCCCGCGGAGAATGGTCTCCAGTCCGCGCCACATCGTGCAACTCGCCCATGCCTTCTGCACCTTGCCCCCGTCGACTTCAACGTCGATGCGCAAGTGACCTTCAATGCGGGTTATCGGGTCGATAGAGATGCGGGCCATCTTTGTTCTCCTTCGAAATCGGATTTGGTGGATGGACCGGCTGGAACGGACTGGGCGCCGGCGCGCCGCCAGGGCGCGCTTCGGAACATGTGATTCCAGTCCTTGATGTCTCCCGGCAATACGGCGAAATACTTGACCGCCAGAGCGAAACCGACGATGCCGAGCGAAATGTAGCCGATCGCCATTAGCACTTCAGGCAGAGCAGGAAAATATCGAGCGCGATGTGCCGGGATAAACGCGATAGTGGTGGGAATAAAACGGTAGAACATTCCACCTAGACACGCGAGCGTAGCCATCTTCAACATGGTTCGGGGGGTCTCGCGTGCCGTTTTCATCCGCAGCACAAATGCCGGAATCAGGACCAGTGCGGTTTCGACCAGAAAGAGAACGCTCATGTCGTCGAAGGCGAAGGCGGCATGAACTTGGCCCCGCCAAAGCAGATCCCC
>Ga0187851_10002887_pt1 | contig 14842 bp, 14 predicted proteins | sample June2016WEW_6_10_FD_132997 | JGI IMG/M metagenome (GOLD analysis project Ga0187851, IMG submission 132997) | Peatland microbial communities from SPRUCE experiment site at the Marcell Experimental Forest, Minnesota, USA - June2016WEW_6_10 | ecosystem: Environmental > Terrestrial > Soil >...
CGAGCGCGCGGGCGAGCCGGATCTCGGCGTCACGCTCGGCGCGCAGGTTGGCGAAACCCTGTAACGTGCGGTCGTAGACGGCGGCGGTTGTCGCCTCGCCCTGGAAGACGACCTTCTCGGGCTCGATCTGCGCCAGCGAGAATTTCGCCGTGCCGATCACCGTCGCCGCATTGGCGGCGTTGACCTGCGATTCGACCGTCGGCGTCTGGATCTTCTGCGTCACCGTCACGGTCAGGCGGTATTTGGCGGTCGGCGTCGAGCCGGTGCCGTTGAGACTGCTGATCAAATCGTCGCCGAGATAATGGCCGATGCGGTCCTTGATCGGCGCGACCTCGATCGCCTGAAGATCGGCGACCAGACCAGGGTGCGCGGCCTCGCTGTAAAGCGGCTGGAAGCAGCCGCCGAGCGACAGCGCCAGCGCCAGCGCGGCCAGGCCGCGCGCTCGATCAGACCACCACATTGACGATCCTCTGCGGGACGATGATCACTTTCTTGACCGGCCTATTATCTATCGCCCGGCGCACCGCGTCGAGGGCCACGGCGGCGGCTTCGATCTGGGCCGGCGAGGCGTCGCGGCCGATGGTCAGCTCGTCGCGCTTGCGGCCATTGACCTGCACCGGCAGCGTCATCCGGTCGGAAACGATCAGGCTGCGGCCGGCTTCTGGCCACGGGCTCGAGGCGATCATCGTTTCGTGGCCGAGGACCTGCCAGCATTCCTCGGCGAGATGCGGCATCATCGGCGCGAAGGCGTGGATGAGGATGTCGCCGGCCTCGGCGAAGGCGTAGCGCAGGTCGTCGGCGACCGTTTCCGTCTCGATCGCGCCGATCGCCGCGGCAAGCGTATTGGCGAGTTCGTAGATCGTCGCGATGCAGACATTGAAGCGCAGCCGCTCGATTTCGTCCTCGATCTTGGCCAGCGCGCCATGGGCGGCGCGGCGGACGGCGGCCGCCTCCGGCGAGAAGGCAGCGGGCCTGGCCGGGCGCCGGGGCCCGACAACCCGTTCGATCTCGCAGGTCAGGCGCCATAGGCGCTGGGTCTGCTTGTAGGCGCCCTGCACGCCCGCCTCGGTCCAGATCACGTCGCGCTCGGGCGGCGAGTCGGAGAGCATGAACCAGCGCGCCGTGTCGGCGCCGTAGCTCTTGATGATCTCGTCGGGGTCGACCGTGTTGCGCTTCGACTTCGACATCTTCTCGATCGGGCCGATCTCGATCGGCTGGCCGCCTTGAAGCGCGAAGGCGCGGCGGCCGTCGGCGTCGCCTTCGATGCGCACTTCATTGGGCGCGATCCAGCGCCCTTCGGCGTCGCTGTAGGTCTCGTGGACAACCATCCCTTGCGTGAACAAGCCGGCGAACGGCTCGTCGAGATCGAGGTGGCCGCATTTCTTCATCGCGCGGGTGAAGAAGCGCGAATAGAGCAGATGCAGGATCGCGTGCTCGATGCCGCCGATGTACTGGTCGACCGGCAGCCAGCGATTGGCGATTGCCGGCGTGGTCGGCGCCGCGGCGTTCCACGGATCGGTGAAGCGAACGAAATACCACGAGGAATCGACGAATGTGTCCATCGTGTCGGTTTCGCGCCGCGCCGGCCGGCCGCACTTCGGACAGGCGACGTGCTTCCAGGTGGGGTGGCGGTCGAGCGGATTGCCGGGCGCGTTGAAAGTGACGTCGTCGGGCAGCTTGACCGGCAGGTCCTTTTCGGGGACCGGCACGACGCCGTCGACCTCGCAATGGATGACCGGGATCGGGCAGCCCCAATAGCGCTGACGCGATATGCCCCAGTCGCGCAGCTTGAAATTGACCTGCCGCTTCCCCTGCGGCCGGTTGCCGAGCGTCGCGGTCTCCAGCCGGCGCGCGACTTCCGCCTTCGCCGCCTCGATCGTCATCCCGTCGAGGAAGCGCGAATTGATCATCAGGCCGTCGCCGTCATAGGCGACCTTGTCGACCGTGAAGGTCTTGGGATCGACGCCCGGCGGACAGACGACCGGCGTCGCGCCGAGGCCGTAGACGTTGACGAAGTCGAGGTCGCGCTGGTCGTGCGCCGGGCAGCCGAAGATCGCGCCCGTGCCGTAATCCATCAGGATGAAATTGGCGACGTAGACCGGAACCTTCCAGCCGGCGTCGAACGGATGGACGGCGCGCAGGCCGGTGTCGTAGCCCTTCTTCTCCGCCGTCTCGATCGCCGCCACCGACGTGCCGATCTTGCGGCATTCCTCGATGAAGGCGGCGAGCTTCGGATCATGGCGCGCCGCGGCGGCGGCCAGCGGGTGGTCGGGCGCGATCGCCATGAACTTCGCGCCGAACAGCGTATCGGGGCGCGTCGTGTAGATCTCGAGCTCGCGCGCCTCCGGCTCTTCGGCCAGGAGCCCACGCGAAGCGGCGTCGATGGCGAAGCGCACCAGCATGCCTTCGGAGCGGCCGATCCAGTTGCGCTGCATCAGCCGGACCTTCTCCGGCCAGCGCTCGAGTGTGTCGAGCGCAGCGAGCAGCTCGTCGGAATAATCGCTGATCTTGAGGAACCATTGCGTCAGCTCGCGCTGCTCGACGACCGCGCCGGAGCGCCAGCCGCGGCCGTCGATCACCTGCTCGTTGGCGAGCACGGTATTGTCGACCGGGTCCCAGTTGACCTTCGACTTCTTGCGGGCGACCAGCCCGGCCTCGAGGAAGTCGAGGAACAGCTTCTGCTGGTGGCCGTAATAGCTCGGGTCGCAGGTCGCGACCTCGCGCGCCCAATCGAGCGACAGACCCATCGACTTGAGCTGCCCCCGCATCGCGGCGATATTGGCGTAGGTCCATTTGGCCGGATGGGTGGCGTTCTGCATCGCCGCGTTCTCGGCCGGCATGCCGAACGCGTCCCAGCCCATCGGATGCAGCACGTTGAGGCCCCGCGCGCGCTTGTAGCGCGCCACCACGTCGCCCATCGCGTAGTTGCGGACGTGGCCCATGTGGATGCGCCCGGACGGGTACGGGAACATCTCGAGCACGTAGTATTTGGGCCGCGGATCGTCGTTGCGGGTGGCGAAGACGGCCGCGTCGGCCCATTCCTTCTGCCATTTCTGTTCGGATTCGCGGACGTTGTAGCGTTCAGGCCGCATGATGTTACGAGAGCCGTTTCGATCGCGTTCGAGGAAGCGGCGCGACCAAACATGATTTGGCCGAGGGGGTCAAATCCTTGTCGAGGCTCGCCGTGGCGGCGCTCACGCGCGCGCGCCGCCGCGCTTCCGCCCCCCGCCCGCGTCGCGGTTCGCATTTCGACCGAGAGTAGTTCGCAAGACTAGCGACAGTCTTCTCCTCGGGCGTCCGCCGTCGGCGGCGCGGCGATCCGTCGCGGCGTAACGCTGACTTCGCGGATCGCCCGGCCGACCGAACCGTCAAATGACCCGATTCTCGGCGGGCTGGCCGATTTGACCGTCCCGAGGGCTTGCGACATGGTCGCCTGACGCGGTCCGCCGGCCGCCAAGGTGAAACGCTATGAACTACAGAATTCATGAACCCAGCCTGCACGCGACGCCTGTGCTCGACTTGCGTCCGACGCAGATGACCCTCGGCATGAGCGAGGTCGCGCGCAAGCGCAAATCCTGGAAATCGCAGGAAGCCTGGAAATCGCAGGAAGCGAAGCCGCTGGCAGAATTCCTCGCCCACCACATGGTGCCGGTCGTTCTCGGCCCTGGCGGGCGGCGTTACCTCATCGATCACCACCACCTCGCCCGCGCCCTGCACGACGAAGGCGTCGACAACGTCTTCGTCACCATCGTCGCCGACTTCCACAAGCTCGACGCCGACGCGTTCTGGAACATCATGGATTTCCACGGCTGGACCCATCCCTTTGACGGCAAGGGGCGCCGACGCCCGTACGCCGACCTGCCCAAGACGGTCGCCGCCATGGAGGACGACCCCTACCGGTCGCTCGCCGGCGAGTTGCGCTATTGCGGCGGCTTCGCCAAGGACTCGACGCCGTTCTCGGAATTCGTCTGGGCCGACTTCCTGCGCCGCCGCATCAAACCGAAGGATGTGCGCAAGGACTTCGGCGCGACGATCAAGACCGCGCTCGGGCTGACGAAGTCGGACGAAGCGAGCTACCTGCCCGGTTGGTGCGCGCCGCACGGCGTCAAGGCCGCCGCGAAGCCGAGCAAGACCGGCAAGCCGGGGCGCGAGCCGGGCAAGCGCGCCAAACCGGCCGCCGCCAAACCGGCGATATAGCCAAATCCAATGCCGGCGGGCGCACATGCAATGGCGCGGCGGACTGAGGCGCGTGCTAGCCCCGGCCGGCAATTCCATTCCGCGTCGCGAAATCCTGGGCTATAGCCGCGGCAAGGCGGGATCCGGCGCGCGCCGCTCGAACGGCGCCAAAGCGATCGCGCGACCCGCGGTCGAATCATATCGGGAGGGGCTTTCATGACGTCCAATCGCCGCATTTCCATCCTCGCCGCCGCGGCGGCGCTCGTCGCCGGGCCCGCCCTCGCCGACGACGTCGTGACCGTCGGCCTGATCGTGCCGATGACCGGCCAACAGGCGACCACCGGCAAGCAGGAGCAGGCGGGCGCCAATCTCTATATTCAGCTTCATGGCGACACGGTCGCCGGCAAGAAGATCGTGCTCGAGGTCAAGGACGATGCCGGCGCGCCCGACGTGACCAAGCGCCTCGCCCAGGACCTCATCGCCAACGACAACGCCAAGGCGCTGATGGGCTTCGGCCTCACCCCGCTGGCGCTCGCCGTCGCGCCGGTCGCCACCGAAGCGAAAGTGCCGGAGATCGTCACCGCCGCGGCGACGGCGATGATCACCGAGAAGTCGCCCTACATCGTGCGCACTTCCTTCACGCTGCCACAGGCGGCGGCGCCGATGGCGCAATGGTGTCTGAAGAACGCCATCCACAAGGTCGTGACGCTGGTCGCCGACTACGGCCCCGGCAACGACGCCGAGAAATGGTTCGGCGACGTGTTCGAGAAGGGCGGCGGCCAGATCGTCGAGAAGATCCGCACGCCGCTCAAGGCGCCCGACTTCGCGCCGTTTCTGCAGCGGGTGAAGGACGACGCGCCCGAAGCCCTGTTCGTCTTCCTGCCGTCCGGCCAGGGCGCCGCCTTCATGAAGGAGTTCGCCGAGCGCGGCCTCGACAAGTCGGGCGTCCGCCTGATCGCCACCGGCGACGTCACCGACGACGACCAGCTCGCCGACATGGGCGATGCGGCGCTCGGCGTGGTGACCACCCATCACTATTCCGCCGCCCACGACTCGCCGGAGAACAAGGCGTTCGTCGCCGCCTTCGAGAAGGCCAACGCCGGCATGCGGCCGAACTTCATGGCGGTGGCCGCCTACGACGGCATGGCCCTGCTCTATCAGGCGCTGGACAAGACCAAGGGCGCAACCGACGGCGACGCGCTGATCGCGGCGATGAAAGGCATGAGCTGGACGAGCCCGCGCGGGCCCGTCTCGATCGACCCCGACACGCGCGACATCGTCCAGAACATCTACGTGCGCAAGGTCGAGAAGGTCGACGGCGCGCTCTACAATGTCGAGTTCGATGCGATCCCCGCCGTGAAGGACCCATACAAGGCGGCGAAGCAGTAAGAAGGCGCGGCGCTTAAGTGCTGACCATCCTGTTCGACGGCGTCGCATACGGCATGCTGCTGTTCCTGCTGGCCTGCGGGCTGGCGGTGACGCTCGGGCTGATGAACTTCGTCAACCTCGCCCACGGCGTGTTCGCCATGGGCGGGGGCTATGTCACGGCGCTGCTGATGAACCGCGCCGGCATCCCCTTCCTCGCGACGCTGCCGTTCGCCTTCGTCGTCCCGGCGCTGGTCGGCGTCGTTGTCGAACGGCTGCTCTATCGCCGGCTCTATGGCGCGAGCCCGCTCGATCAGGTGCTGCTGACGATCGGCCTGGTGCTGATGGCGATCCCGGCCTTCGACTATTTCCTCACCGACCAGCCGCAACAGATCCACCTTCCCCCCTTCCTCCAGGGTCGCTTCGAGCTGCCCGGGCTGACGATCGGCGCCTATCGGCTGTTCCTCGTCGTCGTCTGCGGAATCATCGCGGCGACGCTGCAGGTGTTTCTCGTCGGCACCCGCTTCGGCGCGCAATTGCGCGCTGCGGTCGACGACCGCCGCGTCGCCGCCGGCCTCGGGATCGACGTCGGGCGGCTGTTCGCCGTGGCGTTTGCGATCGGCAGCGGTCTTGCCGGGCTCGGCGGCGCGCTCGCCGCCGACGTGGTCGGTGGCGTCGACCCGAACTTCCCGGTCAAATTCCTGGTTTCGTTCCTGATCGTCGTCGCCATCGGCGGCTCGCGCGGGATCGCCGGCGCCTTTTTCGGCGCGCTGCTGCTCGGCGTGCTCGACGTCGCCGGCAAATACTACGTCCCCTCGATCGGCGCTTTCGTCATTTACGCGGTGATGGTGGCGACGCTGCTGATCCGGCCGCAAGGCCTGTTCGCCAAGAGCGGAACATGAGCGCGCGCGAGGCGGCCGAGGCGGCGCGCGTCGCGCGCCATCTGCTGCGACGACGACGCTGGCGGCCGCTCGAAATCGCCGCCTGGGCGGCGACGCTGGCGCTGATCCTGCTCGTCCCGTCGCGCGCGCTGCTGATCAACGAAATTCTCATCCTCGGACTGTTCGCGCTGTCGCTCGATCTCGCGCTCGGCTACGCCGGCCTGGTCTCGCTCGGCCACGCCGCCTTCCTTGGCCTCGGCGCCTATACGGCGGGGATCATGGCCAGCCGCGGTCTCGCCGATCCGACGCTTGGCCTGGTCGTTGCGAGCCTCGTCGCCGGGCTCGCCGGCCTCGTCACTGCGCCGCTGGTGCTGCGCGGAACCGACCTGACGCGGCTGATGGTGACGCTCGGCGTGTCGCTGATGCTCGGCGAGCTCGCCAACCGCAATTCCTGGCTGACCGGCGGCGCCGACGGCCTCGACTTCACCATCGGCCCAGTGCTCGGCCAGTTCCCGATCGACTTCGCCGGCCGGCGCGCCGCCGCGCTCTACAGTTTCGCCGTCGTCTTCGCCCTGTTCGCGCTGGCGCGGCGGGTGACGCGATCGAGTTTCGGCCAGTCGGTGCAGGCGATCCGCCAGAACCGGCTACGCGCCGGGGCGCTTGGCGTTCCCGCCAATCGGCGGCTGGTCGCAATGTATGGCCTCGCCGCCGCCTACGCCGGCGCCGCCGGCGCGCTGCTGGCGCAGACGACGCAGATCGTCTCGCTCGACATTTTCGATTTTCACCGTTCGGCCGACGTGCTGCTGACGCTGATCATCGGCGGCCCAGGCTATCTCTACGGCGGACTGATCGGCGCGGCGATCTTCGTCGGCTTGCGCGACGCGCTTGCCGGCGCGACGCCCGAATATTGGGAGTTCTGGATCGGCCTGATGCTGGTCGGGTTGGTGACAGTCGGCCGCGAGCGGATCGAAGCGGCGCTGAAGCGGTTCGCGCGCCGGCTGCGGCCCGCGCCGCGCCGGGAGGCGGCGCCATGAGCGCGGCGTTGCAGGCGCGCGGCCTGTTCAAGCGTTTCGGCGGCCTCACGGTCACCGACGACGTGTCGCTGACGCTCGAGCCGGGCGCGCGCCACGCGCTGATCGGCCCCAACGGCGCCGGCAAGACGACGCTGGTCAATCTGCTGACCGGCGTGCTCAGGCCGAGCGAGGGCGCGGTTGTCCTCGCCGGCGAGGACGTCACCCAGCTGCCGCAGCACGCCCGCGTCCGCCGCGGCCTCGCGCGCACCTTCCAGATCAACCAGCTGTTCCCCGAATTCAGCCCGGCCGAAGCGCTGGCGGCCGCGATCGCCGAGCGCGAGGGGCGCGGCGACGACATGTTGCGCGGCGTCGGCTCGCGCGAGCCGATCGTCGCCGAAATCGTCGCGCTGCTCGACCGCTTCGACCTCATCGCCGACATGGATCGTCCGACCCACACGCTCGCTTACGGCAAGCAGCGGCTGCTCGAAATCGCGCTGGCGCTGGCCTGCCGACCGAAAGCGCTGCTGCTCGACGAGCCGGCGGCGGGCGTGCCGGAGAGCGAACGGCGCGACATCCTATCCGCGCTCGCCGCTTTGCCGAGCGACGTGGCGGTCCTGCTGATCGAACACGACATGGACCTCGTCTTCAGCTTCGCCAAGAGCATCACCGTGCTCGTCGCCGGCCGCATCCTCACCGAGGGCGCGCCCGACGCAATCGCTGCCGATCCGCGGGTGCGCGCGGTCTATCTCGGCGAGGACGAGCATGGCTGAGCTGCTGCGCGTCGAGGCCTTGAGGGCCGGTTACGGCGAGGCGGTCGTCATCGAGGCGCTCGACCTCGCGCTCGACGACGGACGTTCGCTCGCCGTGCTCGGCCGCAACGGCGCTGGCAAGACGACGCTGATCAACGCGCTGATCGGCGCGGTCCAGGCGAGCGGCCGCATCGCGCTCGCCGGCGTCGAGCTCGCTCGCCTGCCCTCGCACCGTCGCGCGCGCGCCGGTCTCGGCTGGTGCCCGCAGGAGCGCAACATCTTCCGCTCCCTGACCGTCGAAGAGAACCTGACCGCCGTCGCGCGGCCGGGAACGTGGGACCTCGCGCGCGTCTACCGCATGTTCCCGCGCCTCGAAGAGCGGCGCGCCAACATGGGCGGCCAGCTTTCCGGCGGCGAGCAGCAGATGCTGGCGATCGGCCGCGCGTTGGTGCTGAACCCGAAGCTGCTGCTGCTCGACGAGCCAACCGAGGGTCTCGCGCCGGCGATCGTCGACGAGTTGCTGGCGGCGCTGAAGATCCTCGCCGCCGAAGGGCTGTCGATGATCGTCGTCGAACAGAAGGCGGCGAAGATCCTGCGCTTCGCCGACGAGGCGATCATCCTCAACCGCGGCGCGATCGTCCATCGCGCCGCCGCCGCCGCCCTGCTCGCCGACGAAACCGCTCTGCACGCGCATCTGACCGCGGCGGGCTAGCCTCACCCGAACATCACCACCTGCCGCACGCCGACGCCTTCGCGCAGGCGATCGAAGCCTTCGTTGATCTCGTCGAGTCGCAGCCGGTGGGTCAGCAGTTTGTCGACCGGCAGGCGGCCGGCCTGAAACAGGACGATGAAATTGGGCAGATCGCGCCGGGGCACGCAGGAGCCGATGTAGGAGCCTTTCAGCGTCCGCTCTTCGGCGACCAGGCTCACCGCCTGGATCGACAACCTGCGGTCGGGATGCGGCAGGCCGGCGGTGACGGTGACGCCGCCGCGCGCCGTTGCGGCATAGGCGAGTTCGAGCGCCGGCACGGCGCCGGCGGTCTCGATGCAGAACTCGGCCCCGCCGCGGGTGATGTCCTTGATCCGCTGAACGGCGTCCGGCGCGCCGGCGTCGACCGCATCGGTCGCGCCGAGCCGCAGCGCGTGGTCGAGCTTCGCCTCAGCGAGATCGACGGCGACGATCTGGCGCGCGCCGGCGGCGACCGCGCCGAGGACCGCCGCGAGGCCGACGCCGCCGAGGCCGACGATCGCGACCGACGCCCCGACCGGAACCCGCGCGGTGTTGACGACCGCGCCGACGCCGGTCAGCACCGCGCAGCCGAACAAAGCCGCATGTTCGAACGGCAGCGTCCTATCGACCTTGATGCAAGATTCCTGCGCGACGACGGCGAACTCGGCGAAGGCCGAGACGCCAAGATGGTGGTTCACCGGCTCGCAGGCGAAGGCGAGCCGGCGCACGCCGGAGACGAGCGTGCCCGCGCCGTTGGCGCGCGCGCCCGGCTCGCACAAAGCCGGCCGGCCGGTCGCGCAAGGCAGGCAATGGCCGCAGCTCGGCACGAACACCATCACGACGCGATCGCCGACGGCGAGGTCGACGACCCCTTCGCCGACCGCCGCGACGACGCCCGCAGCCTCATGGCCGAGCACCATCGGCGTCGGCCGCTGCCGGGCGCCGTCGATCACCGAAAGGTCGGAATGGCAGAGGCCGGCCGCCGCGATTCGCACCAGCGCTTCGCCGCGGCCGGGGCCGTCGAGATCGACCTCGACGATGTCGAGCGGCCGCGAAACCGCGTAAGGAGGTTTCGCCCCCGTCGCCCGCAGCATCGCCGCTTTGACCCGCATCGCCCGGCGCCTCCGACCGCAATCGGTCGGTCATAGCGCCGATCGCGCGCGTCGCATAGCCGACGCGCGGCCGCGAGCAAGTCAGGCGACCTGGCGACGCAGCAGCGCCGAGCCGCGCTCGGCCGCCATCACCAGGATGAAGGTCGCCACCAGCAGCAACGAGACGGTCCGGTACTGGAACAGGTTCATCGCCGTCAGCAGACGGAAGCCGATGCCGCCGGCGCCGACGAAGCCGAGCACCAGCGACGAACGCAGGTTTTCGTCGAAGCGATAGAGGCCGATGCCGAGCAGCGACGGCAGCACGCCGGGCACGACCGCATGGGTAAAGACCTGGAGCCTGCTCGCCCCGGTCAGGTTCAGCGCCTCGACCGGGCCGAAATCCATGTCCTCGATCACCTCGGAGAACAGCCGCCCGAGCATGCCGATCGAATGGACCGACAGCGCCAGCGCGCCGGGGAACGGGCCAAGGCCGACCGCAGTAACGAACAGCAGCGCCCAGACGAGATCGGGCACCGCGCGGGTCAGCGCGATGATCCCTCGCGCTAGGAAATAGAGCGGTCGCGCCGGCGTGACGTTGCTCGCCGCCAACACCGCCAGCGGCAGCGCCATCAGCACGCCGAAGACAGTGCCGAAGATCGCCAAGTCGACCGTCTCCAGCGTCGGCCACAGGATGTCGCCACACTCCGACCACGCCGGCGGCATGGCGCGGCTCAGCAGGTCGACCATGCCGTGGACGCCGGTGACCAAGTCCTCCGGCCGCGCCTGCACGACATAGAACGACTGCGCGAGGATGGCGAGAACGACGAGCCCAACCAGGATGCGCAAGGCGAGACGGCCGAGCCCGCCTTCCCCGTGCGTCGCGGCGCTGTCGTCCCGCGCTTCAGCGCGCGAGGCGCGCGGCGCGGCGGCGAGGGTCGTTCCGTCGACGCTCATGCGGCGAGTTCCTTGTACAGCAGCGCGATATGCAGGTCGGCGTCGCGATCGGCGGGAAGGTCGAAGGCGACGACGCCGTCGCGCAGGCCGACGACGCGATGCGAATAGCGCAGAGCGAGCGCCGGCTGGTGCAGGACGCACAGCACCGCCAGTCCGCTGTCGATCGCGAGCTGCCGCAGTAGGCGCAAGATCTCTTCGGCCGCTTCCGGATCGAGGCTCGCCACCGGCTCGTCGGCGAGGATGAGCTTCGGCCTTTGCGCCAGCGCCCTTGCGATCGCCGCGCGCTGCGCCTGTCCGCCCGACAGCGTGTCGGCGCGCTGGCCGCCGAGTTGTTCGACGCCGACCTGGCGCAGCAACTCGCGCGCCAAAGGCAATTCCTCGGCCGGAAGGCCGCCGAGCGCCGTCCACCATGTGCGGCGGCGGCCGAGCGTACCGCTCGCGACATTGGCGAGAACGCTGCGGCGTCTGACCAGATTGGCGCGCTGGAAAACCATCGCCAGCGCCAGCCGCGCCTTGCGCAGGGCCTCGCCGTTCAGCCGCGCGAGGTCCTGGCCGTCGACCAGCACCTCGCCCTCGGACGGATCGAGGAGCCGCGCGACGCAGCGCAACAGCGTCGTTTTGCCACTGCCGTTGCTGCCGAGAATCGTCACCAGCTCGCCGGCGCGCACAGTGAGGTCGACGCCGTCGAGCGCCAGCGTGCCATTCGGGTAGCGCATGCGCAGGCCGCGAACGGCGAGCCGCGTTTCGGCGCCCGACGCCGATTCGCCGGAGAACGCGCTCACAGCTTGCTGAGATCGACTTTCAGGGTCGACACGAGATCACGGATCTGGTCGAAGGCGCCGTCGATCTGAGGGACGGTAATCAGCGCCGGGTCCTCATTGGCGGCGAGGAACTTTTGGTCGTCCTCGGGCAGCTCGTGCAGGTCGAGCGACGAGAGGACCTTGGCGAGCTTGGCCTTGAACGCCGGATCGAGATCGCCGCGGATGCACAGCGGATCGATCGGGATCGGCTCCGACTTCCACAGCGTGATGTAGGCCTTGTCGTCATACTCGTTGTGCAGCCTGGCGCTGTTGATCTCTTCGCTGTTGAGTTCGCCCGCCAGGACCTTGTGATTGCGCAGCGCCTCGAACGACGCCGTGTGGCTGCCGGCGTAGACCGCCTTGATGTCGGCGTCCGGGTCGATGCCGTTCCTGCTCAGACCGAAGGCTGGGAACAGGTGCCCGGAAGTCGACGCCGGATCGGAAAAGGCGAAGGACTTGCCCTTGACGTCGGCGAGCTTGTCGATGCCCGAGCCCGGCCAGGTGACGATCGAAGCGTAGTAGCTCGACGGCTTGCCATCTTTGGTGCCGAACGTGGCGACGGCTTCCGCCTTGGCGACCTGGTGCGCGAGCACGTAACCGAGCGGGCCGAATTCGCCGATCTCGAGCTTGTCGTTGCGCATCGCCTCGATCTCGGCGGTGTAGCTGGTCGCGATGAACAGTTGCATCGGGCAGCCGAGCTTGTCGCCAATCAGCTTGGACAGATCATTGTAGACCGGCAGCAGACGCTGCGCCGATTCATAAGGCTCGACGCCGAAGCGCAGACCGCCCTCTGGGCAATCGGCCGCTTGCGCGGCGCCGCCCGCCAACAGACCGACAGCGGCGGCGGCGAAGAACAGCGTTGATCGCTTCATGATGTGACCCCGATATTGGTTGGCAGTTTTCCGATCAGCGCTCGCCGTTATAGTCTTGCCAGGTGACGGTTTGTTAACCTGCGGCGCGCGGCGGGCCGTCCGTCGCGGCGAATGGAATCGGGTCCGCCGCAAATCGCGAGATGACGCGGAGCGTTGCGCGCCGCTTGCGCGGGCGTGGCGGGCGGCGAGTCCCGACGAGCGGAGAGCGACGCGAAAGTGTCATCGAACGAGACGAGAAGGGCGACATGACCGTGAAGGATTCCAAATCCGAACCGCAATCCGAGCCGCCGGAAATCGCGGCGCGCCGGCGCGCGATGGCGCTCGTCGCGCGCGCGCGCCGCGACGAGCTCGCCCGGCCGATCGCCGAGCGCTGGCCCGACCACGGCGCGCGCGCGCTCAAGCCGGTCGAGTCCGGGCTGGTGATGCTGCGCGGCCGGATCGGCGGCGACGGCGCGCCGTTCAATCTCGGCGAAGCGACGGTCACGCGCGCCGTCGTCGAGCTGCCGACCGGCGAACGCGGCTTCGCCCATATCCTTGGCCGCGACGGAGAGACGGCGCGGCTGGCGGCGATCGCCGACGCCTTGTGGCTTCGCCGAGCGTCGCGCGGCGACGTCGAAACCATGATCCTCGCGCCGATCGCGGCGCGGCTCGCCGCCGAAGCGGCGAAAACGCGCGCCGAAACCGCAGCGACGCGGGTCGATTTCTTCACCCTCGTGCGCGGCGAGGACGCGGCATGAACGCGCTCGCCTTCGCCGATCCGACCTTCGAATCCCAGGCTGCGTTCCGTCGCATCATGCGGGCGCTGAGCGCGCCGGGGACGATCCTCGCCTGCGGCCAGGCGCTCGCGCCGCCGGCCCCGCTCGCCCGCGCCGCCGCCGCGGCGCTGCTGACGCTCGCCGACTTCGAGACCCCGTTGTGGATCGCGCCGTCGTTCCCCGCCGCGGTCGGCGACTATCTCGCCTTCCACAGTGGCGCCCCGCGCGCCGCAGCGCCCGACAAGGCGGCCTTCGCGCTGGTCGATCTTTCCGCCGACGGCCTCGACCTTGCGCGCTTCGCCTCGGGGACGGCGGAATATCCCGACCGCTCGACGACGATCGTCGCCCAAGCCGCGTCGCTCGAGGCGGGGCCGCGCCTGCGGCTCGCCGGCCCGGGGATCAAAGGCGAAGCGACGCTCGCCCTTTCACCCTTGCCGGTCGATTTCGTCGCCCAATGGGCTGCGAACCGCGCCGGATTTCCGCTCGGCGTCGACCTGATCTTCGTCGCCGACGACCGCCTCGCTGCGCTGCCGCGCTCGACTGCGATCATCGAGGGAGCGCGCTGATGTATGTCGCGGTCAAGGGCGGCGAGCGGGCGATCGCCAACGCCCACGCCCTGCTCGCCGACAAGCGGCGCGGCGACCGTAGCGTCGCCGAGATCGAGACGCGGCAGATCGACGAGCAGCTGTCGCTCGCCGTCGATCGGGTGATGAGCGAAGGCTCGCTCTACGATCGCGAGATCGCCGCGCTGGCGATCAAGCAGGCGCGCGGCGACTTGATCGAGGCGATCTTTCTCGCCCGCGCCTATCGCACCACCCTGCCCCGCTTCGGCTTCGCCGAGCCGCTCGACACCAAGGCGATGGCGCTTCGTCGCCGCGTCTCGGCGACGTTCAAGGACCTGCCCGGCGGCCAGGTGCTCGGGCCGACGTTCGACTACACGCACCGGCTGATCGACTTCATGCTCGCAGAGAGCGCCGATCCGCCGCCGCCGGCGACCGCCCCGGCCGATTCGGCGCTCGCCGCGCCGCGCGTCGTCGACATCATCGCCGGCGACGACCTGATCGAGAAGAGCCCGCCAGCCGAGGGCGGCGCGGCGGTCGCCGACGTCACCCGCGACCCGACCGAATTCCCGGCCAGCCGCGACGCGCGGCTACAGACGCTGGCGCGCGGCGACGAGGGCTTCCTGCTCGGCCTCGGCTATTCGACCCAGCGCGGTTATGGCCGCAACCACCCGTTCGTCGGCGAGATCCGCTTCGGCGAGATCGAGGTCGAAATGTTCGTCGCCGAGCTCGGCTTCCCCGTTCCGCTGGGGTCGATCGCCGTCACCGAATGCCAGATGGTCAACCAGTTCAAGGGCGGGGCCGACGGCGAGCCGGCGCGTTTCACCCGCGGCTACGGCCTCGTCTTCGGCCAGAGCGAGCGCAAGGCGATGTCGATGGCGCTGGTCGATCGCGCG
>Ga0187851_10002888_pt1 | contig 14841 bp, 11 predicted proteins | sample June2016WEW_6_10_FD_132997 | JGI IMG/M metagenome (GOLD analysis project Ga0187851, IMG submission 132997) | Peatland microbial communities from SPRUCE experiment site at the Marcell Experimental Forest, Minnesota, USA - June2016WEW_6_10 | ecosystem: Environmental > Terrestrial > Soil >...
CGGTCCGGCGAATGCAGGATGTGGCTGGGGCGGTTGTGACAATCCACGCAATCCATGGTGTGGATCTCGCCGGCGGCCTGCGCGGACGGCGGTTGCGCCTGAGAGGTGTAAACCTTCGCCGCACCGGTAATCGGATCCACCGAGCGCACCCACGCGATAGTTTGCTTGTCGTCGTCGCTCGCCCGGTACTCGACTTTTCCGGCGACGTGCCAGTGAATTCCCATGCGCGCCGCGTCCCCGGGCGGGCCGCCGCCCACCAGGACCAGCATGTCGATGTCCCAGCGCGTATTCTGCTCATCGGCCAGGAAGTGCGTCCGCCGCACTTCTCGCGCGCCGAAGAAATTGGCCGGCCAATGGCACTGCTCGCAATTCACTCTGATGGGACGCAACGAGACTACGGGGACCGGAATCGGCCGCGGAAAGTCGTCCTGAATGGTCTCCACGAGTTCCACCATGCCGCGTACCTTGGACGTAATGTATCCCGTTGCGCCGGGTCCCACGTGGCACTGCGCGCAGGCTACGTGCGCATGCGGAGACCGCTGGTAGGTGACGTACTCCGGAGTCATGGAGTGGCAAGTGGCGCCGCAGAAGGGCACGGCGTCGGTGTAGAGATAAGCCTGGTCAGTCCCATAAATTGCCGGCACGCAGAGGATGGCGGCTCCGATCGCCACGGCCAGAAGCGCCTTTCTCTCGCTGGCGAGGTTAAGGTCCCACTTGGGATAGCGCGCGAACGCCAGCGGCTTGCGCGCCCGCCACCGCATCCATTGGACCCACATGCCGATCAAGACGACTACCACGCCGGCAATCACGAATAGCGGCGGAACGAAGAAGATCACCAAGTCGCCATAGGGTTCGGTGAGGGCGCCGCCGCCGATGGTGTGATAGGCCGTCAACACCACGAATACTAGTACTCCCACGGCGGCGATACCGGTTCCTGCGTAGCTGATCCAGTTGCGAAACAGCGCCACCGGGCCGGGACCGGGGCGCGGCTTGGGCACGGTGCCCGCGCGCTCCTCGGCCGGCGTGCCGCGCGGCAGCAACTGGTAGCGTTTGGCGAACCGCCGGGCCTCCGGAATGGCTGCGATCTCATGCCGCAGCTCGCCGGCGGGCACGAATTTCCATCCGGAGAAGATGCTGTCCACCAGTCCGTTTTCTTCCTTGATCGAAATCAGAACCGAAAGATAAACGTGGAAGATGACGAAGGCGAAGAACACGAACATCAGAAAGTAGTGAATCAGGCGAAGATATGCGGGGTCGATGAACAACGGCAGCCAACCGATGGCTTGGTTGAGGACCGGGTTGCCCAGCACCCGGCTGAATAGAAACACCCCGGTCAGGATCTCCACCAGGATCAGCAGGTAAATGATGACGTAAGACAGTGCCGCCAGGGGATTGTGGCCCACCCCGCGGCGGCCGGGTTCGAATCGCATGAAGAGGTAGAACTCCAGCATGGATCCGATGCCACGCCATTGCTCCAGGTGGATGGGGATGTAGGCGTACCACTTCGACCAGAAATTGCCTTTGAAAAACCAATAAATCCGAAACGCAAACGCCCCGATCAGCACGAATCCGGAGACCACGTGCACAAACCGCATCCGGGCCATCAGGAAGGGCGCCCGGCCGGCCGGAACCAGAAACGGGCGGTGCATGTACAGGCCGGTAAACGCAAGCGAGAGGAACGCAAAGAAGATCAGCCAGTGCGCGATGCGAACCGGCTTCTCCCAGACATACGTACGGACCAGCTCCGTTTTCGGGAGCCGGGCCAGGGCCGATGCTGGCTTACTGGTTCTAGGCACGGCGTTTTCCTATGTCGGCACACCCGGTATTAAGCGCGTACTCCCATCACGATTTCTCCGGCGGCCCTTCGCGCTCCACCAGGCCGTCTGGCCGGGCGATTTCAGTCGGACCGCCCCTCGGCTCTTCACCTTTGGGGCGCATCTGCTCCCGCGCCACGCTGGCGATTCCGTGCAGGCCCAGAGCCGCCGCCACGCCGCCCGTCAACACCAGGCCGAGCGTCCCGGCGTCCACATCCACACCGAATCCCGGCACCGACGGCAGCCGCTTGTAGAAGGGCGACTTGGTATCCCAGAAGCGATGCGAAGCGCAGGCAATGCATCCGTGGCCCGACTTTACGGGCCAACTGGTCCCATCGTTCCAGCGGACGGTCGGGCAGTTATAGGTCGCTTCCGGCCCCTTGCATCCCATCTTGTAAAGACAGTGCCCCTGCCGGTGGCCCAGATCGCCCCACTCCTCCACAAAACGGCCTGCATCGTAATGGGCTCGGCGCTCGCACTGGTCGTGGATAATGTTGCCGTAAGCGAACAGCGGGCGGTTAAACTGATCGAGCGCGGGCATCTCGTGGAACGTCAAATAGTGGACCAGGACGGCCGCTGTGTTGGCCGGATTGTGGGGGCAGCCACCCAAGTTAATGACCTTCAGGCCGGGGATGGCTTCCTGCAATCCCACGGCGCCCGTCGGATTCGGGTTGGATCGAACCAATCCGCCATCCCACGCGCAGGCGCCCACCGCAATGTTAGCCGCCGCATTGGTGCAGACACGCGTCGCAATTTCGAGAGCGGTCCGGCCGCCGATGGTGCAGAACACGCCACCGTCCGCCGTGGGAATGGCGCCTTCCACCACAGCGATGTATTCGCCCTTGTGCTCACTAACCACTCGTGCGAGCGCTTCTTCTGCCTGCTTGCCCGCGCCGGCCATGATGATTTCGTGGTATTCCCAGGAGAGCAGCTCCAGCACGAATTCGGCGACTGGGGGGTTGCTGGTGCGCAGCATCGATTCCGAGTTGCCCGCGCAGTCTTGAAATTGGAGCCACACCAGGACCGGACGTTTGGTCTGGCTGAGAGCTTTTTCGACGGCCGACAGGTACCGCGGCGGGAGTGCCAGGGTGGCGACCATCAACTGGCAAAACTTCACAAACTCGCGGCGCGACACGCCGCGAGACCTTAGTGCCTGAGGCAGTGACTTACGCTGCGCTCCCATGTTCGCACCTCTCAAGGGATGGAGTTAGTGCCCGCCACCGCTGGCGTTGTTTTCCAGCCGTCAACGATTTCTCGAAGACGGACCTCCATAAGTGGCAGTTGCCTCCTATTGTTGCCGCTTCAAACCCGGATTATATTCGGATGCCCGCTAAGAGTAAATAGAAATTCATTAAAAAAGTGTAATGAACCTCAGCCCTAGTCTAGCAGGATGCTGAAAAAGGCATAAACATCGCTCATTCGGGCCACAGACTAAAGTCTGTGCCACCGGTTATCAATGACTTAGCGGCAGTTGGTGGCACAGGCTTCAGCCTGTGAGAGCCTTTTTCAGCATCCTGCTAGCTATCCCGTTGAAAGATCCGGTTGGAAAAAGAGGGCCGCGACACCGCGTTGCAAAGCTTTTCTCGCCGGCGAGCACCAAGGTATCGATCGGGTGGGGCGGCCGCGCACGCGCAGGAAGACTACTTCCGCTTTTTGCTTGCCTTTTCTTTCCCGGCGGGGAGGGCTTGGAACGCCGTCTCCAAATAGGATAACTCACCCTCGAGATAGGTACGTTCGGCCATTGACAGATTCGCCTTGGGCATAAATGTTCTGGCCCCGTCCAGTGCGGTGCGCGCGTGATGGATCACGCGGTCTGTACCTTCGGGATCCGATGGATCGCGCACATCCGGAGCTGCCAGTTCCAGCAGCGCGCGTGCGAGCTTTAGCTCGATTGTGATCAATTCCAGGAGGTTCGTGGGGTCCATCGCGGAAACCCCATCATAAAGCATGAACCAGCTTCCCCACAGGCCCTGAGGCGCAACTTTGGCATCTTTTCGTGCAGGTTCTGCACTTCGATCTGGAGCAGCGCAGGAACGGCACACCAAGGAAGGCAGGCTTTTTTCACGAAAAACTCAGGTTTCCCGTTTGGGCCAAGCCGTGCACTTGGTAGCCCGGAGGTAGTACGATGAACAACTGTTTTTTGATGAGAAAGGCCTTAATTTTGTTAGCATTTTCGATGCTCTCGCTGTGTGTGGCGAGCGCATCCGACATACCATGCACAATCAGCGGAACGAGTTTTAACACCCCGGTCAACGGCACGACCGTGGTACAGTGTGGCTCTCTAACCTTTGACACGTTCTCTGTCGTGAATCCAACTACCAACGGCAGTACGCCGAACCCAGGTGCGGTCGACGTCCTTGCCACATCGTATTTCGATACAGGGTCTGGGCAAGCCTACCTGGAGTTCAATCCCAACCTGCAGGCGGGCATGGACGATGAGTTTCTGTTCGCAGTGTGGGGCGGTCTCGACTCAATCAGCATGAACGTCGGTGGCCAAAATGCATCGGTTCAAGAGACGGCTTGCTCTACTCCCTTCAGCACGGGGACTGTAGGAGTGGGCGTATGCGCCCCCGGCAACGTCTTGGGCCAAGTCACGGTTCTGTCTAACCAAGCCGAACAGTTCGCAAGTTTTAACACCACGAATCCGGTTTACATCTTCAAGAATATCAATGCAGGCGGCCCCCCCGGACAGTTGACCGAGTTCACCCAGGACTTCGGAACCATCCCGGAGCCGCTCAGCATGCTGCTGATGGGATCCGGATTATTGGGCTTGGGACTGGTGCGCCGGAGATCGCGCAAGAGTTAGCTCTGAATCTGGCGCCCGGCCGCGACAGAAGGCAGACGGCCCCGCGGCCCCGTCAGCCGCCGAACGCATTGGAAGATGGCGTGCCTAAACGAATCCAGGGGGAAACCCAATGGTGAAACATAAGGCTTTTTGTTTCGCTCTGGAGCCGTCCACGTGCGAGGGCTATTTCGCCGGTAGTGAGCCGCCCTGCGTTTGTGGCGCGAGCGGCGACATATTCTCCGCTCTGACCGAGGTCGCCCTGCCGGTAGTTCCCGCCATGACCGAGGAGGGCATGCGGTCCGAGAAGGTGTTGCAGATGGCTTGAGCGCGGATACTTCAAGTTGCCGGTCAAAGTCGCCCGGATCGGCGGCGATAACCGGCAACTTTGGCATTGCCGCATGCAGGTTTTGCACTTGGATATGACGTGAAGGGAGAGTCACCAGGGCTGGCTGCTATAGAATTGGCCGGTTATCGTTTTTGGGCCGATACTTGCAAGCGGGCGAGCTTGATCGCGGTGGTCGGCCTACGGGCACCTGCAATAATCAATCGGTATTTTGCAACACAATGTGGAAAATTTCGGCGAGAATTTTGACACTAAAGGGTTGTAAATTCTTTTTCGTCCGGTAAAATATGTTCTAGGTTCGTCAGCCTTGACGGCCGACAGGGTGGGCCGTTTCCCCACCCAGGCGGTTGCGCGCGGCATGCAGGCCGCTCGTTTATTGGAGGGAGTATGCAGGTATTTTCTTCGGTTTCAGGCGCGGTTTCAAGAATGTCGCGAATCCTTTGCGTGTTGTTGCTGGTGGCCGGATCGGTGGCTCTGGTTGGTTCGAATAAGCTGCCGTATACCCCCCACGACAAGGCATACTGGGCGGATAGGGTCCTGGTTGACTTCGTCAACCCCGGCCTGAACATCACCATCAACTCGGCCGCCATCAGCAGCGCCGGGGTCATCAGCGTGACGTATACACTTACGGATCCGAAAGGATTGCCTTTGGATGCGTCCGGCACAACGACGCCGGGCCCCATTTCGCTGGCATACGTCGCCGCCTACATCCCAAAGGGCCAGGAACAATATGTGGCCTATACGACCGCGTCGGCGACCGGCGCTGTGCTGGGCACCATCATCCGCCCGGATTTCGAGGTATTCACCGCCCCCGCGGTGCAGGTAGGCCCGGGGCAATACACGTACACCTTCATTGCTAAGGCACCTTCGGGATTCGATCCCACAGTGACCACTACGGTCGCGGTGGACGGCAACCGCGATCAAACGGCGTTCAACTTGGGCACGAGCTACGCCGGCGCCACCTTCAATTTCGTCCCCAACGGCTCGCCGGTTACCGTTACGCGCGACGTCATCCGCACCCAGAGCTGCAACACATGCCACTACCAGTTGGCATTCCATGGCGGTTATGCCAGCGGCATGCCGATGTGCGTCATGTGCCACCAGCCGCAAAATCTGGATCCGGCCACAGGCAACACGCTGGATCTCAAGGTGTTTGGGCATAAGCTCCACATGGGATCGCAGTTGCCCAGCGTCCTCGGGTACACGTCCGGTACCACAAAGGTTCCGCCGGCTCCCTATGAAATCATCGGCTATATGAATTCCGTCAATAACTTCTCTACGGTGATCGATCCCGCCGATCCCCGCCGTTGCGAGGTTTGCCACGATCAAACCACCGGCGCCGCGCAGGCGAAGGTATTCCTGACGGAGCCCACGCGGGCCGCCTGCGGCGCCTGCCATGACGACGTCAACTTCGCCACAGGCGCCAACCATCCCGGCGGATTCCAGGCGGACGATACCCAGTGTGCCACCTGCCACGTCCCCCAAGATGAAGATGTTTTCGATGCTTCCATTATGGGCGCGCATGTGGTGCCTACCGACACCAAGGCTTTGTACCCCCAGAACCCGGATACCCAGATCAGTGGCCTCCAACTCGCCATCACCAACCTGACCAATTACGCTGCGGGGCAAACCCCCACGGTCACCTTCACCTTGCAGGACGACAATGGCAACAATATCCCCTTGTCGCAGGCCACTACACTGGAATTCACTATCGCCGGTCCTACCACCGACTACGGCTACACAAGCTTTGGCAGCGGCACCAGCAGCACTCCGGGTTATGTGACGGAAAGCGCTTCGGCTGCGACCTGTACCGCTAGCGGCGCTTGCACGTACACTTTCACGCACGCCATTCCGGCAACCGCCACCGGAACGTATACCATCGGCGGGGAGGCGCGCATAACGGTGACCGTGTATCCCGGCACCACTTCGTCGCAGAGCGTCACGGAAGGCGCCAACCCGAATCCGGTGATGAACTTCTCCGTGGATGGTTCGCCCGTTGCGCCGCGCCGCACCGTGGTCGTGGAAAGCAACTGCAATGCCTGCCACGTCTCGCTTTCGCTGCACGGCAGCTTGCGCAATAACACAGAATACTGTGTGATGTGCCACAATCCGTCGAACACGGATGCCAGCACGCGCGCCACCGCCACGGTGACCGCGTACCAGACCCAGCCGGCTCAGGGCATTAATTTCAATTTGCTGGTTCACCGCCTCCACGATGGCGTGAATGCCGCGACCAACCCAGGCGGACCGCCCGAGTATCCCTATATAGTGGTGGGCCATGGTGGAAGCACTAACAACTTCTCCGGCACCCTCTTCCCGGTTATGAGTCCGGCGGGAGATGCCACCTATATGCAAGACTGCGCGATCTGCCACACCAATGGCAGCGAGCAGAACCTGCCAATCGGACTGAACGCGGTGCAAGATCCCCAGGGCTGGATTCAGGGAGCAACCGGAAACCCGGTGCAGCCCGCTTCGTCGGCTTGCAGCGGATGCCACGTTTCAAAGGGCGAATCGGCCCACTTCCTGGCGAATACCGATGTGTTGGGCGAGAGTTGTGACGTATGCCATGCCGCGGGCGCGCAGTTCGGGGTTGACGCCGTGCATGCTCAGTAACCGTGTTGCGGCGCTAATCCTGCTTTGCTGGCCGGCGGGGGCTCAGACCACCACCCCCGCCGCGCCAGCGCCTGCTCCGGCCGCCGCGCCGGTCGCCGCTCCGGCTTACGTTGGCTCAGAAACCTGCCAGCCTTGCCACGAAGATATCTACGCGGCCTTCCAGAAGAGCCCGCACAAGCTGGTGGATACCCAGAAACGCCGCGGCTGGGCAACCAAGGCCTGCGAGTCCTGCCACGGTCCGGGCGGGAAGCACGCCGCATCGGGCGACAAAGCGGATATCGTTAACCCGTCCCACTTGCCGCCCGCTGAGGCCGATCGCGACTGCTTGAAGTGCCATCTGAATCAGCCCACCCACATCGGACGCATCCAAAGCAGCCATGCCAAGAACGAGGTGAGTTGTACCGCCTGCCACTCCATCCACCGCAACGGCCCCAACGGGCTCGTCCCCCGAAAAATGGCGGCGGTCAACGAGCTGTGCGCAAGTTGCCATACGGCGGTTTGGGCCGAGTTCCAGCGGCCTTACAAACACCGCCTTCCCGAAGGCGCCATGTCCTGCGTGGATTGCCACAACCCGCATGGCAGCATCTTCCCTGCCTCCGCGCAGTCCTACGCCGCCATCGAACCGGGCTGCTTCCGCTGCCACGGCAATTTGCGCGGTCCGTTTACCTTCGAGCACGCTCCCGTGCGCCTGGAAGGCTGCGGCGCTTGCCATGAGCCGCACGGCTCGGCCAACCCGCGCATGCTGGCCCGCGCGGAAGTGCGCTTCCTGTGCCTGGAATGCCACGCCAACCTGCCCACCGCGCCAGGACCCATCAAGAATCCTACCGCGCTGGGCGGCGTCCCGCCCGCGTTTCATGACCTGCTGAGCCCGCAGTTCCAGAATTGCACCGTCTGCCACATGAAGGTCCACGGATCCTACGTGAACCAGGAGTTGCTCAGATGAGGCTCGGATTGGCTTTGTTCGTCACGATTCCCCTGCTGGCGCAACAGGCGGCGCAGCAGACGGCCCCGGCACCGGCCGACGCCTCGACCGCCTCCCCCACCCCTTCCACCGAGCCTTGGATCACTGGCACCCTAGACTTCGGCTTCCGCTTCACCAGCGTCGGCGGCGACAACGACGTGTATCGCAGCGTGGTCAATCTGGGTCAGGGTCCCCGATTGCTGGGCCTGGACCTCACCATCGTAGATCCGAAGAAGCGCCTCTTCGACCGCCTGGATGTGCGGGCCAACAACTGGGGCGGCGATCCGTATAACACCCTGCACCTGAACGCCTCCAAGCGGGGCATCTACGATTTCAACTTCGATTACCGGGATATCGCCTACTTCAGCCTGTTGCCGTCCTTCGCCGATCCCCTGGTGGGCACCGGCATCGTGCTGGACGAGGACTCCTACTTCGCCCGCCGACGCATGAGCGATTTCCAGTTGGACCTGTTTCCCGGCCATCGCATCGTTCCTTATCTCGCCTATGGCCGCGACTCCGGCGAAGGAACCGGCATCACCACCTTCGAATCGGGACTGAACGCGTACCCGGTCGCCGACACCATGTTCGATAAGACCGACAACTATCGCGGCGGCGTCCGGCTGGAGTTCAATCGCTTTCACGCCACGCTGGAACAGGGCGGCACCACGCTGCGCGACGATCAGCAGGCCTACGATTCCACGGTCAACTACGGCAACTACACTCAGCCGTACTTCGGCCAGACGCTAGATTTAGCCAGCCTGGCGCAGGCTTACGGCATGCGCGGAAGCAGCATTTATAGCAAGGTCCTCTTCACCGCCAACCCGTTCTCCTGGATGGATGTGTCGGGCCAGTTTCTGTACAGCCGTCCCGAAACCAACGTCAACTATACGCAGTACGACTCTGGCAATCTCGTGCTGGAGCAGGCCATCCTGTTCTATACCGCGGAACAGGCGCTGGGCTTCGCCACAGGCAAACAACCCCATACCACGGGTAGCCTGGGCTTCGAGTTACGCCCGCTGAAGCGCGTGCGTATCCTCCAGACATGGATGAGGGACCGCATGCACACCTCCGCCGCCGGCCTGTTCACCGATATGATTTTGCAGCCTGTTTCTGCCGCGACGACCACGCTCACGCCGCTAACCAGCTTGCTGGCGATGAACTACAACCAGGAGCAAACCGACGTGTTGCTGGAAGTCACCCACAAGCTCACCTTGCGCGGTGGCTACCGTTACGTGTGGGGCGATGCCGAAACCGGCAACATGCTCATTGCGGGACCCGGCCAGGAGTCGAGCGAATTGCGCCAGCAAGTGGGCATCGCCGGCATCAACTTTCGCGCCAGCCAGAAGCTCTCGTTCAACGGAGAGTTCGAGGGCGCTGCGTCGGATCACGCCTACTTTCTCACCAGCCTTTACAACTATCAGAAGATGCGCGCCCGCGCGCGCTACCAGATCGCCTCCACGCTGGCTTTGCAGGCCAGTTTCTCGCTGTTGAACAATCAGAATCCCGCCGCCGGCAGCAACTACGATTTCCTGAGCCGCCAGAACTCCCTATCGGCCTCCTGGACCCCGTCCAAGCGCGTCAGCATCCTGGGTGAATATACGCGCTCGACTTTGCGCTCCAACATCGGCTACCTGGATCCCGCGTTTCTCACACCTGTAACGGCGCTCTACCGCGACAATGCCCACAACGCCAGTGCGCTGGTGGACCTGGTATTGCCGGGTTACGCAAAACTCACGCCGCGGCTGGCCTTCGGCGGATCGCTGTTCATCTCCTCGGGCAGCCGGCCGACTACCTTTTATCAGCCGCTGGTGCGTCTCTCGCTGCCCTTGCACAAGGGTGTGGTCTGGAAGTCCGAATACCGCTACTACGGCTACGACGAGGCATTCTACCAATACGAGGGCTTTCGCGCGCACCTTCTGCAGACCGGACTCGCCATTTCGCGGTAACCGTCGCCACACCCGTCATCGGGTTACTATCACAGTGTGAAGACTTCCCGCATCGTTCTTTCCTTCGTTATTCTGATCGCTATTGGAGTGGCGGCCTACCTGACTTTTCCGCCGTTCCGGCTATGGGCGCTGGTGGTCGCCGGCCGCAGCCCGGTTTGCCCGATGGCGCACGCCGTCGAGAGCCAGGCCAACATGGACGAGAAGATCCGCATCAAGGACCGCATGCTGGCGGGCAGCCACCTGCTGAAACAAGACAGCGGCCTGGAGTTGTGGAGCACGCCCAAGGGCCAGTTTTGGATCCCCAAGGGCAACCGTTACGTGCTGCCGTTCAACCTGGCGGAGATGGAGCAGCATATTTACGGCACGGGAGAGCATTTCATTCACGCCGGAGACGTGGTGCTGGATTGCGGCGCGAGCGACGGCGATTTCACGCGCCAGGCTCTGGAAGCGGGGGCGCAAACGGTGGTTGCGATCGAGATCTCGCCCGCGAGCGCCGAATGCATCCGGCGCAATCTGGCCGCGGAGGCAGCGGCCGGCCGCGTGATCGTGTACGCAAAGGGCGTATGGGACAAGGACGACACCCTCACGCTGAACGTGGATGATACCAACTTCGCGGCCAACAGCGTGGTAATGCACTCAGACTCGTCCCATCCCAGCGTGCTGGTGCCGCTGACTACGATCGATAAGCTGGTTGCCGAACTGAAGCTCGCGCGCGTGGATTTCATCAAGATGGATATCGAAGGCGCGGAAATCCCGGCGCTGTCGGGCGCACGCGAGACGATTGCTCGCTTCAAGCCGCGCCTGGCGATCGCCACCGAGCACAAGCCGGACGACCAGTACACCATCCCGGCGTCGGTCCGCAAGATCCGCGCGGATTACCAGATGGAGTGCGGGCCGTGCCTGGAGGCCAAGGGGCACGTGCGGCCGGATGTGTTGTATTTTTGGTAGGCAGAGCGAAAACACTACCTCCTCTTGGGGCTACAGGCAACAAAGCCGATAGCGCGGGTGAGCGGCGGGTTCTTGAGTTTCTGGATGGCTTCGACGACGGAGACCAGGATCGAGGCTTGCTGCTGCACAGAGGACAGCATGGCTACGCCGTGCTCTGTGACCGGGTTTTTGGGGGAGTGTGGGATTTTGGGCGTGGAGGTGTAAGATATTGGGATAATTTGGGTTAGCGGTGGGGGTCGATTGGCAATCGGCCTGCAAGTTGGCAATGTGCCCCACAGGATCAAGTGATAAGTGTTAAGCTACAGGCTACAGTTGGCCCGGTGCAATTCACCCACAGGGGCCTTGAAGCGGCTCTGCCCGGGAAACAGCGCGAGCGGCGTGCCAACCGATACCGTGGACAGGCTGCGCAAGATGTTCGGCTTCCTTGACGATATGGGCGACACCTGAGCGTTCCCGCGAACCGCCGTTTGACGTTTCGCGTTGACACTGCCGAGCACGAGATCTGTGACGTAGATTTGGAAGATTACCACTGACGCAGGAGCAGCCAGCATTCCCATGAAGAAATCCACCGCACCCCGGCGATTTCATCCGGACGGAGATCGTTGAACCCGCCGGATTGACCGTTACGGACGCCGCGAGAGCGTTGCGGGTGTCGCGCCCGGCCCTCTCCAGTTTGCTGAACGGCAAGGCCGACCTATCCGGCGAGATGGCGCTGCGGATCGAGAGAGCTTTCGGCGTGAAGATGGACACGCTCATGCGGAAGCAGGCTTCGCACGACATTTGCGCGGACCCGGGAGCGGGCGGGGGAAATCCGCGTGCGGCGGTTTCAGCCGCTTGCAGGGGTTCGTGCATAGCGCCGGCGGGGTTGACAGGAGTTCTTCACTGCGCCAAGTGCGCGCGCTTTTAGCGCCCGGAAGAGCTTGCCGTGGTTCGGCTCGCGGAGGTGCAGCAATTCCTTCACGATGACCTCGCGCCGGAGATCGGCGGAGGCGGTCAGCAGTTACTGGTTGAGGGTCACGCGACCCTCGATGGAGCAACTGCCCCACTTGCTGCGCATTTGGCGGATGCGGAGTTCGCGCGGCTGTTTGGCAACCCTAGTGGCGGATAAGGGCCAAGCCTCAACAATTCTAGCACCGGACCGCCAGCTCGATTTCGTCGTTCGGGACCATCGTCAAGCTGGAGCGGGGATTCCTCTCCTAGCAGGATGCTGAAAAGGCGCAAACATCGCTCATTCGGGCCACAGACTAAACTAAAGTCTGTGCCACCGGTTATCAATGACTTAGCGGCAGTTGGTGGCACAGGCTTCAGCCCGTGAGAGCCTTTTTCAGCATCCTGCTAGGCGTTCATTAGCCAGGCGTTCAACATGGCGCGATAGTCCCAGAATGAGAGTTCGCTCACGTTCCGCCTCGCGGTTTTGCATAGCACCGGCAACTGTCTTCTGAAACGCCGATACTGCTGGACTATGAATGCGCCTCCGGGTGCATCCGTACTTTTGGAGGTGGTCACCAGCCAGTCGCGCACCGCAGTTATCGCGAGCGTTGGCCTTCCCTTGTGTGCCTTAACATCCCTGCCGCTCAGGTCCGACAGGGACTTTCGGTAACGCCATTGCTCCCGATCCAGGATCAGGCAATTCTTGGCCGGTGTTTTGCGGCCCGCGAACTCGCAACCAAGGAACAAGTCTAGCTCAAACGGCATGTTGTGGCGGGGGAGGCGGGTTCTGGGGTCGATCTTCATGTACGAGAGATCGTGAATTCCAAGCTGGCACCGCTCGATTAGGTGGAGGATTCTGGCCAGGCGTTCTTCCGTGCCGCTATCTTCGTCCAGGGCGCAACGAGGCTCGAAGCCCAGACGGCAGACCGTAAAGACAATGGCGTCGAAGATCTGCCGGTACGATGCATCAAAAGGGCAGTTTATAAATACGGTCCGGTCTCGCGGGGTTCGCTGGTGGCGCCCGACCATGAGTTGGCTCGCTTCAGGCCGCCTGCAACCGACGCTTCCGCTGATGCCCCGATCTCGATCGTGCGGACTCCTTCTTCAGATCGCGTTCAACCCGATCCGCCAGTTCCCTCAGGACGCCTATACCGGCCGTAACTAAGCCGCCGATGACGAGCGCCTTAACAGTAGCTTCGAACAATGAACTGCCGTTCCGATCGCCTGCCTGGGGGACCTGATATTGCGGCAGTTGGTAATGCGCAACTGTTGCCGTGCGCCCGAAGGCATCGAACAACACGACCTGACTGGGCGGGTTGGCGGCAGCGAGCCGCTTCGCATAATCCAGGGCCGCGGCTCTGGTGGTAAAGGCCCGGCCATGCCGCTGGAGGTCAACGACGTTCCACACGCCATGTTCGCCGGGCACGACATGTACCGTACGCCCCGTGTAGATCAGCACGGCCTTATTTTACCGCGCGACGGCATGTTCCCTACAACTCCCGTCTTCGGAATCTTCGGAATCCTCAGCTCATCTCCGCCGGGAGAAGAAGGAAGCTTTTGGTGAAGGCGCGGATCGCGGAGAAAGAACAGAAGAAGCAGCGCTGAAAGCGGTCGCGGCTCGGTCTTCAGCGAGGAGTTGCGGCACTCCTGTAAAATCGATGTATATCCCACATGCAATCGGAAAACTACACGCAGTTGCTCGATCTCGCCGCTCGCCTGTGGCGCATCGACCCGGAATACTGGGATATCTGGGGCCACAAGCACTTCACCTCGGATGAGACCAAGCGAGCCATCCTGCAAGGGCTTGGGGTGCGCGCCGAAACCGCCGAAAGCCTGAGCGCCTCGATCGAAGCGCGGCACCGCAAGGAGTGGACGCGCCTGGCCCCTTTTTGCATGGTGGTCACCGAGAACAGCGCTGTCGAGCTGCCCCTGCACGCGCCCGCGGATCTGAGCCGGGAAATCGCGCGCGTCGAGATTCGCGAAGAGAGCGGCGCGGCCCACGCGGTGGAATTCGCTCTCGGCAACTATGCGGAGTGCGGCGCGGCCGACCTGGACGGCCGCCGCTACGTGCGCAAGGAGGTCCCCCTGCCGGCCGGATTGCCGCTCGGCTATCACGATGTGCATATCAGCCTGGGCGATCTGCGGCAGGAGACCCGCCTCATCGTCGCGCCCGTCCGAGCTTACGCGCATCCCGCGCTGGCCAACGGGGGCAAGGCCGCGGGCATCGCGTTGGCGCTCTACGGCGTTCGCTCCGCGCGCAACTGGGGCTGCGGCGACCTGCGCGATCTGCACGGTGTGGTCGACTGGATCGCGGACGACGCGCACGCCAGCTTCATCGCCCTGAATCCGCTGCACGCCATCTACAACCGCCGCCCTTACAACACCAGCCCGTACCTGCCGGAGTGCATTTTCTATCCGAATTATCTTTATTTGGATGTGGAATCCATCGCCGATTTCAAGCAGTCGCGGCGGGCGCAGCGCCTTTGGTCGCAACCGGAAAC
>Ga0187851_10002890_pt1 | contig 14834 bp, 8 predicted proteins | sample June2016WEW_6_10_FD_132997 | JGI IMG/M metagenome (GOLD analysis project Ga0187851, IMG submission 132997) | Peatland microbial communities from SPRUCE experiment site at the Marcell Experimental Forest, Minnesota, USA - June2016WEW_6_10 | ecosystem: Environmental > Terrestrial > Soil > Wetlands...
CCTTGATCTGGAGGCACTTCATGATCACGTCGTTGACGGCGGGTGGTATGGACGGCTCAACCTGGTTGGGCGGGACCGGAGGCTCTTTAGCTCGCTTGATCAGGGTCGCCATCATGGTGTCGGCTTTATACGGCAGGACGCCGGCTACCAACTCGTAAAAAATGACGCCGAGCGAAAACAGATCCGTGCGCGCATCCACTTTTTCGCCCTTGGCCTGCTCCGGTGACATATAGGCTGGCGTTCCCAGCAGCGCGCCGGTTCTGGTCATGCCGACCAGTTCCATGGATCGCGCCAGGCCGAAGTCCATCAGGTAGACGCGGCCTTGGGAATCCAGCATGATGTTCTGGGGTTTGAGATCGCGGTGGACCACGCCTTCGCCGTGCGCGGCTTCGAGGCCGAGACAAACCTGGCGAATGATATCGCAGGCCTTCGCGGCGGGGAGCTTGCGCTGCTCGGTGATCACGCTCTTCAGATCCCGGCCCTCCACGAAGTCCATGGTGATGAACTTCACGTTGCCGGCTACGCCTAGATCGAAGATGCGGATGACGTTGCGATGCGTTACCAGACGCGCCAGGATCAATTCCTGCTTGAAGCGCTGCAGGATGTCGGGCTTGTCGGCGAGTTCGCTACGGATTACTTTCAAAGCCACGATCCGGTCTAACTCGCGGTCCATGGCCTTGTACACCGCGCCCATGCCGCCTTCACCGAGCATCTTCACGATTTCGTAGCGGTCTGCTAACAGCGTTCCAGGGGTGAGAGAACCATCGGGAGACTCATCACGAACGAAGGGGATATCTACCGCGGTGGCATCGTCATGCGGGTCGACCGAGCCCATCGGATTGCTGCAGTTAACGCACGCAAAAGATCCCGGTGGGTTGCTGGTATGGCAAACGGCACATTCGAGTGGCATGCTTCTCTAAACTTGGGGCAGAGGTAGGGCCACCCGAGAACCAGGCACCCCCTACCGGTCCCTAATGAACGCTCGGTACGATATATTATGGCATACGTAGCGTCGATTGTAATCTAAAAATAGTACCGCACTGAAGCCCACTCCGGATGATGCAGATTGATCGAATTTTCCGCGGAGTTCTATGCGCGAGCTTGCTGTGTCCTTCCGTGGGGGTAGCTGGTTCGAGAATTGCATTGATGGGAGGCGGCCAGGATCAGGATGCCGCCTTTCGGTGGATGTGCGAGCACGCGGGCGCGGGCAGTTTCGTGGTGCTGCGGGCGTCGGGAACGGATGCCTACAATTCCTACATCCGGAATCTTTGCCCGGCAGTGAGTTCGGTGGAGACTCTCCTTGTCACCTCACGCGAGCTCGCCGGGCAGCCGTTCGTGGCCGAGAAAATCCGTAAGGCGGCTGCCGTGTTCATCGCCGGTGGCAGCCAGGATAACTACATCAATTTCTGGCGGGGCACTCCGGTGGAAGAAGCTATTAACTCGGCGATCCAAAAGGGTGTGCCGGTGGGCGGTACCAGCGCGGGCTTGGCCGTTCTGGGCGAATACAGCTTCGGGGCGTTGAAGGACACCGTGAAATCGAGCGAGGCGCTGACTAATCCTTTTGATGAGAGGGTGACCATCACCCGCGATTTTCTGCATGTGCCGCTGCTTGAGGGCAAAATCACCGACAGCCATTTCGTGGCGCGCGACCGCATGGGACGGCTGATTGCTTTTCTGGCGCGAATCGCGACCGATGGCCGGACGCCTGCGCCTTTTGGGATCGGGATCGACGAAAAGACAGCGGTTCTTGTGGATGCGGATGGCAGTGCTCGCGTAACGGGCGTAGGCGCTGCTTATTTTCTTCGGACTCCGGGGTTGCCCGAGAAGTGTGTGCCGAATGCTGCGCTCACTTACCGCGATGTCTCGGTCTACCGGCTGACTGCCGCAGCCGGAGGGTTCAATCTGAAATCGTGGAGTGGGAGCGGTGGGCTGGCGTACAAGCTGTCGGCTGAGAATGGGGTGCTGAAGTCGACGCTTCCGGGGAATCAGATTTATTGAACGGTCTCGACACGAGTGTCGAGACGGCACGCATGAGTGCGTGCGCCACGGGGCTGTGCCCAGCTATGCTCCCACGTGAAATGACCCAGCCAATGTTAGATTCGCCGCGCTGGATGAGTTGCCAACATACACTGGGTAGTCGCCCGTCGCGGTTTGCCAACTGCTGGATGTGACATCCCACCAAGACAGCGGATGCGATGGATCGCTCGCGCTGATTGTGATGGTCACTTGCTGCTGCGCGCCTGGCTGTAAGAAGACCTTCTGCCATCCAACCAGGCGCTTGGGAGGCTCGTTCGTGCTGGCCGGCAGGGCCACATATACTTGTGCAACTTCTGCGCCAGAAACGGGACCCGTATTTGTCACGTCGAAGATTACCTGATCATTGACGACATTCAAATTCGAAAATGAAAACGTGGTGTAGGACAAACCGAAGCCGAAGGGAAATGCGGGCGTGATGTTCTTGGCGTCGTACCATTTGTAGCCCACTAACAGCCCTTCCGAGTAATCCACAGGGAACGGCGTGCTCACGTTGGGCGATCCAGCGATCTGCGGATGCGGAAGGTCCGAAACGCTGGCTGGGAACGTGATGGGGAGCTTTCCCGATGGATTGACGGCGCCGAACAGAATATTGGCGATGGCTTCGCCACCGCGCTGTCCCGGAAACCATGCTTCCAGAACCGCGCTGACTGCACCGAGCCATGGCAGCACCTGCGCGCCTCCATTCTCCATGACGACGATGGTATGAGGATTGGCTGCGGCGACTGCGGCCACTAGCGCGTCCTGATCGATGGGCGGATTATGAATCACATCCGTGAAATTGAGGCTTGGCGGATCCATGCCTTCGCTGGCCCATTGGCTGACGAAGACTATCGCGACGGATGAGGAAGCTGCTAGCGACGCTGCGCTGGGCGCATTCGTTCCGGGATCGAATTTTACGGTTGCGTTCGGCGCGGCGGCCTGGATGGCTTGGAGCGGCGAGGACGGATCCCAAATCACTTGCGACCAGCATGGCTGGCACGGATAGCCTTCGGTGAGCGCAGGGCCACCGGTGGGATGAACCTGCGCGGAGCCGCCGCCGGAGAGGACGGCGACATCGGCATGCGATCCGATTACGGCGATGGAGCTCACGGTGGAAGCATTGAGCGGAAGTTGTCCGCCGGAATTTTTGAGCAGTACGGCTCCCTGCTCTTCCACCTTTTGCGCCACGGCTTGATCAGTGACGGTATCCACGGGGCCAAGGGACTCGGGATGGTCAAAGAGTCCAACTTCGAACATCGCGCGTAAAACGCGATGCACCATGTCATCGATACGCGACTGCGGGACTTGGCCGCCGGCGACTGCTTGTGGAAGATCCGCGAAGAAGGCGTTATCGGGCTGTTCCTGATCGAGACCAGCTAGCGCGGCGGCGACGGTGCTGTGCGTGGCCCACCAATCCGACATCACGAAACCCGGGAAACCCCAGTCACCTTTGAGGACATCGGTCAGCGAGTGCGGATTCTCGCAAGCGTACACATTGTTGATGAGATTGTAGGAACACATCACGGACTGAACGTTCGACTCTTTCAGAGCGATCTCGAATGCCAGCCAGTCGCTCTCGCGTCCACTTCGTTCGTCAATCTCCACATTGGCGAACGTTCGTCCAGTTTCCTGGTCGTTGAAGGCGAAATGCTTCAACCCTCCGATCACATACTGATCCTGAGTTCCACGAATGTGAGCGGCGGAAATGTTGCCGGCCAGGAAAGGATCTTCGCCTTTGGTTTCGAAGGTGCGGCCATCGCGCGGCTCGCGTCCGATGAGATTGGTATTGCCGCCGAGATTCACGTTGAGGCCGTAGGCTCGCATTTCGGCGCCGATCACTGTTCCGTATTGATAGGCGAGATCCAGGTCCCAACTGGCGGCGCTCGCGATGGATGAAGGCAGCGCCGTGGCTGGCGCCTGGCTATTGGCAACTCCCACGCTTCCGTCGGAAAAATAGAGAGCGGGGATGCCGAGGCGCGGAATGCCTGGGATAAACCCTCCCGCTCCACGCGGCAGCGTCGGAATGTTGGTGACGGGCCCACCGGCGCCGGCCACTAGCTGGAATTTTTCATCCGGAGTCATCTGCGCGAGTAACTGAGCGGCGCGTTGATCGGAAGTGGCAGCCGCGGGCGTCGGCAATCGGAATCGGCCGGTGGCGCCACCGATAGTGAGAGTCGCATCCACATAAGGGACGGTGGTTGAAATTCCGGAGGGATAGGTGAAGTTGACTTGGTCGATGATCAAGCCGGGAGCTGCGCCGCAATAGTCCACGATCGCTGATTGGCCGCCGATGGTCAACTGGCAACTGGCTGGGCTGCCGGGCACTTCGAGCGACGTAAGCGATCCTGCGGAGACGGCGGGCACGCCGTCCGACTGCGGCGAATTTTTCGGTCCTAATCCGTTGGCCCAGAGTTGGTACTGTGTGCCTCCGGTGACGGCGCATTCGCCAGTGCATCCGGCTCCCGTGACCCAGGCGATGCCATTGGTGAAATCGTTCAGGAACATGGATGGCGATGCAGCCGCTGCGATGGTGATGGGTTCAACGTTGCTGTCCACGCTGTTGCGCGTCACCTGGATATTTACCGCGAGGCCTGGCTTCGTTTCCCAGGGCACCTGGAAATTGATTTGTGTCGCGGAGACGTAGACCAGCGCGGCGTTCACGCCGTCCACGCTTACCGTTACGCCGTCAAATTTGGTGGGAAAGTTGGGAGCGGCGGGCGGATGATCCGTGACAGTAGGGTCCGCGAAATTGTTGCCGTAGACACTGGCGAGGCTGCCAGGCGCGATCTCTCCCAGATACGATGCCGCGTTCACCACGCCGCCGGGTGTGATCATGGGCGTGGCTGTCGAGATTGCAACGGGCTGATAGACGCGGACGTAGTCCACCAGCATTTCCTGGTCGGGAAACGGCGCGTTTGGATCGGGCGTGCCGAGAAAGGTATTGGGCCCACCTATCGCCAGGTTCAAGAGGACGAAAAAGGGATTATTGAAAACCCACTGCGTTCCTGAGGGGAGCGATGCGGGTGTTACGTGGTGATAGGATGCGCCGTCGACGAAAAAATCGATGGAATTCTGGGACCACTCGATGGCGTATACGTGAAAATCGTCCGAAACTGTTTCGCCAAAGGGTAGCGTGTAAGCCTCGGTTATGCCGTTTGCGCCGGAATAGCCGGGCCCGTGCGTGGTGGCGTTGTTGATGGAGAGATTGTTGTTGAAGGTCCCAAAGTTCTCCATGATGTCCACTTCGCCGCACTCGGGCCAGCTCACCGTGTCGATGTTCTCGCCTAGCATCCAAAACGCGGGCCACACGCCCTGGCCGAAGGGAAGCTTGATCCTGGCCTCGATTCTGCCGTACTGCCAGCTCAGATCGGTGGTTTGGGTGGATGCGCCGGGAGCACCCGTTTGCAGCCGTGCTGATGTGAAATTGCCCGAGCTATCCCGAATGGCGCGGATGACGAGATTGCCTTTGCCGTCCTGAAAAACATTGTTGGGTGAGTTGGTGTAGACCTCCGCTTCGCCGTTCCCCCAGCCTCCGTTGTTGCCGAGATCGTAGTTCCAGTTCGCGGGATTGGGAAGCGTACCCGCGGGGGCGTTGAATTCATCGCTCCATATCAACTTCCAGCCGCTGGTGGTCTGGGCTGTTAGCGAGAGCGCGGACAAGAACGCAAGCAACAGGGTGCGCATAGCTCTCTTAATGATGCCGCAAACATAGTGAGCAATGCGCGGTTGACAACCGCGCGCAGGATGCCATCCTGCCCTACGGGCGCGATACACTAACGCTAATGCGAACAATCTTAACCAGGCGGGAAATCTTCGAAGCAGCGGCCGCCGTCACGGCGCTCGGCGCGGTGGTCCAGGCACAGGATAAAAAACCGATGCGGCTGGGCGTGGTCACTGGCCTGTCTAAGAATCCCGACGCCGTCATCAAACGCGTACACGATCTCGGATTTCCAACCTGTCAGTTGTCGATTGGCGTGTTCGATGACGCCACTGTCGCGGAGCTGCGCGCGGCCGTGGAAAAGTACGGCGTGGAGGTGACGTCCGCAATCGCGGGCGGTCCGGGGCCCGAGATTTATGACTTCTACAAAGGGCCTGAGACTATCGGCCTGGTGCCGCGCAAGTCCCGCGAGGCACGGATTGCGCGCATCAAACAGGTTTCGGATTTCGCTAAGAAGGCTGGAATCCCGGGCGTCCAGACGCACTGCGGATTCCTGCCTGAGAATCCTAATGACCCGGTCTACACCGAAAGCGTGGCGGCCATCCGCACTGTGGCGCAATATTTGAAGGACAACGGACAGACATTTCGTTGCGAAACTGGTCAAGAGACGCCCATCACTCTGGTGCGCGCGATCAAGGATGTCGGTCTGGACAATGTTGGAGTCAACTTCGATTTGGCCAATCTGATTCTTTACGGAAAAGCGAATCCAGTGGATGCGGTGGAGTTGCTGGGACCATATATTATGGGTATACACGCGAAGGATGGTTTGTATCCGACCGAGCCCAAGCAGCTGGGCCGCGAGGTTCCCATTGGGCAGGGGAAAGTGGATTTTCCCGTGATCATCGGGTTGCTGAAGAAGGTGGGTTATAAGAATCCGCTGACGATTGAGCGCGAGATTAGCGGAGCGAAGCAGGCCGAGGATATCCGCGCGTCAAAGGCGTACTTAGAAAAACTGATCGGCTGAGGGAGACTAATAATGAATAGCGAAGACATGGGCCGCCGCAAGTTCCTGACGGCCGCAACGGGCGCGGCTGCGTTCACCATTCTGAAACCGCAAGTGGTGCGCGGCCTACAAGCCAACTCGGCGGTACGCGTGGGATTGCTGGGCTGCGGAGGACGCGGTACTACGCATCTAGGAACCATTCTGAAAAATACGGATGCCCGCGTCACTGCGCTGGCCGACATGTTTCAGGACCGGTTGGACAAAGCCAAGCAGCAGGTGGATCAACTTTCGGCCGCGAAAGGACAGCCGGGCGTCCAGAAGACATTCCTGGGACCGCATGCGTATGAGGAGATCCTCGAATCCAAAGAAATTGACGCCGTGGTTATCGCGACGCCGCCGTACTTCCACGTGCAGCATCTGGCAGCCGCGGTGGACGCGGGTAAGCATGTGTACTGCGAAAAGCCAGTGGCGATTGATGTCCCGGGCACCCGGCGCGTTCTTGAAATCGGCAAGAAGGCGGAAGGAAAAGTGAGCCTGGACGTGGGTTTCCAGATTCGCATGGCGCCGCCCTATATCGAATTGGTGAATCGCATTCACGCGGGGGCCTTGGGTGAAATCGCTTCCGGCGCGGCTTATTATTACTGTCCGCGCATCGCGCTGAATTATCCGGATTCGGCGCAGCCGGAGTCGCGTCTGCGCAACTGGATTCAGGATCGCGTAATCTCGGGCGACATCATCGTTGAGCAGAATATCCACGCCATCGACATTTGCAACTGGGTGCTGCAGGGGCATCCGGTGAAGGCTACGGGACGCGGTGGGAGGAACGGGCGCAACTTCCCGAACGACACATGCTACTCGCATTTCGATGTGGTTTTTCAATATCCCAACAACGTGGATGTCAGCTTCAACTCCACGCAATTCGGTAAAGGTCAATTTGATGTGAATGAGCGTTTCTTCGGAACCCGCGGCTCTTCGCAATCGCCTTACTCGGGAGCGCTGGGAATATGGGGAGAAGAGAAATGGCTATGGGGCGCAGGCGAGAACGACAAACCGGCCGCGGACGGACAATTCTCAGCCAGCGGTTCGTTCTCGGACAACCTGGCGCAAGCGGATCCGGAGAAGCAGAAGGCTTTCATCGAAAGCGTGGCGAGTGGCAAGCTGCATAATCAGGCGGCTCTTGGAGTGGAGTCGGCACTGACGGCGATGCTCGGCCGCGAGGCTGCGTACCAGGGGCACGAGTTGACCTGGGATGAACTGCTGCGCTCGGATGAGCGATTAGATCCGGGGATCGATCTGAACAAGCTGTGATCCCCCGGGGACCTTTACATCGGAAAGCCCATTTTTGCCCCTGTTTGTCTCGGTCTATGATAAGGACGGTTCCTTTCACGTGACGGGCACGACGACCGGTGAAACGCGCGTAGCCACGCTGGCATTCCTGGGAGTTGTTTGCCTCAACGTCGGCTTAGCTCAACCGCCCGTTCCTGCTGAGAAGGCGAGTGTCTCTGGTGTCGTCGCTGGAACAGACGGCAAGCTCCTGCGCCGCACTACGGTTCACCTCGCATCCCGGATGTCTATCGGTCTGAACCTCGCGGACGCGACCGTGGCGTCACTTCCGGATCGCGTCACAGAAACCGACGCGGAGGGAAATTTTGCATTCGACGACATTGCACCAGGCGGCTATTTGGTCGAAGCAGAGCGCAACGGTTACCTAACCAGCGTCGAGATGCTGAGAATCACGAGCGGCCAAAGAGTCACCGGCCTGGTCATTAAGATGATTCCTCAGGGCATCATCGCCGGCAGGGTGGTTGATGACGAAGGAGAAATCCTCCCCGGCGCGGCAGTCAATATCAGCATGTATTCACCTCCTAAAGACTGCGGCGACTGCGTGGTTCTGGGTGGAAGCGGCACGGGAACAACAGACGCAGACGGTGCATTCTCGATTGGTGGCCTACGGCCAGGCCAATATTCGGTGTCCGTGGCGCCGCCGACAATGTCGCCAGCCGTCAAACCGGCATCGTCCGACGCCCGGCAAGAAATCTACGTCACAACCTATTATCCCGATGCTACGGATCGCGCCGACGCCGCTCCGGTTGAACTCGCCGCCGGCGCGCAGGCGCGCGCACTCGAGCTGAAGCTGCAGAAGGTTGCGGTTTCCAAGATCAAGGGGAAGGTCATGAATGCGGCGTCCGGCGACCCCGCCGTCCCGGACAAGCTGACCCTGATTCGTCAGGGCAGCCGCCCGCCCGGCTTATCAGCTCGTTCTGTGGGTGTGAGCGCAGGCGGGGAATTCTCGTTTGATGGAGTTTTACCGGGTAACTACTTTTTGGAAGCGAGATCAAACGTCGACGCCGAGGATCGCCCCGCATTAGTCGCTTGGCAAGCCATTTCTGTTGGTAATAGCGATCTCGACCGTGTTGTTGTTGAAATGAAACCAGCGGTGGAACTGCGAGGTAACGTTGCTGTCGAAGGCTCGCCATTGTCCTCATGGCCTCAAATCACTCTAACGCCAACGGATGGACTAAACTACCTTGACTCGGCGATGATTGATTCGGATGGCCAGTTTCGCGTAACGGGGATGGAACCCGCACCTTATAAAGTGACTGTCGGCCTCCTGCCTTCGCCCTTGTACTTAAAGTCAATGCGCTTCAATGGGCGGGATGTCGATGGCGCTATCGATCTCGGCGGGTCATCGGCTGCCTCTTTAGAGCTTGTCGTCTCGCGCGGTACTGCATCCATGAGCGGAGTAGTGAGCGATTCTAATGGTCCTGTGGGGCGAGGGATACTTGTTTTTGCGACCCCACTTCATATCGCAGAAACGGACGAGAAGGGACAATTCTCGTTTGAAGGACTGGCGCCTGGACAATATTATGTTGTCGCCATGGACCTTCCAGGGATGCTACCTTCCGAAATCATTCTCAAAGTAGGCACCCCGGTTACTGTGGCTGAGGGAGCCACGTCCACAAACTTGAAGCTAACTACGAGGGACGAATTGGCAACTGCAATGACGCGATAGCGGGATTCTCGGAAGCAGCGCTCAATGACTTGAGGCATGATCCCGAATCTATCCCGAGCCGCATGGTTCGCCGCGGCGCCGACCTTTCATCAAGAATCTATTCCGGCGTTCACGCGCCGCTCCCGGCAGCACTGGCCTCGAATTGGGGAACGGCTTTCAATTCCCCTCTCCGAAGCCAAAGGAAAACAGCGACCGCGCCGTTCGGCGGCCGGCGTTAATTAGTTGGACAGGCGGCGCCGGCGCCTTGCGTGCAACCCGGCTCGCCCGGATCGATGTGGCGGCGCTGGCGTCCGCTTTGAGCCCACGCCACGTAGGGGAAGGTCTCCTGAAAAGGTACATCGTTAGTGTTAACGCCGTCACCTAGCGGGTAGTTGAATTGCGGACCTGCAAGGATTCCCGCCAGCGCTCGCAGCGTGATGTCGGTGACGTCGTCGGAGACGCGCCGCCCATTCGGGTATCCAGCGGCATCGCCCGCAAGCAGACCCAATCTCCTCCGGCTTCCCTCCGGAGTGGGAGCTACACCTGTATTGAGCCGGAGCATGTCAGCAATAGGGCCGGCAGGTGTTCCCGGCGCCGCGATTGGGGGAGCATAGGTAAACAACGGGAGAAGATCGGTGCGAGGCGGCGTTGGGATAGCAATTCCATAGATTGCATTGAGGACCCGGGCGAAGAGCGGATCCAAAAAGAAGGAGGCAAATTGAGAGTCGTTCACCGGCTGACTCATGCTCCACGAATCCTTGAAACCGGTCCCGATTATCAAATCGTCGATGAGGGGATTTCCCATTCGATGGATCTGTGAGAAGCTTCCGCTCGATACGCTCGGTAGCGGCGCGCGCAGAACCAGAGTGCGCTGGCGCGCGGTAGTGGCCCAGGCGCCGATGGTCGCGTTGGGGCTAGTTGCTGCCAGCAAGGTTCCGGTCTTGGTCAGCATCGTAATCGGGACTTCAATGGCGATGGTATTCACGTTGTAACCGGAAAGGTAATCAGATGCGATGTTGGTGTGATCGTTCGCATCTGCTGCCGCAGATAGGACACCGGCGCCCGCGGCCGTCCGGAAATTAAGACTGTCGAATTGGGCGCCCAGATCACTGAAAAATGGATCGTCCGCGGTTCCGGCAAACACGCGAATGCCGTTGCCCAGGCTAAAAATTCCTTGCGCCGCGAGCGCCGGATAGTTGGGCATGGTGCGTGGGCCTACGTTCGAGGGAACGGCAAACAAAGAACCGCCCGCTTGATTCACCAGAGGGGTGGACACCCCGCCTTTCAGCATGGTGACCGTATAAACCTGGCTGAAGCTGAGACCCGCCGCGCCCGCTCCGGTCAATGCCGTAATTGCGGGTGGAATGATTGGCGTTCCCGGGGCCACGGGCGCCGGCGAGTTGGCGGGAGCATTAATGCCGGCGCCGGCACCGATGAATCCAACAAAGACGCCCGGCGCTCGAATCGTCGTTGTGAACTGAAACTGGAAGCTGATGTCCGCCAACGCAGCGTTGCTGTTGTCGATGTTGATCGAATACTGAATCCCGGGATCGAATGGGAAGTAATTCGGTCCATTGCCGGGCTCGAGGAAAGGATCGACATTCATGATGAATGTCACTTTCGTCGGATCGTCGTAGCTGACGAATGCAAAAAAGTCGGTGATGTTCGCTTTTTGATCGAGCGACACAATGGGCGCATCCCGATGGCCTGCTTCGAGGGTGGTAACGGGAGCCGCCATTAATACAGCGAGGATGGTGCTGACAATCGATTTCCCACGAGTCATGGATGGTTCCTCCTATGGGTTAAAGAACGAGTTTGGTTATTCAGCGGCGCTTGCAGGCTGCCGCTAGAGCGAGTACAAGTGCGCCGAGCAATACGGTCAATTTCGGTTCCGGCACGGTGGTGCGGGCTGTAAATTGGTCGGTGAAGACTCCGCCCGTGGCTGATCCGGCTGGGCCGGGGTCCAACGTGAAGTCGTCGGTGACGCTGAGAAACGAGAGCGCGGATAAGGGAGTATTGTCGGTGTTCTGGATACCATCTAATGTAAGCAGCGAATCAGATACTCCAGGACAACCATCCACTCCGTCCGAGCCGAAGCTGCCGTCCTCGCAAATATTCTGAAGGTCGGTGACCGCTCCCTCTCCGGTCTCCGACGAATTCGACAGATTAATTTCGCTTTGAGTATAAGGATTGCCTGCGATCCGATAGGTAAAGATGGTTTCCAATGCCGGCGAAGCATCGACGGAATCATTGACGGTGAATTCCAGCTCGGGATCGGAGGACCCTCCCAGCGGCGTGATCGAAACCGTGCCCGGAGACAGCTCCGTAGCCCCCGTAAATCCGGTCAACACGCTAAACGATGACACCACGTTGGTGCCAATGGTGCAGCCGGTGGTGCCCAAACTTACATATGACGCCAGGGATCCCGCGACGCATGGGTCGGCCTGAACATCCAGGGTTAGACAACCCGCGCAAAAAGCCAGCATAACAGCCAGTCTCATCACACCTCCGAGTATCCTAGTGATGTTCGCACAGGACTCAGTGGTTTTCAATGCTGGAGCTTTCCGATCGGTACTAGTAGTTTGAGCGTAAGGCAACGTCCATCGTATAAGTTCTTCACGTTGTGGAAAGACGCTGAGCAGGATGTCCCAGTGCTGAAGAAGGCGCGCGGCGAGTACAGCCGGCTGGGCAAGATGCGATAGAAGAAACCAAGCACCGCGAACCCGAGAATGATGAGCATCGTTAGCTTGGGTTCCGGGACGGGGGAGGCAGACGCGTTGATCGTAAACGCGGGCGCGCTCCCGTTCGAATCGAACAATTGCAGGGTATCGATGTAGCAAGATCCGCAGGTATTCGGATCGGCGGAGAACTCGTCGTAAAAGATTACGAAGTCGCCACTGTCGGAGGCGCCGGGTGGAGTACCGGGATCAATCGAATACTGGCCAAGGCCGGTGCCTGGACTACCCGGCGAGAAGTCCAACGTCCAGGTTTTGCCCGGAGGGGTTACTCCGTTCGATAGTCCGCCCAGCAGGTCCATATAGGATGTGAATCCCCCGGACACGCCGCCCAAGGGACTGGTTTCATTTTCGGTGGTGACCGAGTCAATTGAGACCCAGTCGGCGCCGTTGGTTAGAGAGAAGCCCCATCCCACGGTAGAGCCGGGAGCGCCGGGAATCACGCCATCGGGAGGAGTCAACGCTATCACCGCCGACGCGCGAGCAACGGCCGACGACGCTAGCAGCATAACGGCCACGGTGGTCAGGCGCTTCCATATTCCCGATCGGTACATACTTTTCCTCCTGATTGTCCTATCGAAAGAGCGTCACGGTTTGAGTTGCGGAATAATTATTGCCACTTGCATCGGTCGCGATCAGTTCAAACTTCAGCGATACGCGGGTGGCTGAGAGTGGCCAGTCAAACACCAGCGGGAGAGTAGTGGACGCTCCCGGCGCTAGCGTTACAGGCGTGGATGGAACACCGCTCGCTAGCGTCACTCTTAGGCCTCCGCTCACGACCGTCGCCGTGACCGAGGAGATCTGCGCATTCAGCGCCGCGCCTAGCCCCGCATTGGTGATGGTCACCGGAACGTTGCGCGTACCCGGTACCGGGCCATCGGTGCGAGCACCGGTCACGGCGGCCCGGAGTACCGGCTCGAGCGGCGTAAAGTTGGCCACGATGGTCAGCGGCTGGTTTACAGTCAGGATGAGCGGGTTGGACGAAGTGGTGGGCACGCTGCCGCTGAAGTTTGCGAAAACAAAATTGGGATTCGGCGTAGCTGTGATTGTGGCCGTTGCGCCCGGGGGGTACTGCCCGAAGAGTCCGCCGCCCGTCGTCACCGTTCCGGATAAGGGCGGATTGACGCTCACCTTCACCGGCTGGAATGGCAGGATGAGGCTATCGTTGACGTGAATGGTTTCGTTGTCGACATACTGCAGAGAGAGCTGCAGGAAGAGGGTATCGGTAACGTGAATCGGTTCTGAATCCTTGAATACCGGCGCGGTGCATTTGGAGGCGCCGTAGATGGCGCTGACTTGTGTGGCCGTCAGCGCGGTATTCCACACGGTCACTTCGTCGATACCGCCATCGAAGTTGCGCCCGCTGAAAACATTGCTAGCACCGATCGCGAACTGCGCGGTCTTGTTGGTAATAACTGTGTTGTTGGCCGTGGCTACCAGTTTCCCATCCCAGTAGAGATTCTCAGTATTGGTGCTGGAATCGAAGGTGGCTACGATCATATGCCACTGCCCCACCAGCGTGGTTGAATTGGGTTGATATCCGACATTGATTCCGTCATCGCTGACGTAGAAGCGAACAAAATTATCGGTCGTAAATTGCAAGTCGAAGTCATTCGCAAGATGCGATTCGCCCGCGATGTAAAGCAAACGGTTGAAGGCGGAAGGCAATGCAGCCAGATTCACCCAGGCCGCTATGCTTCCGGCGGTGGTAACGCCACCGGAGAGCGATGTATTCACGATGCTATTTGTAGCGCCGTTGAGCGAGACGTTGTGATTATTGGCCTCGCAGATGGGTGCGCCGGGCGTTGCCAGGGTTGCGCCGCCCTGGAACGTGGAAGTGTAGCCGTTGACTTGGCTGGTGTCGTTGGCCGCTTCCAGGCGGAAGTACGCGATGGGAGTGGTGGAGAGCACGACGGAGATGTAGTCTGTGGGCGGCGGGAGTAGGATGGCTTTGTTACCTGCGATCGTGGCGCTCGCGAATTTCGCAGCTGTCACTCGAAGCGGATCGGAAGTTGCCGCGATTCTGGAAATCGCGGTGTCGGCGGCGGCAATGGTGTAGGTGCCGGATGTCTTGAAGGTAATGGGGAACGTGCCGACGCCATCGATAAGCGGTGCATCATTCGGCACTTCCGCGTCTCGATCGGTGCTACTGAAATGAAGCGTTCCCGCGTAGCGCGAAACCGTATTGCCATTATCGTCCACGGCCTTCACCGTGAACGTAACGGGATTTCCGGGTGATGCGGAGGCAGGTGCAGAAATCACCAGCGTGGGATCGGCGAAAGTCCAGACGGCGCCCTCCGATGCGTTATCGAGGGCACCTCCGAGAACCGCCGTTCCGCCCGAGATCGCCACTGCATAACCTTGCTGTGCCTTGCCGGAGGCGCCCAGTCCAAGCAGCTTTCCCACTCGTATCCACTCGCCATTTGAGCG